>TARA_B110000879_G_scaffold24787_1_pt1 | contig 16334 bp, 20 predicted proteins | sample TARA_B110000879 | Tara Oceans TARA_B110000879 (sample SAMEA4398094) | marine metagenome | biome: Polar Biome; feature: [SRF] surface water layer (ENVO:00010504); material: water (ENVO:00002006), including particulate matter (ENVO:01000060) such as... | depth 5 m
TGTTTTATGAAATAGAAGAATATCGAACAATATTGCGTCACGCTGAAAGTCTAAAAGCTAGAACTTAACTTCAGCCATCTTCAAGAAAATCATTCTAAAATTAACAAAAACATTTTGTTTATACTTAATCTTAAATCATTAAACATTATGTATCTTTGTAGGGATAAATATCAATCATTATGGCAAGAAAAAAAACCGTTAAAAAGCACGATTTAATCTCAATGTTTATGGAATTCGTTTTAGAAAACGACCATCCACCAAAATCTGTATTTAGTTTCGCAAAAGAGAATAATTTTGAAGAGGCAAGTTTTTACGAATTTTTCGGTTCTTTTGAAGCACTTGAAGGAGCTGTATTTGAAACTTTTTTTGAAAACACATTGCAATTACTTTCTAAAAGTGAAGAGTATCAAGATTATGACGCCAGAAACAAATTACTGAGTTTCTATTTTACATTTTTTGAGCTATTAACTGCAAACAGAAGCTATGTTGTTTCTGCCTTCAATAAAGGAAAAAACAACCTTAAAAGCTTACAAAGTTTAAAAGGTTTTCACAAACACTTTAAGCAATTTATTGATCACTTAGACATTGAAACATTGGACATTCAGCAAGATCAGATAGAAAAATTTCAGCACAAAGCATTGCAAGAGTCAGCATGGATTCAGCTTTTGGTGACTATGAAGTTTTGGCTGGATGACACCTCTTCTTCTTTCGAGAAAACAGACATATTTATTGAAAAATCGGTAAATACAAGTTTCGATTTATTAAATATTAAACCATTGAAAAGCATTATTGATTTTGGAAAATTTCTATTCAAAGAAAAAATGATGCAAAAATAAAAACCATGAAAACATTAGACTCAATACCAACATCAAAAATTCAACGTGTTACAAAACTAGTGACAACGGGTGCAAAGGTTGGTGTGAACTATTTAAAATATTACGGTGACAAACTTGTTAATAACGAAGTAGATGCGAAAGCAAGACTCAATGAAAATAACGCCGAGGACATTTATGACGGCTTAAAGCAATTAAAAGGGAGTGCCTTAAAGGTTGCGCAGATGCTAAGTATGGAAAAGAGTATTCTTCCTGCTGCTTATGTAGAAAAATTTTCTTTGGCACAATTTTCTGTACCACCACTTTCTCCTCCATTAGTGAGTAAAACTTTCAAAAAGTATTTTGGGAAAAACCCCAATGAAATCTTTGACAAATTCAATTTAACCTCTGTAAATGCAGCCAGTATTGGCCAAGTGCACAAAGCCGAAAAAGATGGTAAAACCCTAGCTGTAAAAATTCAATATCCAGGAGTTGCAGAAAGTGTTGCATCTGACTTGGCATTGGTGAAACCGATTGCTATAAAAATGTTTAACATTCGAGGAAAAGACTCTGATAAATATTTTAAGGAAGTTGAAGATAAACTAACGGAAGAAACAAATTATGTTCTAGAAATTGAGCAGAGTAAAGAAATTGTTGAAAAGTGTAAACACATTCCGAATTTGAAGTTTCCTGAATATTATTCAGAATACTCATCCGATAGGATAATTACAATGGATTGGATGAAAGGGGAACATCTTTCTGAATTTACAGCGCACAATGAGGACTCCGAAGTTTCAAATAAATTAGGACAAGCCTTATGGGATTTTTACATGCATCAAATTCACAACCTTCGAAAAGTACATGCAGATCCACATCCAGGAAATTTTTTAATTTCTAAAGAAGCCGATTTGATTGCCCTAGATTTTGGTTGTATGAAATCAATTCCTGAAGAGTTTTACATTCCATATTTCGAACTGGCAAAGCCAGAATGTATTGAAAATCCAGCTATTTTTGAAAAAAAATTATATGAATTGGAAATTTTACGAGAAGACGATTCGAAAGAAGAATTAGTGTTTTTTAGAGCAATGTTTCATGAAATGCTGAGCTTATTTACACAACCTTTTCATGGTGAAGAATTCGATTTTTCTGATGACACATTCTTTGGAAGAATTTCTGACTTAGGTGCAAAATATGCGAAGAGTTCTGAATTAAAAAACATGAATGGAAACAGAGGATCTAAACATTTCATTTATATCAATAGAACCTTTTTTGGCTTGTATAACTTAATGCATGATTTGAAAGCTACTAATGTGAAAATTAATAATTTTAATAACTATTAATGGCTTTATATAAAAGAGAGGACATCGACACCTTAGAGAAAATTTTTAAAATAAATTTAATCAATAGTTGTTCTGGGTTTAAATCTGCTAACCTTTTGGGATCCACCTCTAAGGAAGGAATTTCCAATGTTGCTGTATTTAGCTCTGTGATTCACTTGGGTTCAAACCCACCAACTTTGGGCTTTATTTTGAGGCCTACGACGGTACCGAGGGATACCTACAAAAACATAAAAGAAAGTGGCGTTTTTACCATCAATCATATTTATGAAGAAATCATTGAAGAGGCCCACCATACTTCTGCTAAATATCCAGAAAACGTGTCCGAATTTGATGTTACCAATTTAGAGGAAGAATTCAAAGGAGATTTTAAAGCTCCTTTTGTAATGGGGTCTCCGGTTCAAATGAGTATGAAATTTATTGAAGAAATTCCTGTACCTTCAAACAATGTAATGTTGATTGTTGCACAAATTGAGGAACTATATATTCAGGATGCACTTTTACAAAAGGACGGATTGATCAATCTTTCTATTGGAAAAGTTGCCGCAATAAACGGATTGGATACGTATGCGATACCAACATTTAAAAAACAATTATCTTACCAAAGACCAAAAAAAATAAACTAAAATGTCATGAAAATTCTCGTTACAGGAGCAACAGGTTACATTGGTAAACGGTTAATTCCGTTATTATTAAACGATGGCCACACCGTTGTTTGTGCTGTACGAGACAAGGCAAGAGCTAAAAATTATTTTCGAGACCGTAAAAACATTGAACTTGTTGAGATTGATTTTTTAGACTACAAGAGCTTAGGCAAAATTCCAAAGGATATAGACAGCGCCTACTACCTGATTCATTCCATGTCAAATTCTGCAAAGGAATTTCATGTATTGGAAGAAAAATGTGCTTTTAATTTTAAGCGTTTTGCTGAAAAAACTACATTAAAACAAGTGATTTATTTAAGCGGAATCACCAATGACACAAAACTGTCAAAACATTTACTTTCGAGAAAAAATGTAGAAAAAACCTTGTCTTCTATTGTCTATGCTTTGACTACTTTTAAGGCAGGTATTATTGTCGGATCTGGAAGTTCATCATTTGAAATCATTAGAGATATTGTTGAAAAATTACCTGTAATGGTCGCACCAAAGTGGCTAAATACAAAAACACAACCTCTTGGCATCCGTGATGTATTGACTTTTTTACACAGAGCGCTGGATAAGAAAGAATTATACAATCGATCCTTTGATGTTTTTGGCCCTGAAGTAATGACCTACAAAGAAATGCTATTGGAATTTGCAGAAGTTCGGGGTTTGAAAAGATGGATATTAACAGTTCCTGTAATGACACCAAAACTTTCTTCCTATTGGTTGTATTTTGTAACCTCTACCTCTTACAAATTAGCCAATTCATTAGTTAACTCTATGGGTGTTGAAGTGATTGGTAATCGAAGTGACATTAATAAAATTTTAGAGGTAAACCCAATGACCTACAAACAGGCTGTTGAATATGCATTCGTTAAAATAAAACAAAATAGTATTATCTCCAGTTGGAAAGATTCATACATCAGTAGTGGGAAATTAAAAAACTATGTCCATGAATTCATCAATGTTCCAAAGCATGGTTGTTTTCGAGATTTAAAACGTCGAAGAATTTTAGACAGAGAGAAATCTTTGGATAAAATTTGGGCAATTGGCGGAGAAACAGGTTGGTATTATGGTACTTTTTTGTGGAGAGTAAGAGGTTTTATAGATCAATTTTTTGGAGGCGCTGGTTTGCGACGAGGAAGAAGACACCCTACTGAATTAAATGCGGGTGATGCTTTGGATTTTTGGCGCGTTATTTACGCCGATAAAACCAATCAAAAATTACTTCTATATGCCGAAATGGTATTGCCCGGAGAAGCATGGTTGGAATTTAAAATTGAGGACGGGATTCTCTATCAAACAGCAACATTTCGACCAAAGGGATTACCAGGGCGGTTATACTGGTATTCGGTAGCCCCTTTTCACTGGTTTATTTTTAACGGAATGATTGATAAAATCTCTAAGCCGTAACTTTTGAAAAAACAACATCTACCCGAAAAAATATGTACGGTCTGCGCAAAACCCTACAGCTGGAGAAAGAAGTGGGAAAAGAATTGGGAAAACGTAAAATATTGTAGTGAAAGATGCAGAAGAAACAAAAATCAACGGGTTTAATATGGTTTACAAACAACCTTCGGGTACGAGACAATAGATCCATCGAATTGGCATGCGAAAAACATGATCATGTAATTGCTATTTATGTTTTTGACAAACATATTTTTGAAAAGACCCTCTTTGGCTTTAAAAAAATTGAATGCTACAGAACAAATTTTTTACTTGAAACTGTTCGCGATTTAAAGGAGAACTTAGATCAAAAAAACATCACACTCCTCACCTATTTTGATTTTCCAGAAATGGTCATTCCAAAAATTTGTGAAACACATCATATAAAAGAGATTTTCACGCAAAAAGAATGGACAACAGAGGAAGTGGATACATTAAACAAAGTAGCCTCCAAACTAACTGAGGGATGTACAATCACCGATTCCTATGAACAGTTTTTATACCATCCAGAAGACATCAATATAGATCTTGAATCGATCCCTTCAGTTTTTACAAACTTCAGAAAAAAGTTAGAAAAATTTGTATCTATAAGAACAGAAAACACCAATACTGATAAAGAAGATTCGAACCGGATTAAAAACAACACCACGCTTCCAGACTTAAACTTGTTGGGGTATTCAGAAATAAAGACAGATCCAAGATCTGCTTTTCCTTTTCATGGAGGTGAAAGCGAAGCTTTAAAAAGAATTGACTATTACTTTTTTGGATCTAAAAAACTAAGCGTTTACAAACAGACTCGAAATGGATTAATCGGTACAGACTATAGTTCAAAACTTTCTCCATGGCTTGCAAATGGAAGTATTTCAGCGAAAACTATTTATTGGAAAATTAAAGAATATGAAACCGAAAACGGCACGAATGATTCTACATATTGGTTGATTTTTGAACTGATTTGGAGAGATTACTTCAAGTATATTTCCCTGAAACATGGAAATGCTTTTTTTAAGGTTGATGGGATTTTACAAAAATCATATGAATGGAAATCGGAGGAAGGATTAATTCAAAAATGGATTCACGGAAAAACCAATGCTCCGTTTGTAAATGCGAATATGATTGAATTGAAATTAACTGGATTTATGAGCAATCGTGGCAGGCAAAATGTTGCTTCCTACTTTGCAAAAGAACTCTTGCTAGATTGGCGCATCGGTGCCGCCTACTTTGAATCGATGTTGATTGATTATGATGTGCATTCAAACTATGGAAACTGGCTGTATATATCGGGTGTTGGCAACGACCCTAGAGATCGAAAATTTAATATAGAGCGTCAGGCGGAACGCTATGACCCAAACAATCAGTATCAAAACAAATGGTTACAAAAACAACTTTTTTAAAACATGAAAACGATCCGATTACTTCTTGGAGACCAACTAAATAGCTCACATTCTTGGTTTGAGAATAAAGATGAGAACATGGTATACTGTTTGTTTGAAATGCGTCAAGAAACAGACTACGTAACGCACCACATTCAAAAAGTAACGGGCTTTTTTGCTGCTATGAGAAATTTTGCGAAAATGCTAACTCAAGAAGGGCATACAGTGAAGTATTTAACTATTTTGGATAAAGAAAACACACAATCCTTAACCCAAAATTTGCTACAACAAATTCATGATTTTAAGGCAGATACGTTTGAGTATTTACTACCTGATGAATACCGTTTGGACGAGCAATTAAAGGAGTTCTGTAGCACGCTAAAGATCTCCTCCAAAGTTGTCGATACGGAACATTTTTACACCAAAAGAGCCGATTTAGGTGTTTTCTTTAAAGGAAAGAAACAATTTTTGATGGAAAATTTTTATAGGAATATGAGAAAAAAACATCAAATATTAATGGTCCTCGATCAACCAGAAGGCGGCCAGTGGAATTATGACAAAAACAATCGAAAAAAGTGGAAAGAGAATACATTAATACCTCCATTTAAAAGCTTTGATAATAATGTAGAAAGCATTCATGCAGAAATACAAAAAGCAGGAATCAAAACGATTGGAAAAATCAATCCAAAATATTTTGAATACCCGATAAATAGAAAACAGGCACTTGAGCAATTAGCTTATTTCTGCGAACATTTACTAGTACATTTTGGGGACTACCAAGATGCAATGCATACAAATCAAATTTGTTTGTACCATTCCAGAATTTCTTTTGCGATGAACATCAAATTGATTTCACCCAAGGAGGTTATCGGAAAAACAATCGCAACGTATCGGGTTTCAAAAGGAGGTATTGAAATTTCACAAGCTGAAGGCTTTATAAGGCAAATTTTAGGTTGGCGCGAATACATGCGAGGTATGTATTGGGAGTTGATGCCAAACTACAAGACTCTAAACGCACTAAACAACACCAACAAATTACCTGATTTTTATTGGACTGGAAACACCAAAATGAATTGTATGAAAAATGCAATTAACAATTCTTTAGACAACAGTTATGCGCACCACATTCAACGTTTAATGATCACTGGGAATTATGCATTGCTAACACAAACCAACCCAGACGAAGTAGACGCTTGGTATTTGGGTATCTATGCGGATGCAGTAGAATGGGTGCAACTTCCAAATACGAGAGGAATGAGTCAGTTTGCTGACGGTGGAAAAATAGCAACAAAACCGTATGTTTCTAGCGGTAGTTATGTGCATAAAATGGGAAATTATTGCGATAGCTGCCATTATAACAAAAAAGAGAAGACGACCAAAGATGCATGTCCTTTTAACAGTCTGTATTGGAATTTTTTAGACGACAAAAAAGAAGAACTCTCTGGCAATTTTAGAATGGGAATGATGTACAGTTTACTGCGAAAGATTCCTGCAGATAAATTATTTGAAATAAAAGCAAAAGCAGCGCACATAATTGCGAATCCAAATGAATACTAATAAAGAAACCATCAATATCGTTTGGCTAAAACGTGATTTACGTTTGGATGATAATGAGGCGATTTCAAATGCACTTGCTTCCGATCATCGAGTGCTTTTTATCTACGTTTTTGAGGCATCGTTGGAAAACGATAAACATTATAATGAACGTCACTGGAACTTTATCAAGCAATCAATAGAAAACATAAATGATCGATTAAAAAAATACAACACACAGGTTTTATCGGTAAATTCAGAAGTAATACCGTGTTTTAACCAGTTGCAAAATTTTTTTCGAATAGACCGTGTTTTTTCACATCAAGAAACAGGGCTTTTAATCACCTACAATAGAGACAAATATTTTAATCGATATTGCAAAAACAATGCTATTAGTTGGTCTGAAAGCACAAATAACGGTGTATTAAGAGGCTTGTTGAATCGAGATGATTGGTTTGAAAATTGGAACCGATACATGCATGAAGAACAATTTTGTTTTCAACCAAAAGCGAAGCAATTAATAACAATTGATGAAATCGCGGAAATTACAACCGTTTTTAAGGGTTCTAACTTGAAAACAATCACTTCACTTGTCTTTCAAAAAGGAGGTACAACGACCGCTTGGAAATACGCAAATTCCTTTTTTGAAGAAAGACACAAAAGCTACTTGTTTAATATTTCTAAACCTGAAAAATCAAGAACAAGTTCGAGTAGATTATCTCCATATATTGCTTGGGGAAATGTATCCATTAGAGAAGTATTTCAAAAAGCAACAGCACTAAAAAACGAAAAAAAAGGAGACAAACATTTGGGTGCATTTATATCAAGAATGCGATGGCAAGCGCATTTTATTCAAAAATTTGAAATGGAGCACACCATGGAGAATGCGAGTATAAACAAGGGCTATCACAAACTAAAGAAGAGCATTTCAAAAACTTATAAAACAGCATGGGAGATAGGAGAGACTGGATTTCCTTTAGTCGATGCGAGTATGCGATGTTTAAATAAAACTGGGTTTTTAAATTTCAGAATGCGAGCAATGCTTGTTTCCTTTTTTACACATATCCTATGGCAACCTTGGCAAGAAGCAACCTCACATTTGTCAAAAATGTTTTTAGACTTTGAACCTGGAATTCATTTTCCTCAGATACAAATGCAAGCTGGAGAAACTGGAATCAATAATTTAAGAATCTATAGTCCTTTAAAAAACAGCCTCGAACACGATGAAAACGCTGTTTTTATAAAAAAGTGGTGTCCAGAATTGGCAGATTTACCCATCAACTTCATTCACGAACCTTATTTAATGACTCCTCTGGACATGCAGTTTAATAATTTTGAATTGGGCATCGATTATCCGAATCCGATTGTTGATATTAAAGAAAATAGAAAAAAAGCAAGTGATATTCTCTGGAATTTAAAAAAGAATCCACAGGTCCGATCAGAAAATTTTAGAATCCTCAAAAAACACACTATTACGGATCGAAACAACCTACTCCGTAGCGATTAGATAAATATGCAATTATGATGTAATACTATTTTGATATTTTTGTTTAATCATTAGCTTAAAATGTTAAACATTTTGTATCTTTGAATAGAATCTGATACCAATGATTGTAAATACAACTTATAGAAACAAGGAGACAACAGGAATTATCAATGACCTAATAGGCCCTTCGTATTCTTTTATTGAAGCAATCAAACGGAAGGGTGTTGGATCTAAGAGAATGATTGTTTCTAGCGTTAGTGAAGGGTTTCAAAATGTGATGAATACTGTTTCAGACATTAATTACGCAAATATTGAACTGCGTGAAAAAGGAATTTTAGTGCATATCAATAAGGGGTTAAAAATATATAGTTGGGCAATTCCATATTACCAACTACACACCTACAAAACAAATGGATATAGCATCTATGCACAAGGTAATTTTGTGAAATTTGTAAATAATAAATTTTTAAAGGAAAACAAATCATTTATCGAAAAACTAACGGATTTAAAAATCGAAAACGATAAAAATTACGCCTTTTACGAATGATAAAATTAGAGGACATCGCTATAGATAGAGTCATAGAAATGGCATGGGAAGACAGAACTACTTTCGAAGCTATTGAATACCAGTTTGGATTAAAGGAGCAAGAGGTTATCAACTTAATGCGTAACCAAATGAAGCTGAAAAGTTTTAAACTTTGGAGAGAGAGAGTTCAAGGAAGGAAAACAAAGCATGAAAAATTAAGAACTTTTGAAAAAGGGAGGTTTAAGTGTACCAGACAGAGATCGATTTCCAATAATGGGGTTTCAAAAAGATAACTCGATTTTTCATTTTGTTTAAGACACAAAAAAAGCACTTTTAAAAATTATGAATACCGAAAAACCATTAGAAGATACAATAGAGAAAATGAGCAATTTTTCATTTGAAGAAATTGGTGATGGGCATTTTCATACAGGCTTAAAAACCCCTATGAGGTTGGATGCATTCAAGTTTTCAGATGAAGAGAAAAAAGAAAAAATTGCAACGTTATTCAAAGGAATAATGGAAGTAATGGGCTTAGACCTTACCGATGACTCTTTGAAAGGAACTCCCAAAAGAGTTGCAAAAATGTATATAGAAGAAATTTATGCTGGATTAAATCCGGCAAACAAGCCTAAGGTTGCATTGTTTGATAACAAATATCAATACAATCAAATGCTAATAGAAAAAGACATCACTTTCTATTCGAATTGTGAGCATCATTTTGTGCCAATTATCGGAAAAGCACATGTGGCCTATATTTCATCTGGAAAGGTAATTGGATTGTCGAAAATAAATAGAATTGTGCAATATTATGCAAAAAGGCCACAAGTTCAAGAACGCTTAACAAACCAAATTGCAGAAGAATTTAAAAAAATACTAAACACAGAAGACATTGCAGTATTTATTGTAGCAAAACATTTATGTGTATCTTCAAGAGGAATTAAAGACGACACGTCTGCTACGGTAACTTCTTATGTTGGTGGTCAATTTGAGAAGCCAGAAAAGATGCTAGAATTACAAAACTCTTTAAATTATTAAATCATGGAACTTATTGAAAAAGCTTTAGAATACGAAAAAAGAAAAATGCGGTTTCCAACAACTAGTGACCGGATTATGGCGGCCAGAGAAGCGAAGGATTTAATTTTGAGTTTGAATGAAGTATTCAAAGAAAACAAAGATCCGAATATCATGGACATCATGAAACGGCTTACAGTAATAAAACAACGAATAGAGAAACGGTTGAAGGGAAAACCATTAACGTCATAAAAATTCAGTTTTATCTTGCTTTTCTAACTTTTATATTTATATTCGAAAATTACATTAAAATCGAAAAATAAATACAATGACGTTAGCAGAAAAAGCAGTAGAGTTCGAAACAAGAAAATTTTCATTCAAAACAACGAGTGATAGAATTGTAGCTTCTAGAGAGGTAAAAGCCTTAATACTAGAGCTTAATGAAGTTTATAAAATAGACAAAGATCCACAAATAATGGATTACATGAAACGCTTGACAGTTGTAAAACAAAAAATTGAAAAGCGTTTGAAAGGAAGACCATAGACGTATTATGAAAAAAATTTTAGTGATTGGCGGAAGTAAAGGAATTGGAAAGGCGATAATCGCTTCTTTAATAGAAAAAAATAACATCATAAACCTTAGCCGAACCCCTCCTTCGCTTGTTCATGAAAATTTAACGCATTATAATTGCGATATTTTAACCGATGAATTACCACAATTAGAAGCGGTTGATACTTTAATATACTGCCCCGGAAGTATCAATTTAAAACCCATTTCTCGTCTTAAATTAGATGATTTCAGGGAAGATTTCGAAATTAATGTTATTGGAGCTGTAAAAGCAATTCAACAATATCTTACTTTATTGAAAAGAGGAAGTTCTCCATCCATACTTTTATTTAGTACCGTTGCTTCAAAATTAGGGATGCCCTATCATGCAAGTGTTGCAGCAGCAAAATCGGGCGTTGAAGGATTGGTCAAATCATTAGGTGCAGAATTGGCACCAACCATTAGAGTCAATGCCATTGCTCCAACGGTTACCGATACAGATTTAGCCTCAAAATTATTAAGAAATGAAAGAATGATTGACAGCATTACAGAACGTCATCCTCTTAAAAAATTCTTAAACCCAGCAGAAGTAGCAGACATGGCAACCTTCTTAACCTCAGAAAGCGCAAGCTCAATATCCGGTCAAATTTTTCAAATGGACTGTGGTATTGTAAGCTTCAAAATATAAAAAAATGGCAAGAACATCATTTTATGACATTCAAATAAGAGATTTGCAAGGAAAAGCAATCTATTTATCTGAATTTAAAGGCAAACATGTACTTTTTGTAAATGTTGCCTCCAAGTGTGGCTTTACGCCGCAGTATGAAAGCTTAGAAAAACTGAGCAATACCTACAAAAATAATTTAGTCATTATTGGAGTCCCTTGCAATCAATTTGGCAAACAAGAACCTGGAAATGCGGATGAAATACAAGATTTTTGTCAAGTAAACTATGGCGTTTCATTTCTAATAACTGAAAAAATTGATGTAAAAGGAGATGCAAAACATCCATTATATGAATGGTTAACTTTAAGAAGTTTAAACGGCAGAAAAAGCTCTTCTGTTAAATGGAATTTTCAAAAATACTTAATAGATCCAGAAGGAAAATTAATCGATTATTTCTTTTCCATTACCAAACCATTTAGCTCAAAAATAACAAAACATTTAAGATATTAAATTATGTTCGGCATCTTTAAAAAGAAAACAGCAGTAGAAAAACTAGAAGAAAAATATAAAAAGGTCATGGAAGAAGGCTTTAAACTTCAATCCATTAACAGAAGCGATAGCGATCAAAAATATTTGGAAGCAGATAATATTTTAAAGGAAATAGAGAACCTGAAAGAATAAGTTTCTATGAAAATTACCAAGGCCATCTTTCTTTTTTTACTTATTAATTTTGGCGGACTTGCTATTGGAAGTTGGTTAATGGATGGTGGGCCCACTTCTCTCTGGTATACAACACTCAATCAAGCTCCTTGGACTCCTCCGGGAATTGTCTTTGGTATTGCATGGACCACAATCATGGTTTTATTCTCTATATATTTAGGAATTCTTTTTCAGGATGAGAACACAAAAAAAAACAAAATCCTTTATGGGATCCAAATAATCTTAAATGTAAGCTGGAATTTTCTGTTCTTCAATCAACATCTAGTGCTTCTTGCACTTATTAATATCCTATTTTTAACTGCAATCGTATTTTACTTCTTTTTTAAAGGAAGTAAAAAAACTACAAAAATTAAGTATCTACTACTACCCTATATGATTTGGCTTTACATTGCCATTTCATTAAATTTATATATTTTAATTCATAATTAAATGAAAATTTACACCCTTCACAAAAAGCTAAAGCTCCCTATAACTTTAGACCAAGCTTGGGACTTTTTATCCAATCCAAAAAATTTAAAAATAATTACACCCGATTACATGAGTTTTGATTTTGTTTCTACAATTGACAGACCTTTGTACACAGGGCAAATTATTCAATATATTGTTACTCCATTATTGGGTATTAAAACCAAATGGGTTTCAGAAATAACACATATTGAAGAAAAAAAATATTTTGTAGACGAGCAAATGTATGGCCCTTATGCACTTTGGCATCACAAACACTTTATAAAAGAGGTTGAAGGCGGCGTAGAAATGGAGGACATCATAGATTACAAAGTTCCATTAGGGATATTGGGTCAATTGGTACACCCTATTTTAGTAAAACCAAAATTAGAAGAAATATTTTCTTACCGACAAAAAAAGTTGGTTGAACTTTTTGGAGAACACAAATAATGAAAGAACAAATACACCTTTTTTGGTTTCGGAGAGACTTGAGACTAGATGATAACTGCGGATTATATCATGCATTAAATAGTGGTAAAAAAGTACTACCTATCTTTATTTTTGATGAGGATATTTTATCTCGCTTACCCAATAATGATGCACGTGTAAGTTTTTTGCATCAAGAATTGACAAACATCAACACACAATTGAAAAAGGTTGGTGCTAGCTTAGCAGTATTTCATGGAAAGCCGCTCGAGGTTTTTGAGCAGTTACTCGAAAAACACCCCATAGAAACGGTATTCACAAATCATGATTACGAACCCTATGCACTTCAAAGAGATCAAGAAATTAAAGATTTACTAGTATCAAAGAGTACTGGATTCAAAACCTTTAAAGATCAAGTGATTTTTGAACGAAATGAAATTGTAAAAAAGGACGGTACTGCCTACAAAGTATATACCCCCTATTCCAAAAAATGGCTCGAAGCATTTCACCATAAAGGACTTCAATTTTTTCCTTCTGAAGGAAAACTGAGTGAATTGGTGCAAACAACTGAAAATCCATTTTTGAGACTTACGGATATCGGATTTCAACCCTCAACCATAAAAGTGGCTTCCTATAAAGTATCTCCACAGTTGATAGATGCGTATGAAGAGACTCGAAATTTCCCTTCAAAAGACAGTACCTCAAAACTAGGTACACATTTGCGTTTTGGAACGGTAAGTATCCGAGAAATGGTCACTAAAGCCTCCAAGAGCAATAATATTGTGTTTTTGAAAGAATTGATCTGGAGAGAATTTTTCATGCAGATTTTATGGCATTATCCCCAAACAACAAAAAACAGTTTTAAACCCCAATACGACCGAATTCTTTGGAGAAACAACGAAGAAGAATTTAAAAAATGGTGTATTGGAGAAACAGGCTATCCGCTTGTAGATGCAGGAATGCGAGAACTCAACGAAACAGGGTTTATGCACAATAGAGTACGGATGTTAGTGGGGAGTTTTTTATGCAAGCATCTTTTAATCGATTGGCGTTTTGGTGAAGCCTATTTTGCCGAAAAATTACACGATTACGAGCAATCTAGTAATGTAGGAAACTGGCAATGGGTTGCAGGATGTGGTGTAGATGCAGCTCCATATTTCAGAATCTTTAATCCAACAACACAAATTCAAAAATTTGACAAGGAACTGACCTATATCAAAAAATGGTTACCTGATTTTCAAGAACTTACCTATCCTGCTCAGATTGTAGATCATAAAATGGCAAGAGAGCGTTGTTTAGCAACCTATAAAGAAGCGCTAAATAGAACCTAATACTGTGTTTTTTTGATTTTAAAAATAAACGAAAAATGTTTAGGTGGTTCTCTAAAAAACACATTAATTTGCCAATTCTTAATTAAAAGCCGATGTAGCTCAGCTGGCTAGAGCAGCTGATTTGTAATCAGCAGGTCGTGGGTTCGAGTCCCTCCATCGGCTCAAAAAGTTCTTTCATTTGAAAGAACTTTTTTTATGCACAATAATCACGATATTTTATTTAAATTTGTTCAAAATCATTTTTAAAATTAATGTCGAACAATATGCTCATCATTGGAATTGCAGGAGGTACCGGAAGCGGAAAAACTACGGTGGTAAATCAGATTATAAACCAACTCCCCACCAACGAAGTTTGCGTCATATCACAAGATTCTTATTACAAAGCAACGGATGAATTGTCTTATGATGAACGCATAAAAATAAATTTTGACCATCCGAGAGCCATCGACTTTGAGTTGTTGGTACAACATTTAAAAGATCTCAAAAGCGGACAAATGATTGAGCAACCTGTCTACTCCTTTGTTGCACATAACAGAACCAGTGATACGGTAAAAACACATCCACGAAAAGTAATTATTGTAGAAGGCATCTTAATTTTTAATAGTGAAGAATTGCGAAACCTCTTTGATATTAAAATATTTGTGCATGCAGAAACCGATGAACGACTGATTCGAAGAATGCGAAGAGATATCACCGAACGCGGTAGAGATATTAATGAAGTTTTAAATCGTTATCAAGACACTTTAAAACCCATGCATCAGCAATTTATTGAACCTACTAAAAACTATGCCGACATTATCATTCCAAACGACCGCTACAATACGGTTGCCATTGATATTGTAAGAACAGTAATCAACGAACGTTTATAAAATACAATGAATTTCAAGAAAGCAAAAAGCAATTCCAAACTACTCTCGTTACTCACAAACACGTTTGTACTTATTTTGGTGCCATTCATCATTTGGATGCTTTTCTTTGATGAAAACTCGTATATAAACCACCGAAAATACAATGCAGAAATAGAAGATTTACAAAATACAATCGAATTTTATAAATCTGAAATATCAAAAGACAGTACTATTATCAAAAGTTTAAAAGATACGGTAGCCTTAGAAAAATTTGCCCGAGAAAAGTATTTGATGAAAAAAGAAAATGAAGCAATTTATATTATTGAATTTGATACAATAAAAAAATAATGAAACCATTTCTATTTCATGAATTCGATACAAAATCTGCAGCGGCTTGGAAACAAAAAATCCAAGTAGATCTGAAAGGATTGGACTACAATGAAACACTTCTCTGGAAAACAGAAGAAGACATTGTTGTGAAACCTTTTTATACAGCAGCAGATCGGAAAGCACTTCCTATAAACATGCCAACGAGTTCCTTTGCCATTTGTCAATCTATTTTTGTAGATGATGAAAAAATAGCCAATTCTCTCGCCGTAAACGCTTTAAAAAGAGGTGCAAACTCCATACAATTTACAGCAAATAAAAGGTTTGACAGTGCTGTTTTATTAAAAAACATCGACATCTCAACCACCAAAATTTTCTTCAAACTACACTTTTTGGATGAAAAATTTGTTGAAAAGTTATCAAAAATCACCCTACCAACAAAAACCTTTTATCAAATTGACATTCTTGGAAACTTGGCAGAAAACGGAAATTGGTATGACAATTTAAAAGCGGATTTCAGAATCTTAAATGCCATTTCGAAGACTGTATCACAGGCCATTTGCGTGGATGTTTCTTTGTATGAAAACGCAGGTGCGGGCATTGTACAACAATTGGCCTATGCCCTCTCTCACACTAATGAATACCTTGAAAACTTAGCAGAAGGTGCTGTTAAAAATATCCATTTTATCTTTTCTGTACGTGGAAATTATTTTTTCGAAATCGCAAAATTAAGAGCCTTTCGAATTCTTATAAAAGTGCTTTTTGAAGAGTACGGTCAGACAGATCTCCACATTGAAATTTTTGTTCAACCCAGTTTACGAAATAAAACCATTTTTGATTATAATGTAAACATGCTTAGAA
>TARA_B110000879_G_scaffold78945_1_pt1 | contig 16309 bp, 11 predicted proteins | sample TARA_B110000879 | Tara Oceans TARA_B110000879 (sample SAMEA4398094) | marine metagenome | biome: Polar Biome; feature: [SRF] surface water layer (ENVO:00010504); material: water (ENVO:00002006), including particulate matter (ENVO:01000060) such as... | depth 5 m
GGTCCTTTAGCGCACAATGCTATTGGTGTTTTCGGAATTATCGCCGTTGTTTTAGCCGGATGGACCACTGCAAACCCAACAATTTATAGAGCAGGTTTAGCTTTTCAAGCAATTCTACCAAAATTATCAACAGCAAAAGTTACTATGCTAGCAGGTGCTTTGGCAACAGTTGCAGGTTTATTTCCTGCCTTTGCTATGAAACTTTTAGGTTTTGTAGCACTATATGGTTTCATTTTAGCACCGTTTGGAGCTATAATTGTCTTCGAACATTTCTTTGCTAAAAAGATTGGTATTACTAAAAATTACGCAGAAGTAGCCGGAATTACTTTTAATAAGTCCGTATTTTATGCATGGTTGATTAGTTTTGGGGTATTCTATTTTATTTCGATTCAATTTGATGTGTTCTTGTCCTTTGTAACATTGCCAGCATGGTTATTATGTGGAGTATTGTTTTTGGTGTTTAGTAAGTATACTCAGAAATCCAAAATTTAAAATAACTGGAAGAAAAAGAGTGTTGGTCAATAGTGAAAAAGGAACGACTCCAGTGGACGTGAAATATGCTTGTGAAAATTGGATTAAAGGAACCCTTTTCGATACCAATTTGTTACCTGCTTCATCTTTAAGAACCTATGATTGGGAAGAGTCCACTCAAAATTTAGATTAATTAGTAACTACGAAAAACGAATGAAAACAAATTTAAAATTAGGATTAGGTCTTAGCTTTTTAGGTACGTGTTTTATAAGTTGTAATAGGGTTGAACTTGTCGAAGAAAAAAACCAAATATTTTATTTTTTTGGTAGATGACCAAAGAAATGACATGCTTTCCGTGGCTGGGCATCCAATCATAAAAACGCCAAGGCTAATTTTAACAAATAAAACAAATAAATTTAAATATCTATATAATGAAAAAAAATGTTTCTGTCGCATCTATCATAATTAGGATCGATTTTAGACTTTTTCAGCAAATTCAACAAATGTAAACATCTAAATATCATGCTATGTATTTTTATCTTTAAGTGTGAATTATTTTAAATATATACAGATACGACAGAACCAGTAGTTCAATCTGCTTTCAAAATAAATTAATGGATAAGGTTGATGTTGTTTAATGGATCAAACATGTAAACATTGTTAAAGGCCGAGTATTGGAATGTTAAGGAACCTAAACCTAGTAAATATGGTTTAAAAACAAAACAAATACCTTATGCAAATGGAACAATGAAAACCCAATATTAAAGAGATAAGAAGTATTACTTTACACTTTCTCTAAATATAACTTCCCCTTCTATAACAGTGTTTTTACTAACGGGTTTGTTGTTTATAAGATCGATTAAGTTTTCAACGGCAGAGAAACTAGCTTCTTGCAAATTCAGTTTTACCGAAGAAAGAGTTGGTTGAACTAAGTTGGAAATTCTTACGTCTCCGAAACCTACAACACTAATATCATCAGGAATTTTAATACTATGTTTTTTACAGGCATTATAAACCCCAAGAGCGACAGAGGCATTCACACAAACGATTGCTTCTGGTAATTTGGAATTGTTTTCAAGATAATTTTTAAACACATTAAAAGAAGTTTCTTTATCGAGGCCCGCTTTTAAAATCCACTTTTTTGGGATATTTAGTGAAGCATCATTCATGGCTGTTTTAAACCCACTTAATCTATCATAAGAGATATTAATTTGTTGCGATCCAGTAATATACATGATGTCTTTATAACCCTTGTCAATTAAACCTTTTGTAAGTTTATATGATAAGTTGTAGTCGTTAAAAACGATACTTTCTGCCCTTTTTATAGACCGCGGTTTCCGATCGATATAAATTAAAGGCTTCTTATGTTTTAATATTAATTCATACGATTTATCTTTAACAGAGGTAGAAACCGAATCTATGATAATGCCATCCACATTCATAGAAAGTAAAGATTTTACATTGGCCAGTTCAGATTCTTCATCTTCAAAGGAAACCATCAAAATAATTTGATACCCGAAAGCTTTCGCTTTAGAATACATTTCCTCAATGATTGTTGAAAAAAATGAATGGTTAATTTTCGGTACGATAAGTCCGATAGTATTCGTTTTTCTAGTAGACAGACTTCTACCAACAATGTTTGGAATATATTCCAATTCTTCTGCGGCTTCTTTCACCTTTTTTACGGTGCTTTTAGCAATATCTGGGTGCTCCTGAAGTGCCTTCGTTACCGTAACTCTCGATAATTTAAGGAGATCAGCTATGTATTGTTGATTAACTTTTAATTAAACTATTTTATTAGAAAATATTATGGTCAAATATAATTTTTTTTTAGTTTATAATATTCTAAAACCACACGGATTCAAAACTGAATCACTGTAACTTCTGAACAATGTGACATTTTATTTGAAGTGAAGATATGGGAAAAATTCCCAAATAAATTACACGAGTAATTTATTTTTATCACCTTTAAGAAATTCAAAATAAAGTATTAGAGGGGGGCTAAAAATTAACGTATTTTTAATCAGTTGATCGCGCTTATATTTGCACCGTAAAATAATTACTACAAGAGATGTACAAATCACGAGGAAACAAAGGATTATTCAACAAGGAGTTCATTAAAGAACGTTTATCAGTTATAAGCAATCCACTAGAGGCTATCTAAAAAAGTACTTGATTTTGAGGTTTTCCGAGAATTGTTAGAAAGTAAATTGCTCAACACCAACAAAAAGAATAATGCTGGAGCTAAGCCTTATGATGTAGTGATGCTATTTAAAATATTGATATTACGGCGTTATTATTGCTTTGGAGATAGCCAAGTGGAATAACAAATATTAGATAGAAGCAGTTTTAAAACATTTTTAGGCTTAGCAACAAGCGATAAAGTTCCAGATGAAAAAACAGTATGGAGTTTTATAAAGCGCCTAACAAAAACTGGTTTAGTAGAAGAATTATTTGAGTATTTTGTATCATTTTTAGAAGAAAAAGAGTTGATATTTAATGAAGGTCAAATGATAGATGCAAGTTGTACAGTAGCACCACGCCAACGCAATACAAGAGAAGATAACAAGAGCATTAAAAATGGATAGGGCAATAATTTATGGAATGACAAGCCTAACAAAAAGAAACACAAAGACATTAATGCACGTTGGACAAAGAAAAATAGAGAGACTTTCTAGGGCTATAAAAATCACACAAAAGTAGATACTAAAAGTAAATTCATTAACACCTACACCTTTACAGATGACTCGGTTCATGATTCACAAGCTTTAGATGATTTACTTACTGAAAAAGATAAAGAACAGGATTTACATGCAGACATTGCTTACACAGGAGAAGACCAAGATAAGATTATTGAAAAATATGAAATGAAGAGCAAAGTATACGAAAAAGGCTATCGCAATCGACCATTAACCGAAGAGCAAAAAGCAAGTAATACCGAAAAATCAAAAATTAGAGCAAGAGTAGAACATGTATTTGGCCTCATGGAACAAAGTATGAAAGGTTTAGTTTTAAAATCCGTATGAATAGTTAAGAGCAACTGGGATAATAGGCCTAATCAACCTAACTTACAATTTATTTAGATATGAACAGATTAAAAGACTGAAAATAATTTACTGATAGATAGATAGATAGAATTTCAATATTTATTATTGAAATCAATATTTTAACGGTAAGTTTTGAAACGAAATTTTTCTCAAAAGGATAAAAAAGGGTTCTTATTTTTTTGAGAAACAGAAAAAAATCAATTTTTAGAACCCACCTTATGTTAATAAGCGCTCACGATATGTAAATATTTAAAAAATTAACACGTCTAATAAGCTTTGATATCTTTAAAATATTACACGTTTTATTGTTGTTTGTTCGAATATTTGAAACATCCATGCATAAAATGAAACTATTAAAAACAGGATAGAATAAGATAGTACAGGATAGTACAGGATACCTAAAATAATAGATATTATTAATATTGTAATATATTTAAAATAAATAATTAATCTAAATACTAAATATGAACAAAATGAAACTTTTAAACACGATTTTGTGTATGCTCTTTAGCATAGCGTTGCATGCACAAACTAAAACCATTTCTGGCCAAGTCTCTGATGATTCAGGACCACTTCCAGGATTAAGTATACTGATAAAAGGTACTACAATAGGTACCCAAACTGATTTTGACGGAAACTTTTCAATCGATGCAAGTATTGGAGACATTCTTCAATTTAGATATTTAGGGATGGAAACTCAAGAATTAACAGTTGGTAAAGATACAACGATCAATGTTACAATGAAATATAATGCTAATTCTTTGGATGAAGTGGTAATTGTTGGATACGGATCACAAAGAAAATCTGATTTAACAGGTTCCATTGGTTCTTTAGACGGAGACGCAATGGTGAAGTTTCAATCTGGAGATGCAACCAAGGCATTACAGGGTACAATGGCTGGGGTTCGTATTGAAGCTAATGGTGGCTCGCCAGGTGCGTCAGCCAATATTGTAATTCGAGGTGTTTCTTCGTTGTCAAATTCAAATCCATTATATGTAATTGATGGGATGTTTACCGATGATATGAGTTTTATTAATCCCTCAGATATTAAATCCATTCAAGTATTGAAAGATGCATCAGCTGCTGCCATTTATGGGTCAAGAGCAGCAAATGGGGTGGTTGTTGTAACAACGCTAGATGGATCAGGAATTGATGGTCTTAGAGTCGATGTGGATATGAGTTCTGGTGTGGATCATTTAATTAAAGGTCTCGACTGGTTATCAGGTCAAGAATATGCGGGTCTACGAAATGTCCTATCGGATGCAAATGGTCAACCAAGATTGTCTGGATTTAATTCTGATTTTGATCCTTCTGTGAATACCATCGTTGAAGACCTTGCAATATCTAGCGGTGCCGCTATCAATAATCTATCTGTAAAAGCATATGGAAGTTCTGGACTTGTAAATTTCAATATATCAGCCAATAGTTATGATCAGGAAGGTATGGTATTGGCTTCTGGTTTTAAAAGAAAAACCTTTAGAGCCAATACAAGCATAAAAAAAGGAAGACTGCAGATATCTCAATCTTTTACATATTCTAGATCAAAAAATCAAGTAAATACCATTTGGAACTTACCTAATAATATCCTTCCGACAATTCCATTCAGAAACCCTGACAATGAGGGTGGATTTGGTGCTGCTAGAGATGATTCGCACGGAATGGAAGGGGTAAACTCTATAGGTAAATCAATGCTTTGGGACCGACATAGAACAACGGACAATTTACTTGGTAATTTGAGTATAAAATATAGGATAGCCGATGGTCTCTTTTTTAAATTGAACACAGGTATTCAATATAAAAATTATTTGGATTATACCTTTACCCCCACGTATTTTATGTCAACTCGAATGGGTGGGAATCAACCAAAAGCGGAACTTAGAAAATTTAGAGATCTGTTTACAAGTAATCTGATTGAAGGGACACTAAATTATGCCAAATCATTCAAAGATCATTCTTTGGATATAATCGTAGGAGCGACCCAACAAAAAGACATCCTTGAGACTTCTGGGGTTATAGCTTTGGGATTTCCTAATAATAATATTAGGCAAGTTGGTGCCTCTGAAACGATTGCTACTGCAGGCGGTTTAAAATTTGTAAGTACCTTAAGGTCTTTTTTAGGGAGAATAAACTATAATTATAAGAGAAAGTACTTTCTGAGCGCTACCGTACGTCAAGATGGTTCATCTAGGTTTTCTGAAGATAATAGATGGGGTACATTTCCATCGATTTCCGGAGCATGGACAGTTTCTAAAGAAAGTTTTCTCGAGGGAAGCAACCTGATAAATAATTTAAAAGTAAGAGCTAGTTATGGAGAACTTGGATCTCAAAACGTTCAAGATTATGCCTATATTCCAACATTAAACATAAATAGTGATGCCACTTTTGGTTTCGGACAAACCAGAATTCCAGGTGTCTCCCAAACAAACTTTTCAAACCCCAATATTGTTTGGGAGACAACCAAGATGTTTAATATTGGTTTGGATATCGGGCTTTTTGAGAATAAACTGGCCTTTACAATGGATTATTTCGATAAAAAATCAGAAGATATTTTAGTTAATTTACAAATACCTCTTTCTTCTGGTACCTCAGTACCTGTTCCACAGAATGCCGCGGCTGTACAAAATACAGGATTGGAGCTTGCTCTTATGTATAATGGTTCTTCCGGTGATTTCAATTATGATTTTGGTGGAAATATTACTTTTTTGAGCAACAAGGTTCTCGATTTAGGAGAAAATGTTGCGCCCATTTCAGGTGGACAATATAACGAGTCCAGATCTACTTTGACAGAAGCTGGTCATCCTGTAGCTAGTTTTTACGGACACCAAGTTATTGGAATATATCAATCGCAAAGTGAAATAGAAAATGATGGTAATAATGCAGATCCAAATGCTGAACCCGGGGATTTCAGGTATGCTGATCTCGATGGTGATGGCGTACTTACTGACGATGATAGGAAACACTTGGGTAGTTATGCTCCAGAGTTTGAATATGGATTTACATTCAATGCTACGTACAAAAATTTTGATATCAATATGATGTTTAATGGTGTTTATGGAAATGAAATATATAACGTTCAAAGAAGGGACAACTTGTTAAACTTAACTTCAAATATGACCAGAGAGGCATTGAATTATTGGAGGCCTGACAATACCGATACTGGAATTCCAAGAATTGGAGGAGGGGCAGACAATGCTAGACCGTCTTCATTTTACATTGAGAGTGGAGCCTATTTTAGATTGAGGAACTTGCAAATTGGGTATTCAATTCCCTTAGCTGAAAAAATAAAAGTAAGAAAATTACGGGTATATGGATCAGTTCAAAACCTATTTACAATTTCTAATTTTTCCGGGTATTATCCTGAGATCGGCAGGAGTCAAGACAATGAAATGGCCGATGTTGAAAATACGAACACACTCTTTTACGCCGGTGTTAATCAGTCCGCTTACCCTACTCCGAGAACTATAATTCTTGGTTTGCAAATTGGATTTTGATTACGAAATTATACTAATATTTAAAATTAAAAAGATGAAAAAATATATTTTAACAATGTGCTTGATGGTAGCTTTTATAAGCTGTGACGATGGTATACTTGATCAAAAAAATCCAAATACATTAACTGCTGACTCTTTTTGGAAAACGGAGTCCGATGCACAAAAGGGAATCGTCGCCGCTTACAGCCCATTTTCACATATTTACTTTTACTCAAGGCTTTGGTTCGGATATACCCTAAGTCAATCAGATGAAATAGCGCCTCGACCTGATTATTTTTATTCACATTCAATCTATAATGTATCACCTGGTGATGGGAACTTTACCGCTGCTTGGGGAGAAATATGGAAAGTTATTTTTCGAGCAAATCAGGTACTGAAAAATGTACCTGAAATTGAAATGGATGAGGTTGTAAAGAATAACATTTTGGGCGAGGCTTATTTTTTAAGAGCATATACTTATTTTACTTTGGTCAACTATTGGTTGAATGTACCACTGGTCACTGAGCCGGCATCATCCCTTGCTGAAGTTCTACAACCGCAAGCTGCTCCAGATGAAGTTTGGGCGCAGATTGAAAGTGACCTTAACAATGCCATTCCTAAACTACCAAATTCCTATGATGCTGATAATCTTGGTAGAATCACCGCAGGTGCGGCAGCGGCTATGTTAGGCAAGGTTTATTTATATAGACAAAAATGGTCAGAAGCTGCCACTCAGTTAAAAAGGGTGATAGATCAGGAATTTGCTACTTATGATCTGGTTTCTAATTATAGCGAAAATTTCCGATTAGAAGGAGAGAATAATATTGAATCGCTGTTTGAGATTCAATTTGATGATGCTTTTCCATTGTTTGGAGGAGGCTGGGGAGCAGATATTAAAGGTACTGCACGTAACGCTGCCTATGCTCATGACCTTGCAAATGGACAAGCTAAATATGTCAATTCATGGGTGTTGCCAGTGTTTTTGGCTGAAACCACAAATAGTGGAGAAATTGATCCTCGAGCGTATGAAACGATTCTATGGGACTATCCGGGCGCAGAATATTTTGACGGCACTTTGTTTAAAGATAAGATTACGGACTATGAGACTGAAATCAGAGCCGCAAAGTACTTAGATGTAAACGGCGGTGGACCAGCACCTGCTATGAGTACGTGTGAATTGAACATGAAAATTATTCGATTTGCAGATGTACTATTGATGTATGCCGAAGCAGAAAATGAAGCAAATGGTCCAAGTGCTAACGCATATGGGGCTATCGATCGTGTAAGAGCTCGTGCAGATATGCCAGGTATAACTGCAGCATTGAACCAGAGCGAATTCAGAGAAAGGGTTCGGAATGAACGGGTACTGGAATTGACCCTAGAATCTCACAGACCATTAGATTTAAAAAGATGGGGAATGTTGCCAGGAAGAATAATTGACAACCCGGAAATGAGGTTTGGAAATACATTTTATGTAGAAGGAAGAGAATATTTTCCTATACCGCAAGTAGACATAGATACAAATCCACTGATGATTCAAAATAAGGGTTGGTAATGAGAGCCAAATTGATTAATTATGGTGGTCAATTCAAACTTATTAGTTTGGAAAGAGGAACTTTTATCCGATACCGCTTGTATATTGCAGTAGCACCTTAGATGTGATACCTAAACCGTATCATACGAAGGTATGTCAGGGTCAGGGTAGAAAGTAAACTATATTACTTTCTACCCTACTTGATTTATATTATCTGGTTTAATTTCACGGTCTCTCTAGAGTCAAGAAAAAATGTTTGAAAACTACACTTGTTAATCACAGTCAGTTTGCATAATAATCTAACATACATTATGGAGTTATTTTTAAGAAAACCAAGAGGTTCGATAGTATATTATTTGCTCCTTATTTTTATTTTATCCTGTGAAAAGAAAGGTGAAACTGACACAACAAGTAGTACCACCTTTTCAACAATTTCTGTAGTTCACAGTGGTATTTCCTTTGCAAATACCATTACAGAAAACGACTCTTTAACTTATTTCAAATTTCCCTACATCTATATGGGGAGTGGTGTGGCTATCGGGGATGTCAACAACGACGGATTATCAGATGTTTTCTTCACTGGGAATATGGTGGACAACAAGTTGTACCTCAATAAAGGAAATATGCAATTTGAAGACATTAGTATTTCGGCTGGAATTCAGGGAGATCAGCGTTGGTACACCGGAGTTACTATGACCGATATCAACAACGATGGATTCTTGGATATATATGTCTCGGTATCTGGCAAATACGATGACACAAGAAATCAACTCTTTCTAAACAATGGTGACTTAACCTTTACAGAGCAGGCAGAAGCGTATGGAATAGCTGACCCCTCAAATTCTATACAATCTACCTTCTTCGATTATGACAAGGATGGTGATATTGATTTGTTTGTAGCCAATTATCCATTGGTTGAGCTCAGTCAGGGTAATATGTTTTATGCTGAAAAGATGAAGGCAAATGATCCAGAAGAAAGTGGACATCTTTATAGAAATGAGGGAAATGGAAGTTTTACTGATGTGACTAAAGATGCAGGAGTACAAAACTTTGGACTAACCTTGGGTTTAGTGTCGGTGGATTTCAATAATGATGGGTGGACAGATCTCTATCTATCCAATGATTTCAATGTGCCAGATTATTTCTATTTGAACAACGGTGATGGGACATTCAGGGAAGTTTCAAAAGAAGCTACTGGGCATACTTCCATGTTCGGAATGGGAATAGACGCTTCAGATTTTAATAACGATGGGCTTGTTGATTTAATTCAGGCTGATATGTCCCCGGAGGACTATGAACGTTCTCGAGTGAATATGGCTAGCATGAGTCCTCAAAATTTCAATCAAGGGGTTTCATTGGGGTTTCATTATCAATACATGCAAAATAGCCTACAAGTCAATAGCGGTGTTGATCCAGATGGTCTGCCTATCATGAGCGAAATTTCAAGATTGGCTGGCATGGCCTCTACTGATTGGAGTTGGTCGACCTTGTTTGCTGACCTTGACAATGACGGCTTGAAAGACATCTACATCACCAATGGAATGAAACTGGACGTTAATGATAACGACATTAATAACAAAACCAACCCAACTTCCTTTAAGCAGGATTTCAGTATTGACATTACTGATTACAATAGTCAACCCATTGCCAACTATGTTTATCAAAATCAAGGGGATTTCACCTTTAGGAATAAAACTAAAGATTGGAATTTGGCTTTTGAAGGGTTTTCCAATGGTATGTCATATGGGGATTTAGACAATGATGGGGATTTGGATCTTGTCATCAACAACATTGATCAGCCTGCTACTTTATTTGAAAATAAAACCGTTGGGAGTGATTACTTGCGCATTTCCCTGAAAGGGCCAAAACAAAACCCAATGGGATTGGGTGCTAAGGTGGTTGTAGAAACGACAGAAAACATTCAAACCCAGGAACTGACCTTAACAAGAGGATTCCAGTCAAGTGTAGATCCAATTTTACATTTTGGTTTAGGTGTTCAAGCAGAAATCAAGAAACTGAAGGTAGTTTGGCCAGATGGGAAAGTTCAATTGATTGATAATCCATCTACTAATAATCTAATGGTCATTGATTATACTTTGGCCAAGAAGACTATTGAGAGGGACAACATTAGTCCATATAGATTTAGCGACATTACTGAATCATCGGGATTAGAATTTACTCATAGTGAAGACCTTTTCGATGATTATGCGCTTGAACCACTTTTACCCTACAAGTATTCCATGATGGGGCCTGCTTTGGCGAAAGGCGATATAAATGATGATGGGCTGGAGGATTTTTTTGTGGGTAACGCAGGGGGAAAACCAGGAGTATTATTTATACAAAATGAGGATTCCAAATTTGTTGAAATAGAAGGTCCCTGGCAGAAGGATTTTGAACAAGAAGATGTAGCTGCAGTTATTTTTGATTTTGATAATGACGGGGACAATGATCTCTATGTGGTCTCTGGCGGAAATAAATTTCAGGATCATTCTGATCGATTGTATTTGAATACTGACACTGGTTTTATAAAAGCCCAATCTTCATTGCCACTAGAATCCATAGTGGGTAAAGCTATTGCAGTATGTGACTTTGATAAAGATGGATTAAATGACATCTTCATCGGAGGACGAAATACGCCTGGCAAATATCCTTTTCCTGCTTCAAGTTATCTGATGAAAAATATGGGTGGGGTAGATGAAGACTTGCAATTTAAAAATGTAACTAGTGATCAGGCAGAAGGCCTGAACAGCATTGGAATGGTCACGGATGCAGTATGGGCCGATATAGATGGAAATTCCTGGGATGATTTGATTTTAACAGGTGAGTGGATGCCAGTCACCATTTTCAAAAATGATAATGGTCGATTAACTAACATAACTGAGAACGTGGGTCTGGAGGACACTCAGGGTTGGTGGTATACTATAAAAAGCATAGATGTTGACAATGATGGTGACCTGGATTTGGTCGCAGGCAATCTTGGTCTTAATCATAAGTACAAGGCCTCTGTGGAATCACCTTTTGAAGTCTATTCTGCTGATTTCGATGAAAATGGCAAGAATGACATTGTATTGAGCTATCAAAAAGAGGGTAAGAAAGTTCCCCTAAGAGGGCGTGAATGTTCTTCTCAACAGGTTCCGGCCATTGGTAAGAGATACAGTACTTATAGGGAGTATGCCAAAGCAGATCTGTCGGATATTTACGGGAGCGGAACGCTTAAGAAAGCGCTTCATTATGAAGCCAAAACTTTTGCTCATTGTTGGTTTGAGAATGAGAATGGAAAATTTAACAAAAACCATCCCCTACCTGTCAGAACTCAATTTTCTTCTATAAATGACATTGAAGAGATAGATTACAACGGAGATGAGTTTATAGATTTATTGGTAGTCGGGAATCTATATCAGGCTGAAGTAGAAACCCCAAGATCAGATTCTGGGTTGGGGTTGGTTTTGATAGGTTCGTCACAAGGCTTTCAAACGATCCCGCCAGAGCAAAGTGGTTTGCTATTACGAGGTGATATTAAAAATGTTTCTCCTATTCAATTGTCTAATAACAGGTGGGGATATTTAATGGGCACGAATGACGATCAGCTGAGGTTAATGGAATTAACCAAGAAGTAATGCGCAAATTTAGGCATTAAACCTATAACGTTAGATTGGTACAAATAGCTAGCTGCAAGCAAAGAAACGGATATACATTAACTAGTATTTATTGTCAATAACAAAAGTACACATGATCTTTTTAAAGTAAACAAGAGTTTTTTGAAAAATTGATTAGTACCAATAAAAAAAGCATCTAAATACATCGAATTAAAATAAACCATAATACCTAAACTAAATACTAAAAATAATTAAACCTGAGCACAATTAAAATGGATATACAAAACTAAATACAATATTTTAATGCGAAGTTATTAAATAACAGCATAAATATTAAACAGTTATACAAAAAAGATAAAAATAATAACATTGAAACATTAATTGCAAAAAATGGTACACTATGAATTTGTTACTTAGAATTTTACCTTTCTTACTTATCCCCCTCGGTGTTTTTGCCTCAGATAGCAAAAAGAAACCGAATGTGATCTTCATTTTTGTTGATGATCAGGGCACTATGATTTAGGTTGTTATGGGGCTACGGAAGTAGCTACCCCACGTATTGATGCGCTGGCTGAAAAAGGCATTCACTTTACCGATTATTATGCGGCCGCTACTATATGCAGCCCTTTTCGGGCAGGCTATAAATCTTTTTTTTGAGGAAAAACACATTGGATAAATGGGTTGAATTATGAAACGTGTGCTTTTAAGAATTTAACAAAAGATGACAGGTATGAATTAGCAGAGAAATATGCCGATTTTTTAAAGCAAGAACATGAGGATCCTTTTTTATTGGTAGCTTCATTTATGAACCCTCATGATATATGCTACTAAATACTAGATCAGGTTGCAGAAAAGTATCGTGTCCCAAAAGTTAGTTCTAATGGAAAAGCTGAACGCAAAACAGTAAAGCGCGCTATAGCATTAGCACAAAAAGCAAAAAAGGATGGAACTTTTGACGAAAAATGTCCACTGTTAAGAGCCAATGCCGGGATTACAGAAAAGGTGCCACGAGAAGCACTCGGTATTAAACAAAATAAACCGGATCCTGAAAATCCTCACCCTTTAGATATATACTATTATGAAAGGGCTTATTTAAAGGGAGAGATGACTGAAGAGGATTGGCGTTTGTATTCATGGATTTATCATCGCCTGACAGAAGATGTAGATAGACAAATTGGTGTTGTATTGGATGCTATTAAAGAGAGTGGTTTGGAAAATAATACTATTGTTGTTTTTACAAGTGACCATGGCGAAATGAATGGTGCACACACATCAGTATCGAAGAATTATATTTATGATGAATCCTCACGAGTGCCCATTCTAATTATTGGTCCCAGGGTAAAAAAGGGTATCGTGGATAGTGATCATTTTATTGCAGCCTCTAAAGATTTGATTCCTACATTTTGTGATTATGCCGGTGTTACCATTCCGGAAGGGTTGCATGGGAAAAGTATTAGGAAAATCGCAGAGGGAAAGTCGCCTAAAGACTGGAGAAATTATGTGATTTCAGAAACTGCAGAGGGAAGGATGTTTAGGACAGATGGATTCAAATATAACTATTACAAAGGTAGTAATGAGGTTTTATATAACATGAAAAAGGACCCTGATGAAATGGAAAACCTTGCTATCTATCCAGAATACAGACAGCAAATGGACGGATATAAGTCTCATTTGAAACAATGGGTTGAAGACACAAATGACCTTGTAACTCAAAAGTATTTGAAATAACTCTCTAAGGAATAAAATAGTTATGTAACACGTATACTCTAAAATATAATAAATGATTAATAAAATTAATTTATTAACCCATTAAAAATCAAATTATGAAAGAAGTTCAAAAAAATAAGGCTGGAAATAGGTTTTACAAAATTATTCCATTGTCTTTTATGTTGATCGCTATAGCGATCATTGGTGTAATGAGCAGTTTTGCGACTGATATTAACGAGCAAGTGCTAACTGAGATTGAGGAAACATCATTAAAAGAAGGGATCCCATTTGAAGAAACAATAGATTCAAAAAAATATTCATTTCATTCCAACAGCAACGAAAAGGGAGCAAAATCTTCAGAAATTATGGCCATATTCAAGTGCCGGGTCAAACCGGGGATGCTTGAACAAAATAAAGAAATATGGAATTATTTTGTTAAACGAATTAATAAGAATGAGCCGGGCTGGAAAGGAAATTGTTATTACAATTCCGATGAGTCAATTGTCACTTATATTGAAATTTTCAAAGACCTTGATGCCTTTGAATTTCAAGAAAAAGAGCATTTAAAAGATCCTTCGGCAAGAAAAAAATGTGAGGCGACAGCAGCACTTATTTCTGCAGATTTCTACGGGTTGATTTCAACCGAGAGTTCTGAATTACTAAACGATAAAAGTATCAGCAAAAAATTTAGCGGCAATTTTAAATTTTAACCAACTCAAAAGAAATCGTATGGATCAATTCAAATTTAAAATTAATACGATGACAAGTAAAAGAAATAGGTGGTTATTGGGGATTTTGTTTGCAACGGTATTGTTTGGCTATCAGCAAAGTAAAAAGTCTGAGACAAAAGAAGCGCCCTTGAATGTTGTGTTAATAACCCTTGATGATATGGGTTATGGAGCCACCGGGGTTGAGGGGTCTACCGTGCCCGGGATTAGGCCTTATATCGACAAGTTGGCTTCTGAAGGTATTACATTTACCCGTGGATTTGTAATGTCGCCCATATGCGGGCTTATATATACCCTACAAGTTCTAAGGAACCTCAAGGAAAATTACGTTTGTTGTATGAATGCAATCCTATGCCGTTTATAGCAGAACAAGCGAATGGTAAAGCAACAGATGGTTATCAAAGAATTATGGATTTGAAACCTAGGAAGCTTCACCAACGCATTCCATTTTTTCTGTGGGAACACTAAAATGGTTGAAAAAGCAGAGGAATTTATGAGGAATTCTGAAAAAAATTCGTAATTTTATTGTAAATAATAGCATTTACTAATGTATTTTAGCAAGGTTAATTGTTTGAATTAATTTGGGACTTAAAAAAAGGAAATCAACATGGACATTTTTAAATATATTGATATTGATGAAAATTCTCGAAAGCCCAAATATATCCAAATAGTAGATTCTATTACGAATAATATTACTTTGGGTAATTTTGATATGGATGATAAAATGCCATCTATTAACATGTTGAGTGAAGAGTTCTATCTGTCGAGAGATACTGTGGAGAAGGCCTATAAAATTTTAAAAGAGCGTAAGATTATTACTTCAGTAAGAGGCAAAGGTTTTTATATTGTGACAACAAATTTAATTTCAAAAACCAATATTTTATTTCTTGTTAATAAATTAAGTTCTTACAAATTGCAAATTTACAATGCATTTAATCACATTATTGGTGCGAATTCGCATACCTATCTTCAAGTTTACCATTGTGAGGAGACTTTATTTTTGAATCTATTAGAAAAAAATAGTGGAGTGTACGATTATTATGTGGTCATGTCTCATTTTAAAAATGACGATTTTAAACATATTAGTTCTCCAGAAAAGGTTGTCACTGCCATCAATAAAATTCCTAAGGAAAAATTAATTATGCTAGACAAACTTAATAATAAAATTGATGGGCAAATTGTAAAGATTTATCAAGATTATGAAAATGACATCTATGAGGCTTTAATTGAAGGCTATAAAAAAATAGTTAAATACAAGAAATTGGTGTTGGTATATCCCGATAAATCTGTGTACCCATATCCTAAAAGAATTGTACATGGTTTTCGGAAATTTTGTATTGAAAAGTCGTTAGATTTCGAAGTTATTGATGAAATATACGACGATATAATTCTTAAAAACGGCGATTTATTTATCACTATTGTCGAGGATGATTTGGTGAATTTAATCCGTCAACAACGAGAACAAGAATTTGTCATAGGTAAAGATATCGGAGTACTCTCTTATAATGACACCCCATTAAAAGACCTTCTAGGAATTTCAGTAATTTCTACTGATTTTAAAATTATGGGCGAGACTGCAGCTCAAATGATATTGAGTAATAAAAAAGGAGAAGTTAAGAATCCTTTTAATTTTATTGATCGGGAGTCTATATAATTAATATTTACCTCCTATCAGGATGCTTTCCCCACTCGTATCTTTTAGCAGGGTCAAATACTGGATTTGGTACAGGCCGTTTAGCTTTGGTATTTTCCTGCC
>TARA_B110000879_G_C11183947_1_pt1 | contig 16297 bp, 14 predicted proteins | sample TARA_B110000879 | Tara Oceans TARA_B110000879 (sample SAMEA4398094) | marine metagenome | biome: Polar Biome; feature: [SRF] surface water layer (ENVO:00010504); material: water (ENVO:00002006), including particulate matter (ENVO:01000060) such as... | depth 5 m
CTTTGGTAAGTATCATCATCTCGCTAAAATTATTGGGTATTCCTGGGGTCTTTGTGCTTACTATAATTTTTTGGTAAGCCATATATTCAAGAAGCTTAGATGGAAAGTTGTAAACATTTTCGGTGATCATAGGCCTGGGATTGACTAAGATATCAGCTTTTTCACGCAAAACGTCTAAATCTTTTTTACTTACTGTTCCAAAAAAATGGATTCTTGAATCGCTCTCAATCAATATCCGATCTGAGTCACTTAGTGGGCCATAGCCACATATAAATAAACTAATTGCCTGATCAGTATTTAGATTAATAAAAGCTTGCAATAGCAAGCTAAGTCCAGACCAATATTCAAATGATCCTGAGAAGATGAAGACAACTGAATCATTGTTGGCATAATACGAGCTGTCAACATAATCAGTAACTCCAGAACCTGATCTAACAGGAATTCCGCCATGAATTAGTATTTTGTTATTTACTGGGCAACGTTCATAAGCCTCAGAACTAAGAAATACAAAGCCATCAGGCACTTTTTTTTCGTTATAAATGCTCTCCCACCCAGGCTTAGATTCAATCGCATCAGCACAAATCTCAATCCAGGGTACTTGGTGCTCCAGGGAGAATTTTGCAGATGCATCTCGACATTCGAGATATGGATTGTATGAAACTATAGCATCTACATGGGGTAATAATGACAGTGACTTTTGTATACCACTAGACTTGGATCGCTCTCTAAACCATTTCAAATTTAAATAATCATACAAAATATAATCTGTATTAACAAAATCTTCAATGATTGGTTTCACCACCAATGGACCAAAAGGAAAGGCCCTGTAAGGCATACTAGATATAGTTGTAGTTTCAATACATAAGGACTCAAGAGCTTCAATAAAGCTTTCCTGCCAATAACTTGATGCAAGACTGATTGCGTTATTTTTCAATTGTGCATCAGAATGAATAACAGATCCTAACCAAGCTATTTTCATATTATCTCTATATGTAAGTTTAAAATTTTCATAACTTTTTAGTCAAGTAATAAATTAGAGTACAAACGGATATGTTCAAGCGCAACCCTCTCTGACGAGTATTTCTCATTAGCAGAATGTGCAATAGTTGACCTAAACTCTTCGGTTAAATCGTTTATCTGTATTTCGGCCTCACGAAAAAAGGAAGTGGTATCCTTTAAAAGAGAGACCCTACCTCCTCCTGTTCGCTCAATGATCTCTGCAGGGCCAGTTCCAGAAAATGCAATAACTGGTGTACCACATGCAATTGATTCTAGAGCTACTTTACCAAAACTTTCATATAATGAAGGGCAAAGCAAAATATCGCTAGCAGCATATATATCACACATCATTGACTCTGAATCAACAAACCCAAACTCGCGTCTCAAAACTCCTTTGGGTAGTGCCACTTCTCCATTTCCAAAAACTAAAAATATACTTTGTTTTAGTTTTGAATTTTCAGGAATCTGGCTCAATATATCAAGACCTTTATGAGAGTCATTTATGTTTGTAGCACCAATTGCTATAACAGAATCCTCAATTGATAAACCTAACTTATCCCGAGCAAGTATTTTTTTTTGATACTTATAAACTGCATCATTTATACTACTTGGTATCACGCCCACTGACCCAGACAACAAGCCTAAAATCTGTTCTGCATCTTTTCGCATAAAATCAGACTGGGCTATGGTTTTAACTTTAGATGTGCGTCTTAAAAAAGAAGTTTTTTTAAATTGTTCTCTTGACATCAAATTGGTTAAAAAATGTCTTGGTATAAATGGGTATGTTTCACGATTTTCTATAATTTGTTCAAATTCCTCTGGAATATGCGAACCTCCGGTCAGAGGCCACCAATCTCTAAGCGTCCACACGAATTTTGCCTTTAAGCCCTCAAGATTTTGTAAATTCATAAATGAATTTCCCACCCAGTGAAGGTGAATAATGTCTGCATGTTGAAGGTCAGAATAGCTCGGCCAAGTCTTACCTCTTCTAAGTAAAGAAAAAGGAGAACTTCCTCGATATCCAAGCAATCTTATCAAAAAACGATCAAACCAATAAGTAAACTTCGCCATAAATCTTACACTCATATTAGGATAAGAGAATACTGACTTTGAAATATTTTCATTCACACTGTATGGTGAGTACAAGCGTGAATCCACCCCCTTCGCCAACATAGACTTGTGTAAATTAAGTACTGCAATTCCTGCACCTGAATCAAATGAAGCAGAAGACAAATGAACAATAATCATGAATATCTAATCGAAGTAGTATTTAAAGAAAAGTCTTCCAACTGCTGTAATCGCCAAATGACTACACCAACAGAAGTCCAAAATATAGGCCCTACTGTTGGTTCTACTGCGAAGTCCCCTAATAGCAAACCAAATCCTGCTGTAATGCACAAAGAAACACCAAAGAGTGAATACGCAACTGAACTATTTGTTCTATTTCTGATAGTCATAATCAAAAAATTTATTATTATAAATAATAATATTGCGCCAAAAAAGAGTCCATTATTTCGTAATATTTCTAAATACGAGTTATGAGCACCATAATTCCACTCATCAGCCTTTGAGAAATGAACTACTTGCAATGTTCGACCCGAAGTTGGAAACCAAAAAGAGCCTTCAACTATTTGACTATATGCACTTGCCCATAGTGGCAAACGATCTCCTGCGAACTTAAAAAATGCTCTATCACTAATGCTTTGTTCTGACCCCGTCATCTCAATATCGCCAAAACCAAAAGAATCTGATAAAGCACCAGCACCTAAGGATATAAATGGGCCAATTATCAATAGAAAAACAATGCTCTTACGCACAAAAATACGGTGAACTTTTCTTTTACTCACTGAAAATAGAACCCCAAGAAATGTGCCTACACTAATTGCCATAATTGTAAGTGAACTTCCAATCGTAGCTGGCAAATAAGCTAATGCTGCGAATCTAAGGAATTTGCTATTCTTATAACGAATACCTCCAGCCATTAAAAGAGATGCTATTGAACCCAACCAAAATAACATATGACTCCAGAACACATGCAAAGCTACAAGAAGACCAAGCACTAAGACGATCCATAGCCCAATACTTAAAGATCGAAAATCTTCTTCAATCTTAGATCTTTGTGCCAACAAAAGACCATAAAAACAACAACCAACAGTCAAAACTGCTCTCAATCCTCTTGTCCACATTTCATTTCCATCCAAAAGGGAAAAAATAGTATTAATAACTCCTCCAAAAACACAAACTAACCACAACAAAAATAATAAACGAAATCTTGAATTTGGAAATCTTAAGGGCTTCGCAAGTAAAGAAATGAACACATAAAAACAAAAGATAATTTGACTTACCTCCACGAAAGGAGGTATTACTGACTCAAAAATACTAAGTGATCTGATAAGCTCTAATCTTGTCATTTCCAGATAAGAAGTGACTATCTCTATAGAATTAGGGGTAATATGGCAAATAAAAAGCGAAGGCAAATACTGTAACCTACATTGAAAAATACAATAAATCCCTACTAGATAAAAACCAATAATTCCAATAGTAGGATCTAATACACCAAATAAAAGTGAAAATACTGCAAGAATCAAACAGACGTTTGGACTTAAAGCTCGCGAAGTATTTTTAAGTATTATATTCAAGAAAGAAATTAAAGTATTTGATCAGGCATAACACTATCTATGAAATTCCATAAGCGCTTAGATGAATCTCCATCTTTATATCTATGCTTTAAATCTCTCAACCAAGCACGCTTGTCACCATAATAACTTTCATCTTCAAGGCATTTACTAATCTCAGCCTGTAAGTCATCTTGACTTATAACTTTTGGACCTGGAGTCCAACTTTCAAATGATTCTATAATAAACCCCCTATCCTGTTGATATAAAGTAATATCGGTGGGCGCAAAAATCATATGCTTATCTAGAAGGAGATAGTCATAAAAAACTGATGAATAATCAGTGATTAGCATATCCGTAGCATTCAATAGCTCGTATAAATCAAGATTATTTTCAACAAGATCTTCGTTTCTAAGAATTAGTAAATTGCTTAAATTAAATTCATTAAAATAACTTAAAACAAGCGCTTCTGAATGCGGATGAGGCTTGAAAATTAATTTACACTTATTAAGTTCCAGAAATTTATCAAATTTTTCTAATGAAAATTCATTAAATCCGAATAATCTATCTATTTCATTAAGTTCATCTTTTTTAACATAATTGTCTCTAAATGTTGGCATAAATAAAATAACTTTATAGCCATCAATTTTATCGCCATATATTTTTTTCATGTTAGATTTGCCATCTGAAATATACAGTAAATCATTTCTTGGAGCCCCTGAAACTATATATTTATTAGGGTCTGTAACCATACATGCATTTAAGAAGGTGGTATATGTCTCTGAGTAAGACATTATGAAGTCAGCTTGACGCCAAGCATTCTTCTTGCTGAACATATTTTTATTGTCACCTTGGAGCATTACACCGTTTTTCTTAATAAAAGGTCCGTGCCATAACTGTAAGTGTATATTTTTATTACTTGGTTTATATGAGGCATGAGTAGTAATGATTAACTTTGCAGAAGCTAATAATGCGTGCTTCTTTATATAATCAGTAAATGTAGTTGGCTCATGATCATTATAGGAAATAATCTCATACTTTTTCTTAATTTTTTCAGTAGCTAATTTCATTAAGGCGTATGTATTTGAGCCAGAAGAAGATTCATGCAAAAGAAGTATTCTGTCATTTTTACATTTGGTAATAAAAAATATTATTTCACGAGCTATTTTCTTTATAGCCCTTAAAGAAAAATCTATTATCATTTAAAAAATCTTAGAAAGAGAAATATCATTTTAAGTCGAACCTATATCAGTCAAAACTTCATTGATTAAAGTTGAGGATGTTCCTTTTGTATAAGGAAAAAATACAACCCTAACTCCAACTTCTTTAAATTCTTCCTCGATTTGCTCCCACTTTGGTACTTTGTACCAATCATCACCAACAAAAACAACATCGTATTTAAGTTTCTTCCACATATCGAATTTATTCATAGATTCTTGAGGAATTACTGAGTCAACATATTTTATACTTCTTACAATTTGCATGCGTTCGTCATGAGGAATTACAGCTTTCTTTCCCTTGTAAGATACAAGATCATCTGTAGTCACGCCAACAATTAATTTATCACACATAGATTTTGCATTTCTTAGAATATTAACGTGCCCTACATGAAATAAATCAAATACGCCAGATGTATAACCTACAATCATAATATATCTCCATAAAATTCTGATTCAGTTATGGATGAACCACATAACTCTGATAAATTAAAGTTAAGCCACTGATCCATCGGGCTTTGTGAACTTGAGTTGCTAGGAAAAATACTCTCTAGTGGAACCGGGAAACCAACTTTTTTTCTATCGATAATAGGTTTTGGTAACAAGTTTTTGAAAACGCGTTTTAAAGGTGCCTTGACTATATTATTGCTAATTCTATGCTGGAAAGGAACGCCAGCCATTCTTTCAATTAAAGGGTGGTAATCAACAAAAGGAACTCTAGCTTCAACACTAGATAGCATAGTTGAGTTATCCAAACGTCTCAACAATCCATGCAAATGAGCAACTTGAAAAAAATGAGCAACAATATCAATTGGTTTTTTATGATGCATAAAAGGCTTTATAACATCTTCCATTATTTCCATATCATCATGCGTTCCGTAACAATAAAGGTCCGTAAAAGCTTTTAAATCCCATTCTTTAGCACTATCTGCCCATCTAAAAATTCTATCATATCCAAAAAACAGCTCATCAGCACCCTCACCGCTAAGAATGACAGTATTAAACTCTTTAACTTTTGAAGTCATTTTATGAAGAAGTACTTCGTTAGGAACTGACAGAGGTTCTCTACGTTTTTGAATCATTACCTTTGCTAGTGAAATAAATTCATTTTCATTAATTAACACCTCATGATGCTGGCTCTGTATATTATCAGCTGCCATTTTTGCCCAATCAAATTCGTTGTGACTTTCAAAACCAACAGTCCAAGTATGCTCTTTTCCCGACAATCCAGCTATTATGGTACTGTCAACTCCTCCACTCAAGAATGATCCTATAGAGACATCCGAAAGCAATCTTTGATCAACTGATTCGGTTATTAAATGCAGCAATTCATCATCACCTGGAGCTGCTTGTTGGCCAATAGGAAATTCCCAATATTTATGAATTTTTCCTGAAATCATAAAGCAACCTGCTGGAAACATTTCTATGCCTTCATATGCAGTTTTGCCATTATAAAAAGTTCTTAATTTTCTATACTGTCTTAAGCCAACAGAGTCAAATTTGGTCACACCTGTTAATTCCAAAATTGATGACATTTCAGAAGCTATCGATAAAACTCCATCTGTTTGATTCATATAAAGCGGCTTTACACCCAATCTATCACGAGCAACGAAGACATCTTTACTTACGTTATCGTAAATTGCAAATGCAAACATCCCATTGAGCCAATCTAACATTTTAGGCCCATATTCAGAATATAATTCAATGAGGACTTCGGTATCTGAAGTGGTTTGTTGATCGATATTATATTTTTTTGCTAGATCTTTGAAATTATATATCTCTCCATTAAAAACTATGTCATATCTTTTGTTTCTAGATCTAAACGGTTGATTGCTACGCTCATCTAAATCCATAATCTTAAGTCTTTGATGTCCCAATTGAATGTTGTCTTCATGATGGTAACCTGAGGCATCAGGGCCACGATGATGCATAAGCTTTAAAGCGCTTAGAAATTTATTTTTTGATATATTGGGATTAGTAGATAATAATATTCCACACATATTATTGGGCCCTCGATTCAGGTAATTCTTTACTAGGGTCTTGCAGCATGTACTTCCTCTTGGGTAGACTAAAGCATATAGCCATCATGTCAAATACCCGCTTCAAATACATTTTCCACTCCACGAGACTGCCAATCGTCATCAGTGGCACAATAAACTCTCTTAAATTTGTTCTCGCGATTATGCCAAGCCTCAAATAAATATCCAAGATCTAATACAGGTCCACAAAAATTATGGAGCTGAGCAAATATATTAACTTTACCAATTCCTGCTCCGACAAAAATAGAATCACAATCTACAAATTCTTTTTCATCAATAATATCAGTAAAACTCCTATCTAAACTGATTTTTACCCAATGGACACTCGATACTCCTAGTTGATTTATGATGCTTTCAGTAATTGCTGCTCGACGAGCCCCATCAGCTGAGTGAACAACCCCAACACGCTTACCTTCGAAGATTTTTTTAGCGCGCGGGGACACAAAAAAAGAGTACACAAAATATCCTGGTAAAACATTTTGAGGAGTTATATTTGTTCCACAATCACACAAAAAATCATCCAAAATTGGAAAGTACTGATCACTAAATGGAGCTTTCGTTACAAAAAGATGAAATGCGACAATGCCGTTGTTCATTACAGACAAAAGTTCTTGTATAAACAAAGGTCTAAATTTATTAACTTCCTCTGCAGAATAGCGCCCAGAGCTGTAAAGTCCGACCGTAAAAGCATTCAAGCCGCGACCATGCTGTATTTTATCGCGTAAAAATCTTAAAAAAGTTAGGAAATTAAACCAAAGGCCATTTCGAGAATTAAACCAGTGCCTCCCAAAAATAAATTCTAGCTCGCCATCTCCGATCCGAAGAACTGGAAGATACTTTCTAGTTTGAAACGAGCGATCAAGTCTCTCACAAAATTCTTCAAAGCATTCTTCCATTTGCGTCTCGACTGGACACAAGCATTGAATCATATTAGACGGATGAGTTTGTTTAAAGCCAGGCACCCAAAAATCACAAATCGCAGGAAAAGCCTTCATTTTGTATTTATTAGGTAAACTAAATCTGTTTTTACTTTTCACTAAAGACTCCATAACTAAAAAGGTATTTTAGAAAGATTAGACCAACAAAACCTTGAAAGAAATATACAGCGTCTTTTGGCTTCATAATATATTACTTCTTTACATTTAGAATAAGAAACCATCCAAAACGATTATTAATCCATTTATTAATTGGATTTAAAATGGTTGGAAGCAATCTAGTTAAGCGGCCCCAGCCTATAATCACCGTTGGAACGCCGCTGTCTGTAACGCTTGTTTTTATATTACTAAATTTTTTAAATAAAGCTTTTCCTGATTTTCTGGTGTAATGTCTTGCTATAAAACCATCAGTAAATGTCATGTTTACTTCATACAAAGACCTATATTTAAGAAATTTTAATTTAAATATACCTTGGTATAAACCATGCAAATAATATCTAGTTGAATTTTTGTTATAGACCATGAGAGAAGCTTTACCGTCATCTTTTAAAACTCTATGGATTTGATCTACAATAATATGAGTGTTGGCTGAATGATGAATTACCCCCCAACTCCAAACAAAATCGAATGAATTATCTTCAAATGGCATATTTTCTGCATCAACCTGGATTGCTTTAGCATTATCTATATCAAAAATCTCAAACCTTTTATTGGTAGTTTTTACGGCTCTTTCTGTTAAATCAATAGATACTAGTTCTGATGCATATTGAGAAATTAGTGCGCTGTGGGACCCCATACCACATCCTATTTCTAAAACTTTTTTACCTTTTAAAGATTCATAGTCTATTAATTTTGAAAACGGAAGTGATTTATTAGATTCAGAATTTGCAAACTCTGCGGCCATATCAAAAAAAATCTTATCAACTTCTAAGAACCAATCTTTAGAAAGTTCTTTTGGACTATTGGGTATTTTTGAGAAACCTGATGTATCACCAGTAATATTATCTGTTTCAAATTGGTATGTCATTGGATTATTCTCCCACCAATCCTTATTACCTTTCTGAGGATTTTTTTCTGGCTCTGATGCAAATGTTTTGTTTTTCATAATACTATTTTGATTAGAATGGTGAATATTATACTTAAATTTATCGTGAAAAAGGCAGAAAGTGTCTTTTTAACAAACTTATTTCTTGCCTAAAGCTTGAAGATAAAATAAATAAAAATGCGGCATAAAGAATGCAATAAAAAATAGAAAAAGTGAAAAATTTTATCCAACTAGTGTAGGTAAAAAAAGAAAATACATATGTCATAAGCAAAATCGTGAATATACATAGGAACGTTTGATTGGCTATATTTTTGGCATCTCTTCTAGATAACTTTACTAGAGATGCAAATTTGCGAGGAAAATACCAAATTGAGACTAAAAGAAATGATAGTATAGGCGCCCAAACAGTTCCAAGTAATCCAAAATAATAGGTTCCTATTATTGAGATAAGAATAAATGCAACGGACTGGATTGCCATAACAACGCTTGTTCCTTTTACATCTCCTAAAGCAAAGCATAATTGAGACAGGCAACTATAAATCATGACAGAAATTAGAGAGATGCAAATAATTAAATTAATCTCGTCTCCAGCAAAAAACTGTTGCCCAACCCATAAAGCTATAAAAGATTCATTAAAGGTTATGAGTCCTCCAGTTATTAAAAATAGAGCCCAAATCAAAATACGAATTAAGCGAGTTAAAACCTCACTTAATTTTTTTTCATTTCCCTCACCTTTTGCGTGTGAAACAGCAGGTTGAAAGGCAACGGTAGGTTGGTTAATGAATTCTCTGCTTAGCTCGCTTGATTTTCTTGTTAGTGCTAAAACTGCTACGCTTTCTGGACCAAGAAATCTTGAAACAATTATAAGATCGATATTAGAGGCAATTGTGCTCATGGCACGGCTTATAAATGTATAGGATAGTAACCTAGCTAATTCTGTCATTCCTTTAAACGAGAAAGATGCTCCAATTTTTTCTCTATAAACTCTTATGAGCAAATAGGTTCCTTGAAATAATGAATAGCAAACTCCACTAAACAACAGGCTAATAGAAAGAGCCATCAGACCAAAGCCAAATTTTAGCAGTATGAAAGTTAATAATATTGAAGTTATATTCACTGACATGTTAATTAACCCAACCGCGATGCTACCCTGAAGTCCTGCATTAATTGCCGCTATTCCAAATGAAAAAATCATTAACGAAGTGCCAAAAATTGCAATAGTGAAAGCACCTAATAATATTTCACGATCTTCCATTAAGGTTATGTTTAATAATTCAGGTAAATTGAAAGATGCAACAACACCGAAAGATACCGCTAATATTAAGACAATAAAGCTAAACATCAATCCTCCGCCTATAAGTCTTTTAACTTTTGTGAAATCTTTTTTTCCATAGGCATCTGCAACTTGTTGTTGAAGAACTACCGTAAGCCCAGGATCTGTTGAAGCTATCCAGGCTAAAATATTTCCAGTAGCTAGCCAAAAGCTATATATATGAAGAGGAATATACTTGAGATAAATTGGAACCATTACAAGTCCTTGAATAATAGCAAGCACTATTGATATATAACGCAATACAAGGTTCCATTTTGTAATTTTGGCTCTGCTTATAGAAATTTTTAACTACTCCTCGTTTGAAACTCAAGTGTAAAGTAAATTTGCGCTTCGTTAGTATGTATTAATGTTTAAAAAAAATAAAAGCAATCTTTATAAAAATAGTTTAAGCTCATTAAACATTCAGACTTTTGTTTTATAAAGCTTGAATGATGATAATTATTTATAAATTTCAAGCAATAAGACAATACCTTGACACTGCAAAATTTATAGAAATATGACTATTTCTATTACTCAATTCTATTTGCAAAATCCCAAGCAGTTTTAACAATATCATCCAAACTTCGAGTTGCTTCCCAGCCTAAAACATCTTTACTCTTTTGAACATCAGCCCAACTAACAACTATATCTCCTGCCCGCCTAGCACTAATTATTTTTTTTACCTTAACCTTATTAATTGATTCAAATCTTGCAACCATCTCAAGAACAGAAATCCCCTTTCCAACACCTATATTAAAAACCTCATAGTAGCCTTTTTCTTGTGACTTGATATGCTTAAGCGCTGCAATATGTGCATCAGCAACATCACACACATGAACAAAATCTCTTATACAGCTTCCATCGATTGTAGGGTAGTTATTTCCAAAGATCCTTAGGTTTGCACGATTACCAAGTGCCGTATCAACAATAATGGGAAGTAAGTTTTCAGACTGGCAAGTCTGAGTTTCTCCTATAAGACCACTCTCATGAGCACCAACTGGATTAAAATACCTTAGCGACGTTGCACGGAACTTTTTATTTGCAAGTGATTGGTGTATTAAAGTTTCGCCAATTGCCTTAGTGGCCCCATAGGGACTTTGTTGATTAGCTGTAGAAGAACATTCCTTTAATGGCATGTCGATTGCAGACCCGTAAACCGTGCATGAAGACGAGAAAACTAAATCTATACAGTGAGATTCGCAAGCTTGGATAATATTGATCAGACCTGAAATATTATTATCAAAATATTTTACTGGGTTAAGCACAGATTCGTTGACTGATTTGAAAGCGGCAAAGTGAATAACAGCGCTAAAAGGGCCTTCCTTAGAAAATACATCCAGTAATGCTTCTCTATTGGTAACATCAACATTATAAAATTGATGGTTTTTACCAGCTACATTTTTTATTTTAAGCCCCACACCTAAATCACTATTAATGAGGTTATCTATCACAACGCAATCAAAGCCTAAATCTTGCAAGGCTATTACAGTATGGCTTCCTATATAACCATAACCGCCAGTTACTAAAACTTTGTTTATCATAATGACAAAATCCAGTCCTTTTTGGGAAGTGCTTTTTTAAAATCAAATACAAACGACTGATCATCCTTTAACAAATTTTCTAAATTCATATCAAGATAATTCAAATGGGGAACAGCAAGCACTACAAGATCATATGTTGATAGATCTTGTATTGATCTAATATTCATATCTAAAGGCATTTGCGCCACTGGATCATTTACCTCAATTTGCAAACCAAAGTCTTGAAGCTCGTTAACTAAATCAATTGACTTTGAGTTTCGCATGTCAGGGCAATCTTCTTTAAATGTAAGACCAAGCACCAAACATTTGCAGGTGGTAGGGGCCTTACCACGCAAGATTAATTCCTTCACAAGTTTTGATGCTAGGAATGCTGGCATTGCCTCATTCACCCTTCGGCCACTTGTAATTACCTCGGGGTGATAATTGAGTGATTGTGCTTTATGAACCATATAATATGGATCCACGCTGATGCAATGCCCCCCAACAAGCCCGGGGACTAATTTAATAAAATTCCATTTGGTGGCTGATGCATCCAAAACATCAAAGATAGAAATTCCTACGCGATCAAAAATATAAGTAAGCTCGTTTACAAGAGAGATATTTACATCTCGTTGACAATTCTCAACAAGCTTTGAAGCCTCTGCAACTTTTATTGAAGGAGCGGAGTGGGTTCCAGCAACAATAATACTAGAGTATAAATCATTAACTTTTATAGCTATTTCACTAGTAGATCCTGAAGTAACTTTCGGAATATTAACTAGTCCATGAACTTTGTCGCCTGGCACAATTCTCTCTGGGGAATAGCCTACAAAAAAATCTTTATTGAAAATAAAACCCGAGGCGTCTTCTAATTCAGGAACACAGATTTCCTCTGTACAACCAGGGTAAGTAGTGGATTCATAAATAACTAGCGCATCTCTTTGCATCACTCCACCTACAGAACGCGATGCAGACCTAAGAGGAGTTAAGTCAGGAGATTTAAATTCATTAATAGGAGTTGGTACGGTAATGATAAAGACTTCACGATTGTTAAGTTCATTGATATCTGAAGTGAAAGACAAAGCTCCACTAATAAGGGCACTTTGAAGATCATCTTTATTTATTTCAAGTGTGCCGTCATTCCCGGCACATAATTCATCAACCCTAGTTTGATTGATGTCAAAACCTATAACATCATATTTTTTTGAGAACTCTACGGCTAGAGGTAATCCAACATATCCAAGCCCAATAATAGCGATTTTATTCATAATATTTCCAAGTGTATTTATTAATTTATATTCCTAAGTAAGAGATGTCCAATTAGCTTCTAGCATTTGAGTTTTCAGTAAACCATAAATATGTAGATTTAAGTCCATCTTGCAGATTAATTTGCGGCTTCCACCCCAAAGACTTTATGAGTGATACATCAAGCAATTTACGCGGAGGACCGTCAGGCTTTGAAGTATCAAATATTATATCTCCTGTAAACCCCGCAATATCTGCAATTAACCTAGATAATTCTTCTATAGAACAATCTTCTCCGGTACCCACATTTATATGAGAAAGATTAGGCTTAATCCATTTTGAATAAATATCGTTTGAAAGATTCATTATAAAGTGGGTAGCCAGAACCATATCATCTACATGGAGAAATTCGCGCCTGACAGCACCGGTTCCCCAAACCACTACTGAAGACTGAGATGAGCAGCGCGCTTCATGAAATCGACGAATTAACCCGGGAACAACATGGCTATTTTCAGGATGGAAGTTATCCCCAAAACCATATAAGTTAGTTGGCATTACACATCGATAATCCGTTCCAAACTGTCTGTTATAGCTTTCACACATTTTTATGCCGGCTATTTTAGCAATAGCATAAGGCTCATTAGTTGACTCAAGAAGACCGGTCAACAGAGAAGTCTCATTCATCGGCTGAGATGCCAGTTTAGGGTAAATACATGAAGACCCAAGAAATATTAACTTTTTGATTCCAGATTTATAAGCAGAATCAATTACATTACTTTGAATCATAAGATTTTGATATATAAAGTCTGCGGGATAGGTGCTATTAGCGTAAATTCCGCCGACTTTTGCAGCAGCTAGATAGACTTGGTTAATGTTATTTTCCCTAAAGAATTCTACGACTTGCGACTGATTGGTTAAATCTAATTCTTTTCGATCTGTGGTTAGAACTTCCTCTCCAAGATTTGCTAAATATCTACAAATTGCAGACCCAACCATGCCATTATGTCCAGCTACATAGACCTTAGCCATTTTTATGTTTCACTAGAAGGATGGTTTGAAAATCCATGCTCTTCAAGCAACCTAACTTTTTTTGCTAGCATTAGATCTTCTTGTACCATTTCGATACACATCTCTTCTGCGGTAATCTCTGGTACCCATCCTAGTATAGACTTTGCTTTTGACGGGTCGCCTAGTAATGTCTCTACCTCAGAAGGCCTAAAATATCGAGGATCAATTTTAATAATAACATCACCGACCTTTAGTGCAGGAGCATTCTCCCCCACTATTTTGGACACAATACCACATTCATTTTTACCTTTTCCTTGAAATTCCAGTTGAATGCCTAGTTCAATTGCTGACCATTTAATAAATTGGCGAACTGAGTACTGTATTCCCGTAGCTATTACAAAGTCTTCGGGATTATCTTGTTGGAGCATCATCCATTGCATTCGTACATAATCTTTTGCATGCCCCCAATCACGAAGCGCATCGATGTTTCCCATATGTAAACAAGTATCTAAACCCTGAGCAATATTACTTAAACCGCGCGTAATTTTTCGAGTAACAAATGTTTCACCTCGTCGTGGCGATTCATGATTAAATAAAATACCGTTGCATGCAAAGATGTTGTAGGACTCACGATAATTCACCGTGATCCAGTATGCATAGAGTTTTGCAACACCATATGGAGATCTGGGGTAAAAAGGTGTAGTTTCTTTCTGCGGAGTCTCTTGAACAAGACCGTAAAGTTCAGACGTCGAGGCTTGATAAAATTTAGTTTTCTTTTCTAAACCCAAAAAACGGATTGCTTCTAAGAGCCGAAGAGTACCTAGTGCATCTACATCAGCGGTATACTCAGGAGACTCAAAGCTAACAGCTACATGTGACTGAGCCCCAAGATTATATACTTCATCCGGTTGAACTTCGGACAAAATACGAGTTAAGTTAGAAGAGTCGGTAAGATCACCGTAATGGAGAACAAAATTCTGATTATTTGTATGTGGATCCTCATAAATATGATCGATTCTCTGGGTGTTGAGAGAGGACGCACGACGTTTAATTCCGTGAACTTCATAACCTTTCTTTAAAAGAAATTCAGATAGATAAGATCCATCTTGCCCGGTTACACCAGTAATTAATGCTTTTTTAATTGCCATATTTTTTTGTCAAATTATTAAGTCTTGTATTCATGCATTACATCTTCTTAAGCTTAAGAAGCTTTTTCTGAAAAAATATAATACCTTATGAGAACTATAAAAATACTAAGTATTCCACCTAATATTGAACCTAAAATACATATTAAAGATCTTTTAGGCTCTATTTTTTGCTCCATTACAGCAGGAGGATCAATATAATCAAAAACGTAAGATTCATTAGCCTCAATTAAAGTTAACTTTTGAGTTTCTTGTTGAAGAAGCCCAGCTATAACATATTTTATTTCAGATAGATTCGTCTTCACTATTTGGGCATTAAGATAAATCACGGATTTTTGCGACTCTGATTTATCTTTTTCTCTATAGAAAGCGTTGATTTCTTTGATAAGCAACTCAGCCCACTCTTTGGCTATATATGGAGATTGATGTTTGACTGTCAAAGTAACAAAACTAGTTTTATTATCTATGCTGAGATTTACGTGAGCTTGGAATAGTCTAAAACTCTCTTGAGCGCTTGGTATTTGTTGATTTACTCCGGTATCATCGCTAACCCAGGCCATAGTATCGATATTATAGATACTTTCATCATAAATTAGTTTATTTGTCTTAAAGTCCCAAGACTTAAGTGCCATGAGATCTGGTAGAAAGATAGCTGGCATTACATTATTTTCAAAAAAACTAAGGGTATTAAGTTTCATCATTGCTTTTCCAGAATTACTCTTTTGATCTTGAGTAGGCAAGTTTATTCCAGCAATGCTAGCCAGCCCGCTGTAGCTACTTAGAGCTCCTGAGATACCGCTGGATGAATCCGTAGGAGCAAGCAAAGCCCTTGATTCATATATATTAGGGAGGAGAAGGCTGAAGATAACAGCAAATATTGATGCGAAAGCAGTTACAGAAATAATAATCGACTTTCCTTGCAAAAGCACATGAAAAATTTCTCTAATATCTACCTGATCCTCATTAATATTTGATTCTCTATTATAATAGGTTTCTTTCATTACAGGTTACTCGTTAATATATGAAGTTAGCTTATCGTATTCTTGTTGCTTTTTGGCAATAAATTTTTGATTTAGTAGATTATTCTCTACTTTTTTGATCTCATTAATTTTGTATGAAGCCATAAGCCAATATTTCATTATTTAATTATTTAATTATTTAATTAATCATGGTACCCGAGGCCGGACTTGAACCGGCACGATATTTCTATCGAGGGA
>TARA_B110000879_G_scaffold211901_1_pt1 | contig 16265 bp, 15 predicted proteins | sample TARA_B110000879 | Tara Oceans TARA_B110000879 (sample SAMEA4398094) | marine metagenome | biome: Polar Biome; feature: [SRF] surface water layer (ENVO:00010504); material: water (ENVO:00002006), including particulate matter (ENVO:01000060) such as... | depth 5 m
CGAGGAGATACTTAAGTTAAAGCCGAAAACGGTTGGGTTTTATCGTTTGATTATGAAAGAGGGCAGTGATAATTTTAGGTCTTCTGCAATACTGAGTGTTATGAAGCGTATAAAGGAAAAGGGTATCCGTGTGATTGTTTACGAGCCAGAGCTTGATGCATACGATTTTTTTGGTTCAAAAGTTATGTCAGATATTGACAGCTTTAAGCAAACAAGTGACGTGATAGTTGCCAACAGAAGAGCTGAATGCCTTAAAGATGTTGCTAATAAGTGTTTTTCTAGGGATTTATTTGGCAATAACTAGACCTGTATTTTAATATTATTGACGATGATAGGGGTCGTTGATGCATGATATTTCGACCTCTATAGTAGTTGTTAAGAATGCTTAGTTAGCGTCGATAGACTCGTGTATTATTTATAATAGAAAAATCTTTTAGGACATAGAAACAATAAGCTATTGAAAGGTATATAGTTCACCCGGAGATTATATTTTAAAGAATGAGGCTTGTTTCGATTGTTGGGGAAGGGTCACATAGTCTGAATTAGAATTGTCAGGCGAGGATAATATCGTTCGGTTCGATGATGTTTATGGGAGAGAACCTCATAATAACTTCAACCATAAGGGATGATGTAATAAATATTTTGTTGGATTTTTAGAGAGATATAAATATGAAAAAAAAGGCACTTATTACCGGTATTACTGGCCAAGATGGATCCTACTTGGTGGAGTTTTTATTAGAAAAAGGTTACGAGGTGCACGGTATAAAACGTCGAGCATCTTCTTTTAACACTCAGCGAATTGATCATATTTATCAGGATCCTCATGTTGATAACAAGAATTTCATTCTACACTATGGTGATTTAACTGATTCATCCAATCTGACTCGGATTTTGTCTGAAGTTCAGCCGAATGAAGTCTATAATCTTGCTGCTCAGTCGCATGTAGCTGTAAGTTTTGAGGTTCCAGAATACACTGCTGACGTTGATGCAATTGGAACTCTGAGGCTGTTAGAAGCTATTCGCTTTTTAGGTCTTGAAAAGAAAACTAAATTTTATCAAGCATCTACATCTGAACTTTATGGCTTAGTGCAAGAAACTCCTCAATCTGAGACAACTCCTTTTTACCCTAGATCGCCCTATGCAGTCGCTAAAATGTATGCCTATTGGATTACTGTTAATTATAGAGAGGCCTATGGAATGTTCGCATGCAATGGTATTTTATTTAACCATGAATCTCCTCGCCGCGGAGAAACATTTGTAACTCGTAAAATTACCAGAGGATTGGCCAACATAGCACAGGGATTAGAGCCCTGCCTCTATCTTGGAAATTTGGATGCTCTAAGAGACTGGGGTCATGCAAAAGACTACGTTAGAATGCAGTGGATGATGTTACAGAATGAAACCCCAGAAGATTTTGTAGTAGCAACTGGAGTTCAATATTCAGTTCGTCAGTTTGTTATTTGGTCAGCTTTTGAGCTAGGTATTGAGCTCACCTTTGAAGGGAGCGGCGAGCTTGAAATTGCAAAAGTTTTATCTATTTCGGGTAATCTTGCCCCAGCACTTAATATAGGAGATGTTATATGTAAAGTTGATCCTAGATATTTTAGGCCCACAGAAGTTGAAACGCTATTAGGGGATCCCAGCAAAGCTAAAAATATTTTGGGGTGGGAGCCATCGATAACAGTTCAAGAAATGTGTTCTGAAATGGTCAGGGAAGACCTAAAGTCTTCGCAGCGCTCCTTGCTATTGAGATCTCATGGGCATGAAGCGCCCTCAAGCTTTGAGTAGGTATTAATGACTATGAAAATTTTTCTGACTGGTGGCTCTGGCATGGTTGGTCGTAATATTTTGGAACATCCAAGTTTCGAGAAATATAAATTTATAGCACCTACCAGTCAACAGCTTAATTTATTAGATCGTGATGCAGTTAAAGCATTTTTATGTGAAGAGATGCCAGATTTAATAATTCATTCCGCTGGTCTAGTGGGTGGCATTCAAGCTAATATTAAAAGCCCTCTAGATTTTCTTCAGAATAATACGTATATGGGACTCAATGTCATTTCTAGTGCAGCTGCGGCAGGTGTAAGAAATTTAATAAATTTAGGTAGCTCCTGTATGTATCCAAGAAATGCTATTAATCCCTTGGATGAGGATTTAATCTTAAAGGGTGAACTTGAGCCTACAAATGAAGGTTATGCTCTAGCAAAAATAGTTGCGGCAAGACTCTGCGAATATATTGTTCGTGAGGACCTGACTAAGAATTACAAAACCGTGATCCCGTGCAATCTTTATGGCCGCCATGATAAATTTGGTGAGGCTAACTCGCATCTCATTCCGGCAGTGATTCGAAAAATTCATGAGGCTAAGCTAGCAGGTACCAAAGAAGTTTCAATTTGGGGTGACGGCTGTGCACGGCGAGAGTTCATGACCGCTAAAGATCTAGCAGATTTTATTTACTTTGCTATCAATCGATTAGAAATCATGCCTCAAAATATCAATGTAGGCTTGGGGCATGATTACTCTATAAGAGATTATTATAATGCGGTAGCTGTTGTTGTTGGGTTTGAAGGTGACTTCAAGTATGATTTAAGCAAACCCATTGGAATGAATCAAAAGCTTGTTGATGTGAGTAAATTAAAGAGTTTTGGTTGGACATATAAAACTGAACTTCAAGATGGAATTGCTGAAGCATATAAATTTTATAAAGAGAGTTTAAGTTATGGAATATAAGTTAGCATCTAGTACTTGGGATGAAAAAGAAGTAGAAGCAATTCATCGAGTTATAGTTTCGGATATGTACTCTATGGGTCAGCAAGTTGACGCATACGAAAAAGATTTTGCGAATTATATTGGGAGCAAATTTGCGGTTATGACCAGTTCGGGTTCAACGGCTAATTTACTCATGATCGCATCTATGTTTTTTACCAAAGACAAGTCAAAAAGACTTAAGCGTGGTGATGAGGTTATAGTTCCAGCAGTTTCTTGGTCCACTACTTATTTTCCCTTGCAGCAATATGGGTTGAAGGTGAAGTTTGTAGATATAGATAGAAAGACCCTCAACATTGATTTAGATAAACTATCAGATGCGATTTCTGATTCTACCAAAGTTATACTCGCTGTAAATCTTCTTGGTAATCCAAATAACTTTGATGCAATTAACAGTCTAATAGCTGATCGCAATATAACCCTTTTGGAAGACAACTGTGAGTCTCTTGGTGCTACTTTTAATAATAAGCAAGCAGGCTCTTTCGGTCTAATGGGTACGTTTAGTTCTTTTTATAGTCATCATATTTCGACTATGGAAGGTGGTTGCGTTGTTACAGACGATGAAGAGCTGCATCATATATTGCTGAGCATTCGCGCCCATGGCTGGACTCGCAACTTGCCTGTCAAAAATCATGTTTCGGGGGTTAAAGGTAATAATCCCTTCGAAGAAGCATTTAAATTTGTATTGCCTGGTTACAATGTCAGGCCACTAGAAATGAGTGGAGCCATTGGTATCGAACAGTTAATAAAGCTACCTACCTTTATTGAAATTAGAAGAAAAAATGCAGCATACTTTAAGTCAAAATTTAATGGCCACGCTTACCTTGACATTCAAAACGAAGTTGGCTCAAGCAGCTGGTTTGGTTTTGCGTTAATTTTAAAGGAAGATAGCCTAATTTCGAGACAAGATCTTGTTGAAGTTTTGGCTCAAGAAAAAATTGAATGCCGACCAATTGTTACGGGTAATTTTTTAAAAAATATAGAGGTTTTAAATTATTTCGATTATGAGGTGTCAGGAACTCTTGAAAATGCTGAACACATAGACTCTCATGGATTTTTTGTAGGTAACCAGCAGGTCGATCTAACTCAGGAAATTGATTTTCTATACTCTGTAATATCGCAAATTATGTCTTCGAGAACGATTTGATGGATAAAATTTTAAACTTGATAGGCAGAAATTCTTTGTTATTTAGTAAGGATATGGAAGATCATCGAACTTCGCTTGACACTGCCGTTACTGATAGCACTTTCCTTGTCTTAGGAGGCGCAGGCTCTATTGGACAAGCTGTTGTTAAAGAGATTTTCAAACGTAATCCTAAAAAGCTTCATGTTGTTGATATCAGTGAAAATAATATGGTTGAGCTGGTAAGGGATGTCCGCAGTTCGTTTGGTTATATCTCTGGTGACTTTCAAACTTTTGCGTTAGATATTGGTTCAAATGAGTATGATGCTTTCATTGAATCCGATGGTCATTATGACTATGTTTTAAATCTGTCGGCGCTTAAGCATGTTCGAAGCGAAAAAGACCCATTCACCTTGATGCGGATGATCGATGTAAATATATTTAATACTGAAAAAACTATGAAGCAGGCGTCTGAAAAGGGAAGTAAAAAGTATTTCTGCGTTTCAACCGATAAAGCGGCTAATCCTGTTAATTTAATGGGGGCTTCGAAGCGAATTATGGAAATGTTCTTGATGCGTCATAGCGATGATATTCCCTTTTCAACGGCTCGATTTGCTAATGTTGCATTCTCTGACGGGTCATTGTTGCATGGCTTCAATCAGAGGATTCTGAAAAGACAACCAATCGTGGCCCCAAAAGATATAAGGCGTTACTTTATTACCCCGCAAGAATCTGGTGAGCTTTGTTTAATGTCATGTATATTTGGTGATAATAGAGATATTTTTTTCCCTAAATTAAGTGAATCACTTCACTTAATTACGTTTTCGGAGATTGCAAAAAAATATTTAGACAGCTTGGGGTATGAGCCGTTTTTGTGTTACTCGGAACAGGAAGCGAGAGATCTGATGGAGACTTTACCTGACCAGGGCCAGTGGCCATGCTTGTTTTCTGATAGTGATACAACAGGAGAGAAGAACTTTGAAGAGTTTTATACTGACAATGAAATCCCTGATATGGAGAGATTTCAGAGCTTAGGAGTCATAAAGAATGAAGCTTTGTTTGTACCGGACTTGATTGATGAATTTGAAAAATCCATCGCAAATTTAAAACAAAATAAAACCTGGACTAAGGATGAGCTTGTAGCGCTATTCTATAAGCTAATTCCTGATTTTGGCTATAAAACAACTGGCAAATATCTTGATAGCAAAATGTAACAATATTGAAGAAAATAATATGAATAAAAAGGTAATTGACTTTGTTCAAGATATATATGAAACAAAAGATTTTATACCGCTACATGCCCCAACTTTTATTGGAAATGAGAAAAGGTATGTGCTGGATACTATTGACACTACTTTTGTATCTAGTGTTGGTAAATATGTCAAAGATTTTGAACATTTAGTAGAAAATTACACAGGTGCTACTAAGGCTGTAGCTACCGCTAATGGCACCTCTGCACTTCATGCAGCATTATACGTTGCAGACATTAAAGCTGGAGAGCTTGTGATTACACAAGCACTAACTTTTGTTGCGACCTGTAACGTTCTGTATCATATGGGCGTAGAACCTATATTTGTGGATGTGTCTAAAATTAGTCTTGGGTTGTGCCCTAAAGCAACTCAAGAGTATCTGGAAGCAAACGCGAAATTGAACAACGACGGCGAATGTATTCACAAAACAACTGGGAAAAAGATTAAAGCTGTTTTGCCAATGCATACTTTTGGGCACCCTGTTCAGCTTGATGAGCTATTAGTAGTTTGCTCAGAGTGGAACCTTCTCTTAGTTGAAGATGCAGCTGAAAGCTTGGGATCTTTTTATAAAGGTAGACATACTGGGACAATTGGAGATTTTTCTGCCTTAAGTTTTAACGGTAATAAAATAATCACTACAGGTGGTGGGGGAATGGTTCTGTGCAAGACTTTAGATAGTGGCCTGCGCATTCTCCACGTAACTACAACCGCGAAAGTTCCTCATCCGTATGAGTTTTATCATGATGAACCTGGGTTTAATTACCGCTTACCCAATCTTAATGCCGCCTTGGGCTGCGCTCAAATGGAATTATTACCAAAGTTTATAAAACAAAAGAGGGAACTAGCAAAGCTTTATGCTGAATTTTTTTATAGTTCCGCTTATGAATTATTTATCGAACCAGAATATGCAAAATCAAACTATTGGTTGAATTCTGTACTTTGTCCCGATATAAATAGCCGCAATTTATTATTGAAAGCAACCAATGAAAAAGGAGTGATGACGAGGCCAATTTGGCAGTTAATGCACCGTATGCCCGCTTTTAGTAATGCACTAAAAGGTGATCTTACTATATCAGAATGGGCTGAGGCTCATTTGGTTAACCTGCCAAGCTCACCTCCCAAACTAATAACATAATAGTAACTAAAAATTTATTTAAATACATCCATCAAAAAAACATTATTGAGCTTCTTATGAGATCCATTATATTTTCTGACTTACATGGTAATTTACCTGCTCTAGTTAAACTTAGAGAAAAGTTTCCAGATTGCGATAGTTGGATCAGTTTAGGCGACAATGTGAATTACGGTCCTTGGAGTAATGAATGCGTAATTTTTATAAAAGAGGAGCTTTCCTGTAAAAGTTTATTAGGGAACCATGAAGAATACTTTTTGACTGGCATCTACCCCGGGAAGAATATTGTTGCCAAAGAGTTTTTCAAGTTCTGTTATCCTTTTTTTGAAGAAAAGAAAATTATTAAAAAATATTTAGATAGCTTACAGTTAGGTAGCTTCTTCTTGTCACATACTATAAATGGAAAATATATCTTTAGTGATACTGATATTTCCGTAGCTGGAAATCACGTCGTGGGTCATTCTCATCAGCAATATACTAGGAAAGTGAGTAAACACTCAATAATCAATCCAGGAAGTTTAGGTCAAGATCGTCAGTACATTAATCGCGGTAATTACGCCGTTTATGATCATGATACAGATTCGTTTGCACTAAACTCATTTACATATAACGTCGATATTGTAATTAGTGAGATGAAAAGTAAGAAATATCCACAAATATGTATTGATTATTATCATCAAAAGGAGCGATTGTCATGAATATATTAGTCACTGGTGTTGGCTCCACCCTCGGTTATGGTATTTTGGAGACGATAAGTAAATCTGGGTTAGACTGTCAACTTTCAGGAGCTGATTATTTTGAAACAGCAGTAGGCCTCTATAAGGTTGATTTTCCCTTTATTTTGCCTGACGTCCTTTCAAGTGAAGTTAGTGATGAGGATTGGCTAGAGTCAGTTATTGAAATTATTGAGAGGCAGAATATCAATTATGTTTTAGTCGGGCTTGATTTTGAGGTGCCATTATTTGCTAAATTCAAAAATAGAATTGAAACACTTTTCGCTTGCCAAGTTATTGTAAGTTCCTTAGAGGTTGTTGAGATTTGTAACGATAAATGGCTTACATATTGTTTCTTACGGGATAATGGCTTCGATGCTCCAAGGTCATGCCTCCCCTCTGAAATTGATTCGTTCAAATCCGAAGTGCAATTTCCCTGGATTGTGAAGCCGAGACAAGGATCAACTTCTAATGGGCTATTTCGGGTAACTGACATGGACACCTTATCACACGCTTTGGATAATTGTGATAACCCAGTTATTCAAGAAGAGGTTGGTATTTCTGATGAAGAGTACACGTGTGGGGTCCTTTCAGTGAATGGAGAGGTTCTCAGTTCGATAGCCCTACGCCGCACTCTAAAAAATGGTAACACCACAGTTGCATACTATGCCCAATGCACTGAAATTGATAGTTATATTAGACGCGTTGCTGGGAAACTTGGATCATTTGGCCCTATCAATATTCAGCTTAGGTTGACCGAGACTGGGCCAAAGATTTTCGAAATAAATCCAAGGTTTTCTGGAACGACAACTGTGAGAGCATGTTTTGGCTTAAATGAGATTTCTGTTCTTTTTAACTACTTTGATAAGCTTAACTCTATCGGTGTTGGTCCCTTTAGAGAAGGTATGGTCATTAGACATACAACTGACAAGTTTGTATCAAAAGAGGATATTGATAAATTGGTAATTTTATGAATATAGTTATCGCTGGTGGTTCCGGTTTTATAGGGGCTAAAGTCAAAGAATCTCTGCGTTCCAATGGATATAGAGTATTTTCTTTATCGAGATCGGGAGGGCGCCATGAAGACGACCTTAAGTGTGATATTACTAGCAATACTCAGTTAGAAGATATTACTGTAAAGCTGTCCAATTACAAGATTTCTGTGTTGGTAAATTTCTGTTCCAGAGTCATGTCTTCAGATACTGAGCCTGATACACTTTTTGATTCTAATTTGAAGATCGCTTTTGCTTTAGCTAATTTGGCAGAAAAGTTGTTACCAGAAAAGTTAGTCAACGCATCCTCGACGGCCATTTATCCCAATATTACTGGGTCATTCAGTGAAACTTCTATAGCCATGCCATCTGTAAATTCCGATTCGTGGTATGGCCTTTCCAAGTTTGTAACGGAAAATCTTATAGATATTAAGCTTATCCCCTTGGGAGTAGTGTGTGTGCATCTTCGGATATGTCAGGTATATGGCAAAGGGATGGGCGAGAGTCGAATTATTCCGGTTTTACGTGAAGAGTTGCGTTCAAATGGCACAATGACTCTGTGGGGCAATGGTGAAAGAGTAATTCCATTTATCGAGGTGGAAAAATTACTAGTGATTGTAACAAAATTTGTTGAGAATGACTGTATTGGTGGGGTTTTTAATGTCGTAGGGGAACACCTAAACCTTGTTCAACTTGCTAACAGAATTGCTCTCCAGCAAAAAATAGAAAATCATAAGATAATACTTTTATCTAAGGGCAATAAATCTAAATTTCGAGTTGAAACAGATAAGTTAAAGCATTTTTTAAATGCTAGTGAGAGGAACAATAAATGAATAAGAATATATGCGTATTCACAGGAACTAGAGCTGAGTATGGTCTACTTTATTGGTTAATGAAGGATATACAAGCAAACCCTGTTCTTAACTTGCAAATAGTCGCGTCTGGTACTCATTTGTCTCCTGAATATGGATGCACTTATACGGAGATTGAGAAGGATGGATTTAAAATAGATGAAAAAGTTGAGATGCTGTTATCGTCCGACACGCCTATTGGGGTTGCAAAAAGTATGGGTTTAGCCGTTTTGGGTCTTGCCGATGCATTCGATAGGCTTAGACCTGATTTTTTGATCATTCTGGGAGATAGATACGAGGCACTCGCAGCAGCCCAAACTGCTCAAATATTGCGCATTCCAGTAGTCCATCTAAGCGGTGGTGAAGTTACAGAAGGTGCCTACGATGATTCTATCCGTCACGCTATTACTAAATTAAGTTATCTGCACTTTACTTCGAATCAAAGATACTGTGATCGTGTAATTCAGCTTGGTGAAGCTCCCGATAGAGTTTTTAATGCAGGGTCAATTGGCTTGGAGCATCTTACTAGAACTCAACTACTGAGTTTAGAGGAGCTATCATTATCTTTGGATTTTGAGTTAACGAGTTCTTTTTTCGTTGTAACTTATCATCCCGAAACGCTTGCCGAAGAGGACCCTGAAGTATCATTTAGGGAGTTATTAAATGGTTTGGAGTCTTTCCCGGAGCACAAGCTTCTCATAACATATCCAAACTCAGATAATGGTGGTCGAAAAATTATTGCACTGCTGGAGCAATATGCAAAAAATAATGCTGAACGGGTTTACGTTACTAAATCATTAGGGCAACAGCGCTACCTTAGCGCAATAAAACTAGCTGCTGCTGTAATTGGTAATTCTTCTAGCGGGATTGCAGAAGTGCCGTCGTTTTCAGTTCCAACAGTCAATATTGGTGAAAGACAAAAAGGAAGACTTATGGCCAAGAGTATAATTAATTGTAAGCCAAAAGCAGATAGTATTGCAGGGGCTATTAATGTTTGCCTTTCTACTCGACTCAAGGGCGTTGTCAATCCCTATGGAGCAGGTGAAACTTGCAATATAATTATTAAGCAACTCATTGAAAGAGACTGTAAAAAAATCATCAAACAATTCTATGATATCGAGGCCAAAGTATGACTTTAATAATTGCTGAAGCCGGAGTTAATCACAATGGACAAGAAGATCTTGCTATTAAGTTGATCGATGCAGCAAAGGAAGCTGGAGCAAACATAGTTAAATTTCAAGTCTTTAAAGCAAAAAACGTTATTTCAATCAATGCACAGCAAGCTGCTTATCAAATAGCAAATACTAATACTGAGGAATCCCAATTAACAATGATCGAAAAGCTTGAGCTTAGCTTCGCTGCTCATAGTCGCCTAATGTTGTATTGTAATGAAATTGGAATTCAGTATTTATCTACTGCATTCGATCATGACAGCCTAGATTTCCTAGTAAATGATTTAAAGTTATCTTGTTTGAAAATTCCATCTGGAGAAATAACTAACGCTCCCCTGGTTCTAGCGCATGCGCGCACTCAATGTGACCTAATTCTTTCTACTGGCATGGCAACACTTTCTGATATTGAACGAGCTCTTGGAGTGATTGCTTTTGGATTGACGGCATCATCTCATATATATCCATCTGAACAGGCCTTTGTTGATGCATATTTTTCAACTGAAGGTCAAAATGCACTTCACTCAAAGGTTACAATTTTACACTGTACAACTGAGTATCCAGCCCCATTAAAAGATATCAACTTGAATGCAATGAAGACCTTAAAGGCTGCTTTTAAGCTACCAGTAGGTTACTCAGATCACAGCAGCGGAATCGTCGTGCCAATTGCAGCCGTTGCGCTAGGGGCTCAAGTTATTGAGAAACACTTTACTCTCGATAAAAATATGATCGGGCCAGACCACCTAGCATCATTAGATCCTATTGAATTAAAGGAAATGGTTACGGCCGTTCGCTCTGTTGAAGAGTGTCTAGGGAAGGGGTTGAAAGGCCCTCGACCCTCCGAATTAAATAACATGAAAATTGCACGAAAAAGTATCGTCGCGAAAAAGGCGATTACCGAAGGTGATATATTTTCTGAGGAGAATATAACTATAAAAAGACCTGGCGATGGCCTATCGCCATATTGTTATTGGAGCTTGATGGGAACTAATGCAGATAAAGACTATTTAGAAGACGATTTGATCGGGGTAGAGTGATGAAAGACAAATGGGAAAAGACATTAATTAGTCGAGGATGCACCATCCGAGAGGCCCTTAATATTATAGATGAGGGAGGGCTTCGGATAGCTATTGTTGTTGATGAAAGTAAAAAATTACTAGGTGTTGTTACTGATGGGGACGTTCGTAGGGGGCTATTAGCTGGGACGTCACTAAATGACTATGTTTCCAAGGTAATGATTGCTAAGCCAGTTATAGCCAATACACAATATAGCAATGACGAGTTATTTGAGATGATGAAAGCGAAGGGGATTATGGCTATTCCACTGGTTGATGACGGCCGAGTTGTTGGATTAAAAAGTCTACATGAATCACTACAAAAACCTCAATTGAAGAATCCAGTATTTATAATGGCGGGTGGCTTTGGTTCACGTTTATTACCGCTAACAGATAATTGTCCTAAACCTATGTTAAATGTTGGTAATAAACCAATGCTTGAAAGGATCTTGCTGCAGTGCATTAATTCAGGGTTTTCTAATTTTTATATTTCTACACATTACATGCCAGAGGTAATCATAGATTATTTTGGGGATGGCTCGAAGTGGGGAGTAAGCATTAAATACGTCCATGAAGATACACCGCTTGGTACCGGTGGTGCCCTTGGTTTATTACCTGGTGATATATCCAAACTTCCGTTACTTATGATTAATGGTGACGTATTGACAACTGTTAATTTCAATAAGCTATTAGATTTCCATAACAACCAATCTGCAGGTGCATCAATATGCGTTCGTGAATATGAGTATAGAATCCCTTATGGAGTAGTTAGAGGAGATGCAGGGACAGTAATAAGTATGGAAGAAAAACCAACACAATTATTTTACATTAATGCGGGAATCTATGTAGTGAATCATGAGGTTGTTAATCAAGTGAGGCTGAATGAGAGAATAGATATGCCCTCACTCCTTGATAGATCAGTATTAAAAACAGGTAAGCTAGCAATGTTCCCTATTCATGAGTATTGGCTTGATATTGGTCATATGGAAGATTATAAACGAGCGCAATTGGATGTTCTTGCGTTAGGGTTAGAGTAGTTGAAGAAAGTTGCAGTTATTGGCCTGGGAAATATAGCAGTTCGTCATCGTCGAAATTTGCGGCAGCTTTTCCCTGATGTGATTTTGTACGCTATGTCATCAAGGGGCCGGACGCCTTCTGAAGATGTATCAGATAGTGATATTGTTGTTTCAAATATTGATGAGCTGATTATCGCGAATGTGGAGTTGGTGATTATAGCTTCGCCAGCTCCGTTTCATGCAGAACAAGCAATCCGATTTATCAAGGTCGGTATTCCCACCTTGATTGAAAAGCCAGTGACAGCAGATGTCAAAGATGCTACTTTATTAAATAGAGTGATTCATGCGACTCAAACTCCAGTGGCTGTTTCATATTGTCTGCGTTACCTACCTTCTGCAATAAAAGTTAAAATGCTTCTCGAAGAAGAATATTTAGGAAAATTACACAATGTATTTATTAATGTCGGGCAGTATTTGCCTGAGTGGAGGCCTAATAAAGATTATCGAGAATCTGTTTCAGTTAGCAAGAAGCTAGGTGGGGGCGCATTACTGGAGTTAAGTCACGAACTAGACTATGCGCAGTGGCTCTTAGGAGATTGTATCGTTGAGCATGCAATATTACGTTCGTCAGAGGAGCTTGGACTGGAAGTCGAAGATATTGCTGATGTAACGCTGTGTTCAGATGAGGGAGTTATCGTAAATATTCACATGGATTTTATTCAGCGATCAACTCAAAGACATTGTAGTTTAATTGGCAGTAAAGGAAGATTGGATTGGGATTTGATCACCAACAGTGTCACATTCTTTGGCGCTCTCGGCAGTGAGGTGATTTATTCTGAGCCGACGTGGGATAAGAATGAAATGTACCTTTCTGTGATTAAGGATTTTATTGGAATGGCTAAAGGACATCACAACAAATGTATCGAAGTAGATACTGCTATAAAAATCGTAAAACTAGTCGAAGAGATAAAGATTAACTCAGAGAAACAGCCTGAATGAAAAATATAAACCATGCATTTATTTTCGCCCGGGGAGGGTCAAAAGGCCTGCCAAATAAAAACATTAGAACACTTGCGGGTAAGCCGTTGATTCAATATGCCCTTATGACGGCATTTGCTTCACCTTCTATTTCAAAAGTATTTGTCTCAACCGACGATAAGAAGATTGCTGCAATCGCTCAAACGGCTGGTGCAATAATTATTAAACGTCCCAAAGAACTAGCAACTGACAATAGTCCTGAATGGCTTTCATGGCGACATGCCATAGACTGGGTTACTGAAAGATACGGTGAATTCGATTATTTTGTTAGTTTACCTTCTACAAGCCCTTTGCGAAGTGTAAATGATGTTGAATCTGCAATAAATAAGTGTATCGAGGACGAAGCTGATATCTGTATTTCAGTCACACCTGCTAATCGCAGTCCATACTTTAATATGGTGAAAATAGACAGTGTCGGCGGCGTTGATTTGGTGAACAAGCCTGAATCTAAAGTATCTCGTCGCCAAGATGCTCCTGAGGTTTTTGATATAACCACTGTAGTGTATGTAAGCACTCCATATTTTATCTTGAACAATAACGGTGTTTTTTCAGGTAAAGTAACTAGTATCAGAGTGCCGAAAGAGCGCGCAGTTGATATTGATGACATTTTTGATTTCAGATTAGCAGAGATCATAATTAATGAGTCTTAATGTTTTAATATAGTATTAACATTTATAGGTAGAATATATGTTGTCTGAAAAAGTAGTTGTAATTACTGGTGGTGCCGGTTTAATTGGTCAGGAGTTTGTCAAGGCTGTGGTTGAAAACGCAGGTATTGCTATTATAGCTGATATCAATTCAACACTTGGTGCAGAAGTCAGAGATAAACTACAGAATGAAATGAGCACTGAAAACATTGATTTTGTTGAATTGGATATTACGTCAAAAGATTCACTTAATGAAGCAATCAAACAATTAGACCAAAAGTATTCAACTATTGATGCGCTAGTTAATAATGCCTATCCACGAAATGACCAATTTGGTAGGCATTTCTTTGATGTCGAATATAGTGATTTCGTTGAAAATGTGGGGCTAAATTTGGGGGGTTATTTTGTGGCATCACAGCAATTTTCTGAGTTTTTTAAAGAGCAAGGTCATGGTAATATTATAAATATTGCTTCAATATATGGTGTGGTGGCTCCGAAATTTGAAATTTATGAAAACACCAAAATGTCTAGCGCTGTAGAGTATGCAGCTATCAAAGCTGGACTAATACACCTTACAAAGTACATGGCTAAGTATTTCAAAGGCCTAAATATTCGTGTTAATGCTCTTAGTCCAGGAGGGATACTTGACAATCAACCTCAAGAATTTTTGCATGCTTATGAGCGTGTATGCTTGAATAAAGGAATGTTAGATCAGAGGGATTTAAAAGGCTCTCTGGTATATTTGCTCAGTGACATGAGTAAATATGTCAATGGACAAAATATTATTGTAGATGATGGGTTTTCGTTATAAAGGATCTGCGAAGAAAATAAGATTATAAAAGTGTATATTTCCAATCTTAATTTTTTTAATAACCAATTATGTCAATCACTTATATAGTCCGTACTCATGGAGGCCTAGGAAATCAACTCTTCCAAATTTTTTATGCTATCTTGCTAAGAAATAGAGTTAGCGGAGCACGCTTGGCCGTTATTCATGATTCGAATTATGGTCATCGTTTTGAGTTAGATAAGAACTTGGAGGTTGCTTATTCTTCTAAAGTTGGTTTTATCCCCAATGTAATATCGAAAGCTAGAATTCCAAAAGTTATCTCAAAGCTCTGCCAACAAGAAATAGGTTCCTTTGGTATTCTAAACTACCGTTTTTTGGATGGGTACTTCCAAAACGTTAGATACTATGGGAGCTTCGACGATACTGAAATTATGGTGGCAGTCAATGAGCTCAAAAGGTGTTTAGTTTCCAGTGCAAAAGAATGTGATAAATTTAAGGTTTTATACCATTTTAGGTTGCTAGACTTCTTTCGCTCGGAGAGTGAAGAATTGAAATATATAGAAACTCAGTTTTCTGATATTCCTGCGGAGAGTAGTATTGTTTCCAATAATGATAATCTATTTCGCAGTCCAGAAATCCAAAAATTTCTAGATCAAAAAAATATAAACCATATTGAATCTGATGGCTTATCTTCTGTTAACGTCCTCTTGCTAATGATGGAATATGGAACGATTCACAGTAATAATAGTACACTGGCATTCTGGGCAGCAATATTTAATCGCTGTGAGTTAAATGTTGGAGATGACGCTCTCAAAAACTTGTACAATTTATTATTGCCCAAATAATTATCCTAACCAAGCTTTACTAAGGTATAAAAATTTTATGTTACCAAATATGGCTGTTTTTGCCGACAACGGCATTACCGGCGCCACTCATGGAGTAGCGCTAAGAAAAGTATTGCTTAAAGAAGATGGATTCTCGTCATCTAATTTTATAACATTATCTGGATCAAGTATTTTTTCAATATTGATTGGTTTAATTACTTTGGTAGTTAAATACAGGTGGCCGCCCTCTATAATATCTGCCCGTTTTTTGAGTTCGGCCTCAGTGATTGCAAACTCGAACACTGAACTGTTATATATTGACACACTTCATTTATCGTTTTTGTGTAAAAAAATTGGCAATAAGAAATGCATCGTTAATTTTCATAACTATGATCCTGAGTATCTCCTTGAGTTAAGTCGTCTTGAAAAATCAATTTTAAGATCATTGTTATTTAAGTATGAAAGTTTTATATCAAAAATAATCCTCCGGAGACTTGAGAAGATTGATCGATTGGAAATGTGGGCGTTAACTTCAAAAGATTTTGATTCGGCGAGACTGCTCTTAAACTATAGTAAAAAGATAAAGCTTATTCCTCATCAACTTCCAAGATTTGGGGCATACAAGTCAAGTGATGCTCTAAATAATAGTAGGCCATGTTTGGACTTGATATTTATAGGCGCTGGAGGTCACGGACCCAACAAAGAGGCTTTAGACTTTATAATTAGTATTTTAGATTGCAACACGCGTTTTGTCGCGCATATTGTTGGGCCTTCATGGAAGATCCATTCACATCCCAGGTTGAAATTTCATGGTTTCGTGAAAAAATTAGATGCATTTCTTGCTGATAATTACCTTTTCATTTGTCCTATCTTTTCTGGATCAGGTATTAATATGAAGG
>TARA_B110000879_G_scaffold86007_2_pt1 | contig 16163 bp, 18 predicted proteins | sample TARA_B110000879 | Tara Oceans TARA_B110000879 (sample SAMEA4398094) | marine metagenome | biome: Polar Biome; feature: [SRF] surface water layer (ENVO:00010504); material: water (ENVO:00002006), including particulate matter (ENVO:01000060) such as... | depth 5 m
CGTAAAATAATATTGCTCGTCCATTCCAAGTCCAAGCCCACGCCTTGCAGTGCCTATTGCAGAGGCCCCTACACTTTCAACCATCCTAATTGCTGGCATCATAGCATTGCTGTAAATGTTTTTAATGTGGGTACTTGGTCTTGATAATATGCCGTTAATAAATACCGTCATGAATTTATCTTTTAATCCACTTGTGGCAGCAGCATCAATTAGTTTAGACCTTGCAGCAGCATCTAAGCTGTCATCCATATATGCAGCAGCAAACTTTCTTAAGTCCGAGCTATTCATTAGTCCGCCAGTTGCTTCTTCTAAGTCAATGAATCCAGTTCTTGGGATTCTCATAACAGCCATAGATTGAGCTACATTAGTTTGATAGCCTTTTATTTGGCGTTGCAATGCGCTATGAAATGCAATTGTTTGTATAGCTTCCAATTCCATTTCTGGAGTTACTTTAGATGGGTTATCATTTAACTTTCTTAAAGTGTCTGTTAAATGGTCTGCACTAGATTTCTGAACTTCAAATGCTCTGTATGTATTTACAGGGTCCACTTCCAACTTGCCAGTAATTAATTTGTTAATAAACGATTCGTCTGCACCAGCTTGTTTTGCAGATTCAATTACTTGTTCAAAAGTAATGTTGTCAGTTTTAATTCCAGCAGCTTCAGCTATTGATTTAACTGTTGATTGAAAGTCTGTTGAGTCACTAATTAGCGGCAAATTAAATTGCTCTTTAGGCGGCTTTAAGTCTACAGGTTCTTTACCAGCAGCTTGTGCTGTAGTTTTTGTTTCTTCTATTTTTTGAACATTCTTTTCAATAGTTGCAGTCAGCTCTTCAGGCGTAACAGTTGGTTCTGCATTTACTTTTTGTTGAACTCTTGCCGCCTTTTTGCCTTCTTCTAATGTGCCAACTCCACTAACCTCAATTGCAGAGGCTGTTTCTTGAACCTCTTGAGCAGGAGTGGGCGGAGTCGTTTTGCCTATGGTTTCTCTAGCTTTTCTACTTAAAGCTTTTGATGATGATGTAGAAGGTTTTAATGCCTTCGCCCCTTTAACGGCAAGGCTTCTTAACCCAGCAACATTTTCGCTCTCACCAGTAAAGACTGAATCAGCTTGCACAGGCTGCTCAGACTGATCAAAATCATTAGCCAGACCAGTTGTATCAGCTTTTTCAACCATTGCATTAATTTGAGACCCAATAGATTTATCTATCATTTATTAACCTTTTCTTGTTTGGCTTTTGGTGCTGCTACAGCCGTAGCCGAATATAAAGATTTTGCTTTATTTTTACCAACAACTTTCATTGCTTTAGATGCAGTCTTTGTTGCTACCGTACCAGGCGCAATAACTTCTCCAAGGCCTTCTGCATATTCTGCTGATGATTCTGGCACACCCAAAGTATCTTCTAAAAACATTTTAATGTCCATAGCCGTTGGAAGACCTGTTGACTTTTCAGTCCCAGACAAAAACGCATCTAGTTTACTTTTTCCTTCTGGCGTTTCTGCAACATCAACTAATCCTCTAACCAAAGAAATTAAATCACCAGGTAATCCTACAGCCCCCTGAACAACACCTTTACCCGTGCCATAAAGGGCTTCTGCTGGGTCAGTTTCAAAGTCACTTTGTACCCCAGAAATTCCGTCTGTAATTAATTGGCTTATTGGGTCTGGTTCAATAAAGTCAGGTTTAACTATTACTGGCTCTACATCTTTGTAAATATAGTCATCATACTCTTTTAGATAAAGCTCTTCTAATGGTTCCATTATTTAGGTCCTTCTAAATCTTTTAGTGATTTTATAAGGTCTCTTAATTTCTTAGCCTCAATGGAATCTAATTTTCTTTTTTTAAGATATCCATCTACAGACATAGTTTTAGTATCAAAATCAGGAAAGCTATTGGTTATTGCTGTCTTTACATTTTCTATTTTATTGTCATTGTCAGCCTTGCTATCTTTCCATTTCTTAGTTGCTTGATTAGCAGCGTCAATTGAACTTGGATAAGTTCCATCAGGCTGCTGCTCATTTTTTATTTCCTCGTATATTTTAGTTATTGTTAATACTTTTTTAATGGTATTGTCACTATTAACAGCAAAGAAGTCTGTCGATGCACCAGCATTGTTGGCTATAATTGTTCTAGCCTTTTTTTCAACAGCCGATGCTATTGCTGGTAAAAGTTTGCCAATTTGCTTGGCACTTAGATTTGGATGCAACAACATTAATTCACTTTCGCTTCTTATTGTCCCATTAATAACGTTTGCTTGAGCGCGACCATAAGCCAGCCCATCTTCAGTTGCAGCACCCTTGTCAGGATTAAGACCAGCATCTAAAACAGATTGACTAATTACGCCTTCTCTAAATAAATACTTTGCTAAATCTTCTTTTCTTTTCTTAGAAGTGTCGCTGGAGTAAAACTCAATAATTGCATCTTCGTTGTCTTCTTCTTTTTGTCTTTTAGCATTAGCCTGTTCTTTTCCTTCCGCAACATAAAGCTCATCCCATGCACTTATAACAGCTGCCCTAGCTTTGCCCTGCTCTTCTTTTGTCATTGAATTATATACAACAGTAGCTTTGCCGAGGTCACCATCTCTCATTCTGTTGACAGCCTCTAGCATATTTCCAGCATATTTCTTATCTTGCCCAGCTGCTACAATATAATCTGTTTTTAATTCATTGTAATTTTCTTCAAATTGTTTTACTTGAGTTTCTGCAAATTCACTAGACACAGACCTTGCTTGAGCGTAAATTGAATCCCTTGCGTTTATGAAATACTCATTAAGAATTTCAGGGCTTGTGGCTACATCCATTACAGTAGCTATTGACTCTAAAGAATTTTTTACATTATCCCTTGCCACAAACTCTTGGTCGTTTAAATAGTCTGTTTCTAACTTTTCTATATTGCTTTTATAAAAAGCACTAGCTGTTACAGACAACGATTGTTGAGCTATTACGGATTCTTCTGGAGATAAAGCCGTTAGTGGCTTAACCATTCCTGTAATAATAGAATCGTATTTACTTTTAATTTCATCAAGGTCATTTAACTGGTTTAGCTTTACTTGGCTATTAACAGAAACCATTGCTTGTTTAGCAGCAACTTCAATTTGCGACCGTAATTGCTTGCCTTGAAATTTACGATATGTATCTTGATATATTTCTCCACCACCAACTTGAGCAATTAAGTCATCAACACTCTCACCACGCTGATTTGCTTGCTGGATTTGCTCTAATGTTAGTGGCTGGCTAATAGCGTTTTTAACAGCATCTTGCTCTGCCTGTTCACCCATTTTGCCAAATGCAAATGATGCTATCTTGTCAAGCCCTTGCGTCATTGACTGAGATGCACGAAAAGCCTCTTTTACATTAGCAAAATCAAGCTGTGGCATATCAGGAGTAACCCTGCCTGTTTGTTGATATTTAGGTAATTTGGCCATTATTCTTTTTTACCCTTCATAACTGAAAGATTTATCTACAACTGGTGCTCTAGTTACAGTTTCTGGAGATGCCGTTGTCCCATACGCAACAGCAGCAGTTCCTAATTTGGCAATAGCATCAAAATAAGACGAAGATTTAGCATTTTTTCCAGCAGCCTTATATATTAATGCCTGTGAATCTCCAAATGCCATTGCCGCTTTGCTAGAGTCTTGCATAATTTGAATGTCCCTACCAGCTACTTTTTTATTTCTTTCTTGTATTAGTTTTGAAGACCCACTAAAGCCTTGCACCCCACCAGCAAATCCCTTGGCTGCTGCTGTTGCATTTGTTTGTAGCATGCGTTCAAACAACATATTTGCTTGTTGCTCGTACTGCAAAGAATCTCGACTAGCTTTTAACTTAGCTTGCTGTGCTTGCAACTTGTACATCTCATTTTGAGATTTGCCTTGTTGTATTGACCCAAAAGCAGAAAGTACAGATGACCCTACTGCTAAGTAAGGAGCTGCTGCTGTTATGAAAGGAATTGCCGCTGCCATATTAAGTCCCCTGATTTACCGCTATTTTATATTCCATACCAAGTAAAGTAAACTTTAATGGAAGGGATTGTGTAATTGTAATTCTAGCATCAGTGCTATAACCCAAAATACCATGAATAACTTTAGTTCCTGTAAAGTCTGGAATAATTGAATCTAACATACCAGCTGTATCAAATGTTCTAAATGGCACAAGTTTACCATTAATTTCCATGTGCTGGGTATCTAAGACCATAGCATTGACTTCAACAATACGTTTCTTAAAGCCAATCCTAGTGCCAGCCCTCATGTCCATTTCAACTGGCATCGTTCTAGCTTCAACCATAATTGGCAGACCAGTCTCAAAGCTAGCAGTAGATGCCCTAGGGATGCTCACAGCACCTCCAGAAGCGACAATCTCATTTGCTTGAACTAACTCATCCAATAAAAGATTTACGGTCTCTCCTGCGACTTGTGGAGCTGATACAGATGATACAGCACCTCCTGTTGTAGCGCAGTCTGTCAACAATCCTTTTTCAAACTTTTCTATGTAGTATTGGTCAACGTCTTCAATTGTGCGTTTTACAACAGTATAGATGTCATCAATATCAATCCCAACTTCAATAAATTGGCCGTTAGTTGTAATAAACTCGGAAGGCGCAATAACATTCTGAGAACGTATAAGCGAAAAAGCTGCCATAGTTCCATCTAGCTCATTAACAATAAACAACAAATCGTTTTCGTCTGTGTTAATACCGCGTCTAAGTGCAATTCGTTTTGGAGTTTTAAGTAAATGTCCAGCCAGTAATGAAATCTTACTTGTCAAATATGTTAATGCAGTATCGTTGTACGCCACTTCATTTAACATTTTGCCTTGGCGATGAATAAACATAACGCCAGACTCTAGCTGTTGAACTCTAATGCCAGGCTTGCTACCATTCCTACCAGCAGTTGCTAAGAAAAACGCATCTGGGGTAATAGGTTCTAGACCTTGTTGCGGCACAAAGAACTCACTACCTGTAGTAAATACCTGCAAATCTTTTGTAGATATCATGTCAGTAACAGCATTGTAAGTATTAGTATCTAACGTTGCCTCTACCGCGTCATCATCAAAGCCTTCTGTTCCTTCAAAGTCAAAGAACAACCCTACTTTAGAACCCCATATAGTAGACGGTCTTGACTTGCTGCCACCAAAATATAAACGACCCTGATGGAATGTTACTGTTCTTGGATAGCCTTTAGTAGCAGACCATACTGCTTCATATCCAATCTCTAATTCCCATTTTGCATTAGCAATAGCCGTCGTACCAAAGAATGGGAACTCTGTTACCGCGTTTACTATGCTAGTCGTTTTGAACTCAATAATCTTTGCGCGGCCTTGTGGCTGTACATTAATATATTGACCAACATGGTCTGCTGAAAATATAGCTATGTTAGAAGTTAAACTTACTTTTCCTGAAACTGCACTCGGTGTTAAAGTCCCAGCTCCGCTAGTATCAAATGTACCAATAGTGAACGCATATTTAGGCACACTAGTTAATACCAGCGTACTTGCAGTCCATGTTGAATCTGACCCACCACGAACTATTTTAATAGGTGCAATATCTTCATGCACAACAATTAATGTATCGGCAGATTGTGTCCAGCACATTTCGTTTAAAGATGCTGCTGGCAGAGTTAATGCAAGGTAATTGTTACCGCTTCCGTTAATGTCTTCAACTAAAGCACCATTTTTAAATACGTGCATACGGTTATGCGTAAAGCACAACATGTAACTGTCATTAGTAGAAAACTCAAACGATACTAACCTTGACCCATTGGCAGCTGATTCAGCTCCAGTGTTTGGCAATGCTGTTAAATAGCGAGTGCCAGGTCTGCGAGTAATTCCGCCTTGTGGCTGACATATAATGTTGGTAGCTTTTTCTAGGGAGTTTCCGTAAGTTGCTAAATCAACGCGAGCGCGTAGCAACGGGTCTAACTCACCGCTAGTAAAGTTTGTCTGAACTGTGACAAAGCGAGCCATTTAATTCCTTACTTGAGTAAGTGAAAAGTCTTTAATACTATTTACTGGCTGGTTCATCCCGTCAATGTTCATTGCTGTACGCATATATCCACCACGGCCATTATCGCCTGGCGTACCAACAGCCATAACTCTCCAGTAATCAGCTTTGTCTAACTGGTCAGTAATAGGGTATGCAATGTGCGCTGCGGTTAAATATTTAAGAAACTGTACAAACCATACTGGCATTTCAGATTCAGGAACTGAGTATTGATAATCAGCGTAAATAACTTCTTCGTTAGTTAATAACTTAGACCCCATGATACGGTAAGCCGTAATTGGGACTTGATTTAATCCGCCTGAGTTATACACAGCTCTTGGCGCACCAAGTCTATCTGCTGGCATTTGATACTCATACTTATATTCGTTTGTTGGAGTTGTTACTAGTCTTGCTAATTGCGTCTTCTTAAAAGAAAAGCTCCATGGATAAACCATAAGAGATTGGTCTCTAAGGTCTGGGTATAGTCGGTCACAGACAGATGCTTCGTCAGTTCCTTCAGTAAAAGATGAAATTGGTTTAGCACCGAGCATCAATAATGCGTCAGAGCAAATTGATAAAGCTGAGTTTCCGCTTGCCATATTAACCTTTACATATAAGAGTAGCTACCCCACATTATGCAGGGTAGCTAAATTACAACTATTACTTAGTCAGTATCTGTGTTAGCCAATACTGTACCATCATTTACGTCTACAACGCCAGCAGCGTTAGAAAGAACGTAATACAATGCCGCAACAGCAGTAGTGCCTGTTGATGTTACACCGTAGATTAAATCGCCTACACTTAGCTGGCCAGATAAAGCGTTAAAGTAGCCAGCTGTGTTGACATCCGCAAGTGCGTCTGTTGTTGTGTAAGCATACATTGCTGGTGAATTACCAGCTTTAGATGCCGCAATGGTTGAAAAACCAGTTGATGAATAAGCCATTTATCTATTCTCCTTAAGATTCACGAGCAACAATAGACACAATGCCTTCAGCGTCAATAGTTGTTGCGCCAGCAGAAAACATAGATGCTACCAAGAATGATGTTTTTTCTGGTACATAGTTGATTTCTGTTTTTGGTGCAATACCTTCGCCATAGCCAATAGCATCTTTATGGAAAGCAAAAGATGTACGGTCTAATGAACCGTCAATTGCTAAACCACCCTCATCACGGTCGCCAATTACATGGAATTTGAAACCTAAGAATGTATCTAACTCGCCATTTACTAATGCTTTAACTGTGTTAAAGTCAGAAGATGTAACAGCTGTTTCAGCTAGCAAAGCTTGCAAACCATTTGAATGAATAATCATGTGACGATCCATTGGAGGAACGTTATTTTTATCCATCAAACCTTTTGCTTGACGTAATTTAGCTACGTTCATGTTGGTATCAGTACCACCAACGTCATTAGCAACACTTAATGATGTGCCTGATGCAGCTAACGCAGCAAGAACTAATTGGTCTTGACGACGGCCAATAGCATTGCCTAAAACTTGAACAAGCTCTGAACGCTCATCAAAGTTTACTTTTTGTTGGCTGAAAATGTCGCTATATTCAGCAGCAATCCAGTCCTCTAATGTTAATGTTACGTTTGAAAAACCAACGTTTAATGGCGTAACATCTGTTTGACCAATACGAGGTGTAGCAACGCCACGACCAACTTTTGGGAATTTAACTGTAGAACCTTCTACTCCACGACGCTGACGTACAGCACCTACCAATTGAGCTTTCCCTTGGTATGCTTGCGTAACTTCTGCGTCAAAGAGGGTGGTAAATGCGCTTGACAATGCAATACTCATTTTTGTATCTCCTGTAACGGTTTAATATAAAGTTTTTGTGCTGTGGTATGCCGCGAAGCGGGCCATTGCTTGCTAATTACGTTAGCCATGCGTCAAGTTCTCTTGCATTGTGGGTCACAGGTGTGATATGCCACACAGTGTTTATATCACATTATGCAATGTTATGCAATACTATTTTAATAAGATATTAAAAAGGCCCAATTAAGGGCCTCTTTGTTAGTCTCCGTACACTTGATTAAACAGTCGTTCTACTTTTTGTCGGTAAGCTGGGTCTGTTTGATACTTCGGGTCTCCTACCATTGCGTTAAGTTCTGTTTTAGATGGTGCGCCATCAATAGGAGTTGAGTTTGTAGGGATTCGTCCTTCATAAGTTTCACGCAATTTCATTAATGCTTTAATGCCGTTTGCAGTTCCACCCATAATTTTAAACTCTTCAAAGTCATCTTTACCCCAAATGCCTTTATTTACTAATCCTGCACCCCATTCTGTCATGCCTTTTATCATGCTGTCAGCGTTAGGGCCTAGTGCTTTTTTCTCAGCAGCAGCGTCAAACTGTACTTGCTGTTGTTGCTGGCCAGTCATCTCAACAATAGGGCCAACTAATCCGTCCAATGCTGCTTGACTTAATCCATATTCTTTTGCCCATGCGGCAACGTGGCCACGAACAGGGTCATCTTCTGGAGTGCTAGAAAATGATGACATGTCATAATTGCCATCTTCTGGTGCTTTGTGCTTGCCTTGACTAATTTGCTTCCGCAAATCTGTCCATGATTTAGCCATAGCTTCCATGTCTGGAGCTGCATCATCTTTTTTCCAGAAGTTTTCTGGGAACCACTCTGGCCGTTCTGCTGGCGTTTCGTCTGGCTCTGCTTTTAAATGACTAATTTCTTGCGGTTCTGCGCCTTCTTCTTGAACTTCTTCAATTGAAATGTTATCCAATAAGCCGTCAACGGGTTGCTCTCCGTCTTGGGGTTGGTTAGTTTCATCCATTATTTATTTTCCTTCGCTAATTTAATACGATTTTCTAAATCCCGTACTACACTACATTGACCCTCGCGATAAAACGCATAACTTGGGTCAGCTCCTGGTACGGCAACAGGGTGTTCTATAATGGTCTGGCGTAACCAAGCCATTAGTTTTTTACCTTCTTCTGATGATGCAAGTACACGAAAACATAATTTATTTAAGTCTTCGCGCCTTTGCATCTCGTCACGAACGTCTGTTTGTTGAGTCTCTAATCCTTCCCATCCCTCACTCATTACATTACGCCCCCTTGTTTGATAGCTTCTTCAGCTATTTGTCCAGCAAGTTCAGGCTGCTCTTGTGCAACTTGTTGAGCCTGTTGTGCCATCTGCTCTTTCATCATCTGACGCTCTGCTTGTGAGTTTCTTACAGATTGCGGTATAGCCATTTTGTCTGCAACTAAATCTAATAGCATATCTGTCTTAAGCATCATCTGACCTTCAGGGCCAGCTTGTTGTACAATTTGTGCGTATTGTAAAATGTTTTGTACATCATCCATGTTTTGTGACATAGCTAATGGTGACACTGGCGTTACTTTAATTTCAAGACCATTAACACGCAACGGCAAATCAATAATGCCACGCTCATCCATAATCTGTAGAATTTTCTCTACCAATGGAACCATTGTTTCATTTATTAAACGACCAAATGCAGAGCCTAAGTTCTGTGACAGCTGCTTCATACGCTCAATAACTTCAGTAGCAGAACGTGCTGACATGTTATCTGGTGGCAATGACTCATCTAATAGAATGGATTTAATGTTCATACGCAAATCATTCATAATAATTTGAGATACATTAAAATCACCTGAACGTGGCAATGGTTTTAAAGATTCACCTTGTGGGCCACCGTTACGTGCAACAGGAATGATAACACCTGGCGCAATAGTTACTGTATTAGGATTAAGAACCCCATCATCAGCAGCTGTATAAACGCCAGCAATAGCAAGAGATGCGTTCTTAAGCACTAATTCAAGAACTTTGTTTAATGTCTTGATATCTGGCAGTGCTGTAATTAATGGGCCACGACCATATATTTCACCAGCAACTTTCATGTAACGAGATACAACCCATGGACTGTATTTCATTCTACGGTACACAATCTCTGCTTTAGATTCTTTGTGGATAACATGGTAGCAATAGTCGCCACGTTTAGTATCAAATACGGTAGCCTCAATAAGCTCTACATCTTCTGTTGGCTTGTTCTCTATTTTCTTTTTAAGGTCAGCTGGAATCTTAGCGTCTGACCATTGCTGCTCAATAGACTCGCCTTTTAAACGCATGCGTCTGTATACATTGTCAACCTGCCCATTAGCTCCCTCTTCAAATGCAACAAGGAATTGCGGTACAGGGATAAAGTTAATAGGCGTAACATCATCGCCTGGTTGTACCAACATTACACATGTTCCAACACAAAGGTCTAATAACGCTTCACCAACAGCAATATCAAAGTTTGATTGCTTAATAGTAGCAAACATCTTTTCTGTATACACATCTAATGCTGCTTGTGCTTCATCTTTACGGTCAGTAGGTATGTCTGTACCAGCTTCAAGACGACACCATTTTGTCTGAGGGGGGAAAATACCAGACTGCATACGGTTTGCAAATCGTTGCGTAGAGTTAATAGCTGTTGCGTCAAACACACGATTCATTTTTTTACTACCGCTTACTTTTCCGTCGTAGTATCCGTCATACAGATTACGTTGTGGTAATGCAAACTCATAAGCTTCGTCATACAGTGAACGAAAATCCTCTTTCTTTGTCAGAGCAATCTCGTGTCGTTTTAATATATCTTCTGGTTTCAATCTCATTTCAGCCATTACGTTCCACCCTTTTTGCCAAGCATTGTTTTTTTACTTAAGAAATCATCACCGCCAAGTATCGGGCCTTTAGATAAAGATGATGTTGCAGGAGAAGAAGCCCCAGACAATAATCCACTAGCAGACCTTGTTATACGTCTTTTCCGTGCAGAATTTTCACCAGATTGCCTTTGTAAATCTTCAACTTGTTTTTTAGATGCCGCAGTAATCTTGCTTAATGTGCTAGATGTAACATCTTTAAACGTATCAACATATCTGTAATCAATACCTTCTCTTGCCTTTTGTCCAAATCCAATTGATGGAGGTTTTGCAATGCCTGAACTTTTACCCCCCATGCTCATTGAGGGCGTGGAGTCTCTAAACTTACTACCATCCATGCCCATTGACTTAGTTTGTAATTTTGAGCCAGACTTTTCTTGAAAATTTGTTTTATTTATTTGAGAGCTTAATTGGTTGCTCCACCAAGACTGAGGTCTAAAAGTCCCCATACCGCCAGCAGCTTTTAATGTTTCTGCTTCTGCAATTTTATTGGGGGCAATGAGTCCTAGTTTTTTTGCTTCATTAAAATCAATATTTTTTTCAGCCATGATTAAGCTCCTAGAGTTTCGTCCAAGCCTGACTCTGGGTTTAAGCGGTCTTCTGCCAATAGCATGCGGCTACCACCACGAGTCCGTGCCATTTTGCGAGAAGCTTCTGAGGCAGCCATGTCTCGCTTATCTTCTTCACCTTGTGCGCGTAACTTTTCTGTTTCAAGCCGCTGCTGCTCCATCTGCGCTCTTGCTGCACTTGTATCAGGTTTACCACCACCAATTAATCCACCCATTACTATCTCCTAACCATTAAGTCATAATCATATTTATCCATACTATACTGCTTCATAGTGCACTCAGATATAAACCCGATAGCTCTAGCCCACCTTATAGCGCGTAAGTCTGTAGTTTTAACAGTTATTTGCAATCTATGCAAGTCCATAGATAGCTTGCAGATATCAGTAAATGCAATTCCTACCTTAGTTGTTGCAATTGGCCTACGTCTGGCGGTGTCTCCGATAACAGACCACATCTCTCCAACGCCATCCCAGAGCTTGCAACAGCCAAATACGGCAACAGGTTCTCCATGCAAAAGGCATGTAACAGCAAATCCATGGGTAGATTGATTGTCTAGCATCTTTCTAACGCCAACCATCTTTTGTGTTGACAGTCCAGAAAACTCTCCGCCTTCTATTGCAAAAGCATCCTCAATGTAGAACTTAGAAAAAGTAACTCCATTTACTCTCGGAAGATGCTCATTAATATTATCAAGTATTGAATACATCGAAGTCAGTCATAACAGTTTTAGCAAAGATTGGTTTGCTTCCAGATAGCGGACTGCGAGTAAGTCGCTTATGTTCACCACCGCCAAGCATCAAATACCCAAAGGCATCCCCAACGTGGGAGTGTTCGTTCTTGTTGGGCATATCTCTAAAGCGTTCTTGCCCTGCTCCAATAGATACGCGTTTAAAATGATAACCACCAGAGAGTGATTTTCTTAACATCTTGCAAGACCTGTTTACAATAAGACCTGGCTTGCCATTAATCAACCGTTGCATAGGTGCAGCAGCACCTTCACGACGCACCTTAAAGTCATTAGAGTGTGTAGGCTGTGCGCGAAGTCCTAGTGTTCTTAAGTAATCAAACGCGGTAACCTCATAGATTGCATCACGCTGCATACCAGCTGGGTCGCCCCACATCATAATTTGGGCTTTGCTGTATTTAGCATTAAGCTCTGCAAGTAGTTGCTGACCAAATCGTTCAAGGCCCATGTCTTCAGTAACAATCTCATGCAGTACAACCCACCTGTTGTTAGGCAGTCTCTGACCAATTACGGCCGCTGGCGTTAAACCGAAGTCGACACCAATTTGTAATGGGAGTGATTCGTCATACTCAACGTCAGCACACATTAAGTTATCGTCATACTCAGGCCAGACAGGTCTACCTTCTTGCACGTAGGTGTATTTGCCTTCTGCGTAGCAGCGAATCCAGTCTAGGTTCTTACCACCAAGCATTTGTGGGTAGTAGCCAGAAGGTAAGTTATTTAAGTTTTCTGCTCTAGGGTTAATCTTCCACCAGCGACCAGATGCAAAGATATGGTCGTTAGCTTCAGGGTTGTCAGGTAAGTCGCCTGGGTCAACCTCGATTACGCCACCTGGCTGGTTAAAGAACTTCCATGCGTAGTTACCAGTAACCTTTTCCTTCTCAGCTACTCTATGCCACCAATGGTCATCATCCATAGGGTTGGTGTCCATAAACACGCCATGCCATTTAGCACCACCATCACGTTTGCTAGGATAACGTCCAACCCTGTGAGTCAGTCCGTCAATCACAGCTTTAGGCAACTCACGCGCCTCATTAACCCACGCACCAGTTAGTTCTAATGACAGCAACTTACGAACGTCTTTAGGTTGGTCAAGCGCAAGGAATATAACCTCGCAGTCAACGCCAGCAGCATCACCTTTAGCTGGTAAGCGTATGTGGTGAGTAATAGGTGGTGTCCATAACATAGGGCCAAACGTACCTTCAGGGAAAAGGTCGAGCCATGTTTTAATGGTTGTTGTCTTTAGCATAGGATAACTGTTACGAACTACTGCCCACCTAGAGTATCTAACGTTATCAATAGGGGATGCGGTCTGCTCTAATGCTTTAATGAATATTTTTGCACAACAAGCATAGGATTTGCCACTACCTACTGGCCCCATCAGCCCTTGAACAAAGTCATTATTCTGTAAAAACTTGTAAACCTCTGGTGATTTACTAAAGTTTAGAGTAATACCATCAAAAGATACTTCCTTGGTGCTGCGTTCTTTAGTCTTCGCCATCTTCTACCTCTACGTCTATAGGTTCTGGTGCTACAATATTGACACCAATCACCGATGGTTTGTCTGATTCTTGCTGTTGGTCTAGTAATCCAGAGGCTTTTGCTAGTAAACGTAGTACGCCAATCTTGTCAAACAGCTCAATATCTAGTGTCGCTGTAGGATTACCTTCTTTGTCATACCTAGTGGTTGACTTAATGCTCTTAATCGCTTGTAGTGCGTGTTCAGGAATGTCCTTTGAGGCCTTGACTTTAATGTTACCATCTTCATCCCAGCTCATAATGTCTGTAAGGTTTGTGTTAGCCATGGTCAGTAACGCATAGGACACAGCTTCACGGTTAGCTTCTAGTGTTGCAGAACGCTCTAGTGTTTTCTGTATAGTACGAACGCCACCATAGTTTTTAAGTGACGGGATTCGTTTAATTTTTCTTTTATCTTCTGGTTCTTTAGCCATTTATTTCCTCTATAACTACAACCGCTGCACCACCTTTACAGGCTGCACCACGGACTATATGCAAATCATCTACTTGCGAATCGTCTTCATATACGCCAGCATCCATGAGGGCATCCAAAATAGCCTTAAGGAGATTATCAATATCAAAAACACGACGGCTACGAGGGCATATAACAATATCCATGCGAAGCCTAGCAGTGCCAAGTTTAGGAACTGCCTGGTCAATAACATAATCTTGTACAGCCGCTTTAAAGTCCATACCAGCTTTTGAAATAAAACGTCGTTTGCCATTCGCCCTCCAGTAAGTATTCACGGATGGTGGATAAGGTAAGGTTAATATCATATATTAAGAGCATCAATTCTGGCGTTGAGATCGACATTATTATACTCTTTAAGATAAACTTTCAATGCTTGGTTTATAATATGTGCGCGAGGCATCTCTTTGTCCTCATGTGCAGCATCTAACAAGGCCCTTGTCTTCGGTGTTAATCTTACTAAAAAGCTTCTGTACTTATCAGCAGCCATAGTCTTCCCCTTTTAAATCATCTTCAATTGGTGCGCTAAAGTATTCACTAATGACTGGATACAATACAAACCCAGCAACAAAGAAGCTAGCACCAATAATAACTGTTGTAATCAAGTCTAACATTATATGTAACCTATATCTAACGTATAACGCAGTCTATCATAAGTTCTTGCAATAATGCAATAGGCGTGTATAATAATTAATACGGGGCCATTACCCAGCCCTTGCAAATGTAGCTACGACAGATGCAGATAAACAAATTGAACCGCAGGGTACTCCTTTTAAGGTCAGTAAGTTGACAAGACAATCGGGGCCGTGAGCTGTGGGTTCTCCTAGAGAGAATAAATTAGATAAACGAGAGTAGCCACCCTAGGGTGTTTTCCAAATAAAATTCTTTTTATTCGGGTTAGGTTCTATACACTCTTAAAATGATGAAGAAACTTCCAAAACAAATACCAGTTAGTAAGAAAATAATCTGGCATCCAATAAAGTTCCCACCAGTTAATCTCTATACGGTTCCAAAAAACTAGCGAAAAATTGCTTCAGGTCCCCCTATACGATGGCGGGGGGTAGGGGGGCAAAGGGGTCTTTTCTGATACATTAACACTATGCAAATCAATTGCTACAGCACCATGCTAAACTATATTAATTACATCACTACACCACCTCTAAGCTTGATTCTATCTCACTCAAACTAAGCAGGCTATCTATTGAATGAATCTATTAGTTCATCCCTAGTGATACCGCTAGTGACCAAGTTCTCAAGCTTCAGTAAATCCGCATCAGTCTTGATACAGTCACTAACAGCTAGTAGTGCATCATCAAATGTTATATCTGTATTACCATCACCCTGAATGTTAGGTGTCTGCTTCTTCACTTCTTTAATTGCTTGCTTTCTGTTTGCTCTTGTCATGGTTTCTTCTTCTCTATTAATCATCGATTCAATTGATACGTTGCTAATGCTCTCTTGCGTTCTCAAATCTATAGCCTCATCGTATATGACACGCTTTAAACTACCACGCATTGACGTGTACCCTTTGCGGACTTGCTCGAAGTAACCGCATCGTTCCAGTTTCTTCAAGCCTCTCGATACATTGGCCGAGCTACACCCTCTCAACTTTGCGATTGTACTATGAGCAACAAACGTGAAGCCATTCGGTGAACAGTAAGAACACAATGCTATCAAATGGACGTAATCGCCACGTGTGAGCCTTTTATCGCTCATGGCTCGCAAGGGTATCACCGAGAACCTACGTGCATCAGGTTTCTGTTCTTGCTTTGTAATGTTTGGCCTGTTTGGTAGTGTGAACGCTTTCATATAGTACATTTTACGCCTGAATTCAAATAAGTGCTTGACACGCTTTTTTTATGAATGTTAAACTCTAGTTATTCCAACGCGGAATACTACGATAAACAACACAATAGGAATTATTACAATGACAAAATCACAAATTAAAGTAATGGCAAGAATGGTTAACCCTGCAATCGCTAACGGTAAGTTAGATATTGCGGCTTGTCTGGTGTCTGGAATGATATACAGCGGAACTAATAAAAGTAACACGCTTGAACTTCTACAGTTCGGCCGCCTTCATAATCTTGATACCCAACGCCGTTGGAAATGTCAATTTAAACTTGGATAATAATTATCTTGCAAGGCCTTTTAACAAGGGTTTTGCAGGGCTAGTTAAGCCACTACAATTAAACACAATAGGATT
>TARA_B110000879_G_scaffold209393_1_pt1 | contig 16157 bp, 15 predicted proteins | sample TARA_B110000879 | Tara Oceans TARA_B110000879 (sample SAMEA4398094) | marine metagenome | biome: Polar Biome; feature: [SRF] surface water layer (ENVO:00010504); material: water (ENVO:00002006), including particulate matter (ENVO:01000060) such as... | depth 5 m
ATACCATAACAAGGTATGTCTCGTTGTTGAACATACTGAAGGAGGTAGCCATCGTTGGCAGCAATTTCAACCACACTGCTAGATTTATTTAAACTGAATCGGCTAGCCATTTTCTCGACGTAGTTTTGCGCATGTTTTAACCAAGAGGCGGAGAAAGAGCTAAAATAGGCGTAGTCGTCAGAAAACATTTCATCTGCGCCCACAAAATCTTCTGTTTGCACGAGCCAGCAATGGTCGCAGACCATCACTTTAAGAGGGTACCAAACTTCTTCTTTCTCTAGCGCATTCTTAGATAAATAAGCATTCGAGGGTGGAGATGTTTTTAAATCGATAAAGTTATGCTTTAGCTCGACATGGCAGTGTCTGCAGTTCATGGAATAATCAGGCCTTTGAAACTTGAATGGATAGTGGGGTGTGTCTTATCTCGCTCAGATACTTCTGTAATAGCCAATGGCCATTCGATATTGAGAGTAGGGTCCAGCATATTCAGTGCATCTTCGTGCTCAGCATTATAAGGCATACTATGTAAATAGAGTAGTTCGCACTCCGGGCTTAAGGTTTGGAAGCCGTGAGCAAAGCCTTCGGGAATGAGTAGGGCGCATTGGTTGTCAGCAGAAAGCTTTTCAGCGTGCCATTGTAAAAATGTGGGTGAGCGTTGTCGTAAATCTATAGCGACATCCCACACTTCCCCTTTAATACAGCTAACCAATTTCATTTCTGCATAAGGAGGGCGTTGAAAGTGCATCCCTCGCACAACTCCTTGTTTTTGGGTAAAGGTATGGTTGATCTGAGCAATAGGTTTAACCCAGCCAACATTTCTTAACTCGTCACTACAAAATAATCGACTCAGGTAACCCCTGTTATCACCGAGTGTTTGCCGAGTAATTTTTTGCAAGCCAGCCAATGGTAACGAGGAAACAGTAAACCGACTCACGAGAGCTTCTCGAATTCGACAATATCTGCTTCGCATAAGTTTTTGGCATGCTGACCTTGATGTTGGGCCTGATACCAGTTCATTGTGCGGTTAACAGTTTCTTTTAGATGCCATCTCGGTTTAATATTTAAAGTTGATTGTGCTTTTGAAGTGTCTAGGGTTAATAATCTAGCTTCATGTGGACCTTCTGTACCATCTCCAAGATTCACCTTTCCCTCAGGAAAGCTCTCTTGAGCAAGTTCAATCATTTGTTTAACGGTGGCAGCCTCAGTCGCATCTGGGCCAAAATTATAAGCGCTAGCTAATAAAGGATTATCCCATAATTTTTCCGCAAGCTGTAGGTATGCAGATAATGGCTCTAATACGTGTTGCCAAGGACGAATTGCATTTGGGCGTCTGATTTGGACAAGTTCATCGGCCTGCCAAGATTTAATAATATCTGGAATTAAGCGATCTACAGACCAATCGCCGCCGCCGACTACATTTCCTGCACGAGCGCTAGCAACAGCAACTCCTTGGTCTTTTAAGAAAGCATCGCGATAACTATTAATTACTATTTCGCTAGCGGCTTTACTAGCACTATAAGGATCGTGGCCACCCAGTGTATCTGTTTCTCTATATGGCCAAGGCCATTCATTGTTTTGATAAACTTTATCGGTGGTGACCATAACCGCAACTTTGACAGACAGCGTTTGTCGAACTGATTCGAGTAAACTAGCCGTACCCATTACATTCGTTGAAAAGGTGGCAATAGGGCTAGTGTAACTTTCTCTTACTAATGCTTGTGCAGCCAAGTGAAAAATTATCTCTGGCTGGCACTGTTGTATTAAATTATTTAGTTTTTCAGTATCCCTAATGTCACAAAAATTGCTATTTATTGTGTTATGGATATTAGCTAAAGAGAAAAGATTAGGGCTAGTATTTGGCGCTAAAGAGATACCCGTTACATCTGCTCCTAGCTTTTGCAACCAAAGAGCCAACCAAGCACCTTTGAAGCCAGTATGACCCGTAAGAAGTACACGTTTACCCGACCAGAACATAGGGTTAGGTTTCATTTCCAGAGGCGCCAGGGTGCTTTATTTTTTGCCCAGAGACCCTCAAGATAATTTTTGTCTCTTAGTGTATCCATTGCGTGCCAAAAATCAGAGTGTTTCCATGAAACTAGTTCACCTTGTTTAGCTAAAGTCTGTAAGGGTCCATCTTCCCAAGAGCATCCATCATCATTTATAAGGGAGAGAACTTTAGGTGATAAAACAAAAAAACCACCATTTATTAATCCACCATCACCCCGAGGTTTTTCAGTAAAACCGGTAACTTGATTATCAGATAACTCGAGTGCGCCATAACGGCCAGGAGGTTGAACTGCCGCAACAGTCGCTAGCTTGCCATGTTTTTTATGAAATTCAATTTCTTGGCTAAGATCAATGTTCGCCAGTCCATCACCATAAGTAAAACAGAAAGCTTCTTCATTTTTTACATATTCTTCTACTCGCTTTAATCGACCACCCGTCATAGACGTTTCTCCAGTGTCTACTAGGGTCACTTTCCACGGTTCAGCTTTTTGATGATGAACCTCCATCGTATTTGATTGCATATTAAAAGTGACATCAGACATATGTAAAAAATAATTGGCAAAATATTCTTTAATTATATAGCCTTTATATCCACAACAAATAACAAAGTCATTAACGCCATGAGCAGAATAAAGTTTCATTATGTGCCAAAGGATAGGCTTTCCACCAATTTCAATCATTGGTTTGGGTTTTAAGTGTGTCTCTTCAGAGATTCGAGTGCCAAAACCACCCGCTAGTATTACTGCAATCATTTTTTTCTCTACGATTTATTAACTTATTAACTTATTAACTTTCGAACGCGTCTATTTAGCTCAAATATCATTTTTCAGTGTATACATAATTTCATTTTATTTATATCTCGGTGTAGTGCATACGAAAGTCGTTTGATTCTATAAAACAGCCAAGACTTTTTACTGTTTTTTGATGCCTATTAACATTAAATTTCCCCAAAAAATAATCGTAAACTTTCGGTTCTAATTGCTCTCTATATCCGCCAAGCTCTTTTATCATTGACGAGTAATCATCAAGTAACCAGTCATTATTATTGTATATAAATCTCATAAAATAATATTCATACACTTCCTGCTTATCTATTAACAAGCTTTGATTATCAAGATCCATAAGAACATTCCTATACTGCTCAATAGTTTCTGGGTGAATATTAAAATCATAAGCAATATGTGGATTAAACATTGAGGCATTAATAACTGGTACACCGAGTGCAGCATATTCAAAACCAATAGTTCCATGTACTGTTAAAGCATAATTGATACCTTCTTTTATTATTTGCTTATGTGACGTATCAGAGGGTATAAGTGTAAATTTTGGATATTGGCATACAAATTTATTGATAATCTCTACATTCCCGAGCAGGAAATCTGGATGTGTTTTAATATACCAATCATAATCTGTATTTTCGGAAATTTCCCCTAGAAAATTTAGCCACTCATAAAAATCTGGAAAAATATTTATGCCATAAGGATGAGGGCTATCAAAAAAACAATGTGTAGCAATTAGTAATTTTATTTTATTAGATTCTCGGATTACACGTTTTTTTTTCTGATCACTATATGCAGATTTCTTAGAGTACGCCATATCCACTCCAACCTCACCTGCAAACCTTCTTTCCAACCTATTTTTAGCTTCTTCTATACCTCTTAACTGCATATCTTTCGACAGACTAGAGAATTTAATACGGTAATATAAAAAGTCGTTATATGCATGGGTATTTTGTTTTGTTAACTTGTAGACATGAGTTGCGTTCATTTGATAAGCAGAAATATTTCTATTGATTGCTATTCTTAGAGGGATTGCGAGATTATAAACACAGTGGCTAACATTAATGGCTCGCACATTATGATTAGTTAAATAATCCCGCCAAAATACATAGACTCCAATTGATTTTTTTAGCGATGAAATGAATCTCTTATCCAGCAAGTCTATAGTTGGAACAGACTCTTTCCGTAAATATGTATCGTAGATAAGGTCTCCTATATGTACGCCATCAATATTAATGTTTTCTACGTCTTTCTTATTTTTAAGATTATGATATACATCGTTAAAAATTAACTCTGCATCTTCTTTTTGCTTTTTACTTAGCGAAATGACTATAAAATTAGTAGTATTGAACGATTTATAAATTCGTTCAAGTTTAGGACTAATTAATTTGTACAATGTAATCTTAAGCCAACTGCTTGATGGCTCTGAAAAAGCGACTATCTTTGCTTGGTATTTATTTGATAGTAAGTTTGATAAATAGCTATATGCAATTATTGCAGAATGCATGCCATTAAACTCGCACAAAATTTCAGAGCTCGAATCCTTAAATTTTTTATTATCACTCCATATAATTTTGTTATGTAAAATAAATTTTTTTGAGGCTGCATCTATTAAAAGTTGATCTATCGCGCTGTATATTCTATTTAAATTTTGTTTGATTTTCATGAAAGTTTGTACCAAAAGGAATTCAATCCAGTTTAAAGACGCCTTTAATCGGAGCGTGGTAATTTTCTCTCTTACTACATGCAAGTAAATATTCTTTCGGCAACAATACTTATTATAACTAATAGCATATTGTTAAACTAAAAATTCAATAGATAGTCTTTTTTATATACAAAAAAATTTGCACCACAACCGTCATGCAATAAAGGACAGATAGCCACCAATTCTTAAGAATTAATTATTGCTAAATTTAGAAAAATGGAGAATATCAACTGGGTAGCCATTTACTAACTCATGTTTAACTCTTTCACCATCTGATTGCATCCCAGCCTTCTTCATAATATTAACCATCCCTAAGTTGCTGCTCAAAGTGCCTCCAGTCACTTTTCTAACTTTTTTGGTTTCCAGCATATAGGCCATAAGCATTTGCCATACATCTTGACCCACTCCCTTACCCCAATAATCTCTATCACCGATCATAAGACCAAGATCTACGACATTATGTGGGTGTGAGTAATATGCAGTCATCGTTCCTACAAACTTATTATTGTCGTTAATGTGGATAGCTAAAAATAAATTATCTGTATTTTTAAAAGACTGAAAATATTCACGACATGAATTAAAATCATGTTTTTTAAACCGCTGATTGCTATATCTCACCACATGAAAATCGTTAAGCCATTCAATATATTCATTATTAATATGAGCTTCAGTAAAAACACATAATTTAGCGCTCTTACCGAGCAGAGGAAGTTCATTATTTATTGATTCGTGATCAGACATGTTTTTTCAGTTCATTTAATGATAGCCACACCTTGCGAAATGAGCTGATGATTAAATCCACATCATCATCTGATAAATCATGCAAACACATTGCAAAACCTAAAAAAGTTGAATCATGGAGTTTTTCGGCTTCAGGGCAAATACCTTTCACATAATTCACCTCACGTCGACAAATATCTGAATTCCACGGGAAGCCACTCGAACCATAAGCTATTTTCTGCTGATACATCGGCAACAAATGGATGTTTGTATAACCCTCAGCAAGGCCAATAACCCCCTCGGCTTCTAAAGCTTTTACCAAAGTGGCGCGCGTCAAACCAATTTCGTCAACGTCGAGAACCATAGGGTAAACATAATATGCGTGAGTGCAGTCTGGCTTAGTGATTGGCGTCTGCAAGCCTTCTAAGCCTAAAAGGCCTTGTGTCAACCGCTCAGCTGCACGCTGTCGATATGCAACAATGTTCTTTAACTTTTTTAGTTGTTCTATGCCGATAGCGCACTCAATTTCACCCAAACGGAAGTTATAACCGACCATATTAGTCAAATTACTAACGCCTTTGTCATCCACTACAGCTTCCGCATGATTACGAATCAACTGAAGCTTTTCTGCGATAGCATCATCGTCAGTAACTAAGACACCTCCCTCGCCAGTATGAATATGCTTGTGATAGTTAAGACTATATCCCCCCACATGCGACAATGTTCCAGCATATTTACCCTTGTAAAGGGCGCCTGGCGCCTGCGCAGTATCAGTAATAACCTTAAGGTTATACTTTGCGGCAATTGCCATGAGTGCGTCCATGTCGGCTGAATGCCCAAAAATATCCACTGCCATAATAGCTTTGGTATAGGACGTGATGTTCGCTTCTACCGACGCTGGGTCAAGATTAAATGTATTTGGCTCGATGTCTGCAAAAACAGGAATAGCATTCCAGTGCAGAATAGCCGTTGCACTGGCACACATAGTCCATGGCGTTACAATCACTTCATCACCCGGTTCAATGCCAATAGCCCCAACTGCAGCAATAAGACCCGATGTCCAGGAGTTTACCGTAATCGCATGTTTGACACCAAAATAGGTTTCGCACTGACGCTCAAACTCTTGCACCTTAGCTCCGCCATAAAAATCTGGATCCCAGCATCCTAAAAATTGCGAAAGGACGCCACTCTCCAGCACGACCTTAGCGGCTTCAGCTTCCTCCTTACCGATAGAGTTATAACGTTTAAAGGGTTGAATGATAGTTTTCGATCCACCAAAGAGTGCCAGTTTTTTTGTGCTCATAGTTACCTTTCTCTAATAATTTCGTGCATAGATTCAAGCGTAGTCAAGGCTTGACGGCCTGTACATAAGGTGCAGTGTTTGCCTGCAATACTCGCGGCAAGTTGCTCAAATACATGCCACTGATAGCGATTCATACCATTGGCAATAATTTCTGGTTCGGTATTCAGTATCTTATAGCCACTGAAAGATTGATCAGACAGGACCGATTGCCATGTGACGAATTCGCCGCCCTGCTCATATCTTAAGCGGCCTGATTGACTAAGTAATTCCAAGGTGTAGTGGGAGAAAGCTTCTTCCCAAGCTGATAGAAAAACAACTGTGCCGCGTTCAAACTTAACTTCAATATTTGGCTCTGGATCCACACCATCCCAAAGACGCCCAGCATCTATTAGTTTGAATTCAATAAAGCTCCCAAGCCATAACTCTAAAAGATTAAAAAAATGCGACCCATTGTTAAGAAAACCCTTTGAATACCAAACCACCCCTTTTATTGGCGCTGATATTTCGTTGTTTTCAATGCGTCTTTTTATTTCAATCACTCCAGGATCCGCCCTACGTATGTAGTTAACATAAAGAGCAATATCCTCCTTCTCGCAAGTATTAACCATTTCACGTGCATCAGCTAAATCGTAAGCTAATGGCTTTTCGCATAGAATAGTTTTTGGTTTTTCTTGGTTAATCACTTCATCAAGTACAGCGGCATGTGACTCGGAAGGACTGGCGATAATAACCGTACTTGGTTGCAGCTGGCTTATCGCAGCAGAAATATTTTCAAACGCTGGACGCACATAATGCTTCTCAAATATCGACCGTTGCAAAGGACATAAATCCACCGCCCCTACAAGTTCAAAGTCAGGATGTAAGGAAATAGCGCGTGCATGACTATAAACAGCAACGCTAGGGTCGCAGTCGAGGTCATAGCCCATGCCGATTTTGCCTAAACCAATCACAAGGCATTTCTCTGTCATTTTAGATTCACTTCTCAACTAAGTTTTGCAAGTGTTCTATTTCAGTCTGAGGAAGCTGACATGGCGTTCCTCCTGGCGGTACGCAACTAATAACCCGTTTGCCTGCAAGTAACGCAACAACCATGGCCATAGAATGGCAACCTACTACAACGTCAGCATCAACGGTTTCCTGCATTAACGATATCTCTCCACCAAATTTTATTAACGAAGGTGCTAACGCTTTTGCCCACTGGTATTTTTCCAGTTTTTCTGAAGGGTGTGGACGGATAGTAATATGCGCAATATCCAAATGTAATGATTCAATATTTTCTAAAAAATATTTTAAAGCATCTTCTTCTGTGTATCCCCAGTGACGTTCGTTACCATACTTTAGATAAGCATGCTCACGAATTGGTTCACAAACATAAAGTATTGACTTTTTATTTGTTGGTGCCTTACTTGTTTCAAGCTTAGCAAAATCGTCACGTAAGTCTGCAAAATAAGGATTGACTTGTAATTTTATTGATATATTTGGAAACTCCGCTTCCGCAAAGTATTTCGCCTGCACATCACCCACCCATATTTCATCTGGAAGAGTAGCACTGCCGTCTGCTTCCTCAAACCTCTCTTTATAATTAACCCAGTGGTCAAGAAAGGCAACAGTTTTCTTACCTTGTTGACGGCCAAGCTTAATTGATTGCCGCTCTAAATCTGAAGCCCACCCTGTACCACAAAGCACCCAATCGCACTTTGCTATTGCCTCAACCAAACTTAGCCTTTCAGCATCAACACATTTTCTATTAAATATGCCAATGGCAGGCCCTTCTAACACAACAGAGCATAAATTATCACATCGCAACAACCAACTACTTAAAATCTCTGCTCCTCCAGCATCGTGACAAACAATTGCGACACGACTCATTTTAACTGTCTCCTTTACGAACAACTGCTTTATTAATTTCTAGTAGGTTTGGGCAAGCCCGTAGAAAATTAATCACGTCTTGACAGGAAAAAAGAGGGTTATCCGGTGATAACGCTTCGATAATTTTCATCAACAATAGATAGTCACTCTCTTCATCGAGAGTTAATCCAAGTCCTGGCCAGTGCAGTGATGGTGGGGCTATTAGCTGAACACAAGAGAAGATATCAGGGTTCTTCCAAATGAATCGAGACACATGTTCACGATCCAATGGATCGTTGGTCATCAGCGCAGATGATTTAAGTGACTCAAAATTTATCACTTGAGTATCCATGCCGTCTGGGTAACTACGAACCACCGAATTGGATGCATACTGGACGGAATGATTGAGAAACATTCGAATTGTTTGCTCAACCAAATCTGGATCTATAATTGGACAATCCCCAGTGATTTCAACCAATACCTCTGCATGCGCTAACTCACCCGCACCAATAACACGCGCAAGTACATCATCTTCACTTCCACGGAAGCAAAGTACATCGGCTTCTTTAGCGAATTCAACAATAGGGTCGTCACTAGAATTAATCGTCGTTGCTACTACGATAGCATCAATTGAAGGTACAGCTTTCAACCGTCTCACCAAATGCATCAGAATCGGCTCACCCAGAACAGGAAGAAGAACTTTACCCGGCAATCGTGATGACGTCATTCGGGCTTCTATGGTGGCCACAACTTTTTTCTTATGATGTTTCATCATTTTTTGAAGTCTTCAATTTTGACAGGCGTATTTTTATGGATGAGGGTTGTGGCTGTGCTCCCCACAACATCATTTATGTACTTTGGTGCTAATCCATAACCCGGCCTCACACTTCTTACTGCATCAGCTGTTATTTCATCGCCTACATCTAAATCTTTGACAAAATACAAAGAGCGGCGGTATTTGACGTTGCCTTTCTCACTAGATTTAAGGCCATAATCAACTTTGCCCATGGCCTCCCAAGCGGTTCGAGCGTCCCGACATAGCGCTAAAAGATCGGCTGGCTCTAATGAGAAGCTGTCGTCTGGGCCTCCTCCACTCCGGTTGAGGGTGAAATGCTTTTCTATGATAGACGCGCCCATGGCTACGCTTGCAATAGCGGTGGTATTGTCTAATGTGTGATCAGATAAGCCTGTAACTAGACCAAAGCGCTTTATCATGTCAGGAATTGTTCGTAAATTGTAATCTCGTGCTAATGCCGGATACCCGCTAACGCATTGAAGAATCGCCAACTCTTTACAACCTCCAGTGCGAGCTGCATCAATCGCTTCTTGTATTTCTTCAAAGTCCGCCATACCTGTTGAAATAATCATAGGTTTGCCTGTACTAGCAACATATTTAATCAACTCAAGATCAACTACTTCAAACGAGGCAATTTTGTAAGCTGGTGCATTGAGGTCTTCTAATAAATCCACCGCTGTGTTGTCAAAAGGTGAGCTAAAGATGGTAATGTCTAACGAGCGAGCGTGTTCAAATAACGGAGCGTGCCAAGCCCAAGGTGTGTGAGCTTCTTGGTACAAGTCATAAAGCGTTCGGCCATCCCACAACCCACCGTGTATTTGAAAATCTTCGGTGTCACTATTAAGTGTAATCGTATCCGCAGTATAGGTTTGCAATTTGACCGCATCGGCGCCGGCATTCTTGGCTTCCTCGATAATACGTAGTGCAGTTTCTATATTACCATTGTGATTAGCTGAGAGTTCAGCGATCACATAAGGTGGTGCATTAGCGCCTATTGGACGTCCAGCAATAGTCATTTCATATTCATTACAACTCATCAACAACCCCTTTAATAATATACTTTCGAGTGCCATCCCACCCCAAGTTGGCAATCACATCAACTATTGATAAATGTGAAAAAAATTCCTGTGAGCCTTTTTGCAAATAGGCCTGAGGATGATATTCTTGAAACCTAAGTGTCGTCGTGGTTTTTAAAGTAAAACCATCCTCGGACAAATAGTCTGCTGCTCCAGCTGGAGATAGGTATTCCTTAGCTTTAAAATGTTCGCATAATGAAATCAGGCGAGTTGAACGAGCACCTTTAACGCCTAGTTCCCCTGCCCGATGCAAACGCGTTGTGATTTCTAATTTTTCCGCCACAAAACGTATCACTGTTTCGTTCAAAGTCGCAAGCTTCGCTTCTGGCTCAAGCATCAGCAAATCTATGATATCGCGCGCAGCAGCATAATGAGGATGTTTTCCGTAATTCTGCTTAAAGCCTTTTGCCAATTTTTCACCCCAACGACCGATATCCAACACTTCAGTTTCCTTGATGGATTTCGATAGCTTGCTATGCCGCAAAGGTAAACTTACCCACTGTGCACAACCGTTCATTAACAGTCGATTGCGAGTCTGCCAAGATTGCTTCTCAAGCTGCACATCATCCAAGAAAACGAAATCGTCTACTTGCGACATTAAATTGAAATAACCTGCCCAAGGTAAAAATGTAGGTTGCATGATGGCGCAGATCATAAAAGGCACTCCATTTTTTGTATTTCCCTTTCTCGATTTTCCCAAGGTGCTTTCAATAAACCTTTTTCCTCATGAAAACCTGTCGATTCATAGAGGCCGACAGCTTTTAAATTGGATTTGGCTACATGAAGATAAACCATGCCAATGGATAAGTCAGCCTTAGCTTTTGCAAGCAACTTAATTACTACCGTCTTTGCTACACCTCGGCCTCTTACAGATAAGTCAGCAATGTATACCCAGAGTTCACAAGAGCTGCTGTCAGAATCAATGTTTTTTAGACCACAATTTCCTACATGTATATTACAGTAGTAAATGGAGTAAGCTTGCTCAGTAGAGTTTTTTATAAGTTTTCGCCAATATTTAAAATGATTATCTTTTTCAGGCGCTTTAGACAGTAAAAAATCTTCTCGAAGTTGCTTATTTTGCAACCATTTAAATGTTCTCCGAACATCAAATCGACTAGTTTTTCGCAAACTAATATACGAATCAGTAATGTAAGTCACTAATTTTGAATTGCCATCTTCAACACAATCAGGTGGAGGAATATTTTTTCGCTGTAATGCGTCTTTCAATAAACTTTCCAGTGCTTTCTGGCTAGAGTACAGTTCGAAAAGTCCAATCGAGCTCATATAGGTAAGCGGTAAAAGTTGATTTGATTCTGTAGCTTTTAAAATGGCGGGTAGTCGTAAATAAAGTCTTTCAAAAGTGGATATTCCTCCCGCACCAATAGCTAAGTCTGCTTGCGACATTAATTCAGCCATTTTTTTCGTTTGTACATGGCAGGCAAAGTTTTGTTCTATACAAATTAATTTAATTTCTGATAAAGCAGGGTGTTGTTCACCAATAACGACAACAATTTTGAGTTCGTCATGCATTAATTTTTCGTAGCCGACATTCATTAACGCTTCGATCGCTAACAGGGTATTATTGTCACTATCAACTCCGCCAAAATACACTAGTATGTTTTTTACATTACCACAGCGAACTTTCATGTTTTTTCGCTGCTCATGAAATTCTGGTCGAAGGAACGCAAACTTAGGCCCCAAAAATAAACGACAAGCTGAAGGCACTAAATCAATATATCGATCATTCATATCGTTATATAAGTTTTGATCGATCAAAACATCACAGTCATGATGGCGATCAGCTAGATCATCAATCACCAAAATCATCCTAGCTTTCTTCCTAAGAGCTTTCTCCCAACGATAGTCGATGCCATAGTGATCGATGACAATAAAATCCCAAATACCATCTTTCATGGATTCAAATGAATTTATAGCGTCTTGATGCTGACTAACACCAAGCCAGTGTGAATATTGTAAGTCATCAAGACGATCATCGACTGGAGTATTTGTCAGCAGCGAAAAATCATAACCTTTATTGCCGATCATTTTTTGAAAATGCAGCGGCAACTGCCGGCAAAGAAACATAATCTGAAAGCACTCTGACGCTAGGGAGTCAGCGAGTGTCAGACACCTCATAAAGTGCCCGTAGCCAATATTGCTGGAAGCATCAACCCTAAAAGCTATTCGCATCATAATTTCTTAATTCAATCGCTTAAAACTGCTATGACACACAGGGCCTTTAAGCAAAGCCATTACATCTCTACCTTCTTCACACTCTTTAATCAAAGCATAAATGGGTTCGAGCGCCTCAAAATAACCGGCAACAATATTTTCCGTATGCTCCGTACAGGCGTAAACGCTTGTTGTTGCCAAATAGCCTTTAGCTAACATCTCTTGTGTAATAAGCGTTTTATAAGCCAAGGCTTTATCACTATTGAAAGAGTAACCGGCGAAAGCCGGGATGCCACTGGTGGTAATAGATAAACCATACTTATTTGCTAATGCTTTCCAGCGTGTGCTTATATCTCTACCTGTATTGGTGATTTGATCCCAAGATTTTACTCGATTCATTACCTCTAGAGTTTTCAATGCTGCCGTTGGGCCAATGCGTTCAGTCCAAAAAGTACTACTAATAAATGTTGTTTGAGTGGCTTCCATAACCTCTCTTTTGCCAATAACGGCAGTAATAGCATAGCCATTACCCAGAGCTTTTCCAAACATGGCCATATCAGGTTCAACCCCAAAAACCTTATGAAGGCCGCCGTATGATTGTCGAAAGCCAGAGGAGCATTCATCAAAAATCAGCACGATTTTTTTATCTGTTGCTAATTGACGCACCTTGTGCAAAAAATTATCTTCAGGTTCATTATTCCGCATCACTTCCATTTTTATAACACCAATATCATGGGCGTTAACCAAAGCTTCAAGCTCGGAAAAATTATTGTAGTTAAATGGAAACACCGTGCCCTTAAGGTTACGTGGTATGCCTTTGGGTTCTAGCCCTGGCAACAAATGACCATCTAAGTTTTTATCATCACTCAAATTTGCAGAGAGGTACCAATCATGCCAGCCGTGATAACCGCAAATAGCCACCTTATCTTTACCTGATGCGGCCCTTGCGATACGAATAACTACTGCGTTAGCTTCACCACCAGCGCGTGCAAATCGGACCATATCTGCCCAAGGGTGAAGCTCAATAAGTTTTTCTGCCAAATAAACTTCTTCAGGACAATTAAGCGTAGACATATTACCAGCAGATACCGTTTGCATAACCGCTGCATCTACTTCTGGGTGACCATAGCCTAGCGTGTTGGTACCAATACCCATGATAGACATATCGATATATTCTTTACCATCGAGATCCCACACTTTGCAGCCCTTGGCTTTGCTAAAGTAGGCTGGCCAGAGGTCGGGTAAAAACATTTCTGCCCGTTTGGATAGCAACATATTTCCGCCGGGAATAACTTGCTTAGCGCGTTTCCAGAGTTTCTGTCCATTGCCCATTGTGGCTCCTTCGTTACGAATAATTTTTTGATTAGCTACAAACAGGCTTGGCTGACTATACTGTAACTCCAGCACCTGCTCCCAAGTAAAATGAATATCTGGCGCAAAATGGGTGAAAACGTTGGTGATTACTTTAAAGTCAGCTGGCTCGTCCACCGTCCAGCGAAGCGAAGATAAGTTTTCGTCGTTTTGCATACTCGACGTATTGAATTGACCACCTTCACGGACATAGGGCGTTACGTGCTCGTGATCAAACGGTTTATCGGATTCGCACATTGCTAGTTCCAACGCTGCCAACGTTACCACTTCTATATCTAAGCCGTCAGGGTAAGATGGTGGAGTTAAATTACTAAAGTAATCTACCTGCTCCGCGCGAAAACCTCGGACGCACTCATCTACCAATTCAGGGTCAACCAGAGGGCAATCGCCGGTGATGCGAACAACTACATCAGCTTGATGTGCTTTAGCTACGCTTACATATCGCTCAAGCACATCATTTTCACTACCCTGTTCGCAGGCATAACCCAAAGCTCTAACATATTCAATGAGCGTTATATTTTTTGCATCAATTGAGGTGGCTACTACAATTTGGTCCAATTCTTTTGATTGCGACAAGCGAGCCAGAAGCAACCCGATCATTGGGACACTATTAATCGTTTTCATCACTTTATTGGGCAAACGAGTAGATCCCATTCGAGCTTGAACAATAGCGATTGTTTTCATAGATATGGCCAACGTGAAGGATTGACTAAATTAACATCCGAGCAGTGAATATTTTTAGGCACTTTGAGTTTTGAGCTATTACACGCACGAATAATATCTTCAAGTTGATTCACACTATCAACACCTACAATAACTCTATTAATTTCACTAAAGGATAAAACATATTGGAGGCAGGCTTGTAACGGTGTTAAATTGTTTACCTCAAGCCATTTATCCCAATTAGTCCACAGTGATGCCCACAAATTAAATTTCTGTGGTCTTTTTCTTGCTGGCATTAAAAGCAGACCTTGTAGAAAAATTGATCTAACATGTATTTCTATACTCAGCTCAGATAGACGTTTTAACCAACCTGATTCTACCAAACGATTATCAACTATATTGAGAGGGGCCTGAACAATATCAATTTCATACTGGCTACAAATCTGATCAAGCTCAGAAGGATCATATATTGAAATACCAATTTTTTTGACTTTACCAGAAGCTTTTAATTTTATTAATGCTTTATATAGATTACTTCCGTGTACACCTAACAGTTGCTGCGGCTTATGTAATAGTAGACTGTGTAAACAATCAATATTTAGTCTTTCTAAGGAAGTTGTAACTACGTTGTTCAACCATAACTTCACATCATCACATTCATCGGGTATTGCCGGTAACTTTGATATTACATTCCAGTCAGAAACACCAATACTACCAAGTATTTTTTCACTGTCCCCATATGAAACTGCTGTATCAAGCGTGTTAATATTATTGTTATCAGCCAATTCAATTATTGATTTAGCCTCTTTATATGGAACCTTGCCTTGATGGTTTGAAATTCCATATTTAAGGCCGAACTGCACTGTTCCAATAGCAAGACGTTCAACCATGTCAGACAGTAAACTCATTTTTAAGCACGCTCATTCTGAAACTACCTATACGTCGTTCATCTAACAATACAGACTTCCTGTAAAACCCCTCTACCTGATAGCCCGATTTAAGAAATGCACGTAATGAACCAAAATTCTCATCATAACAGCCTGCATCAATCTTCTCTAAATTAAGGTTATTAAAGCCCCACGACGTAATCGTTTTAATTGTTTCCGTTGCGAGCCCTTTCCCCCAACAATCTTTTTCGCCAATCAATAAACCTAATTCTGCTCGCTGATGGTGGGGATAAGTAATATCAAGCTTAGCATTACCTATATGTTTTCCTGTTTCTCGAAAATAAATACCAAATAAATTATGTGCAGGGCTCGCTGTCATATCAGCGACATAGGATAGACAGTTTTCTTTTGTTTGATGGGTGTGACGAGTTTCGAGATAACGATTCACTTCTGGGTCATTTAACCAATCGACATAATTTTGAGTTACGTCGTCTACACTAAGAGTCCGATAAACTAAACGTTTTGATGAAAGTTCTAACATATAAATTTACTTAGTGAACTAGTGACATAAGATAGCTTTTTATTTGTTAGCATTGGATACATAGGTAGACTTAATACTTCCGCGTAATATTTTTCAGACTCAGGGCAATGTCCCGCTTTAAAACCAAGTTGTTCATAATACGGTTGTCTGTACACCGGAATATAATGTAAGTTCACACCTATACCCGCAGCATGTAGTTCAGTAAATACTTCACGTTGTGACTTGCTAATTTGATCTAATTTCAAACGTATTATATACAAATGAAAAGCTGAGTAACTGTCGGGATGTT
>TARA_B110000879_G_scaffold71657_1_pt1 | contig 16151 bp, 15 predicted proteins | sample TARA_B110000879 | Tara Oceans TARA_B110000879 (sample SAMEA4398094) | marine metagenome | biome: Polar Biome; feature: [SRF] surface water layer (ENVO:00010504); material: water (ENVO:00002006), including particulate matter (ENVO:01000060) such as... | depth 5 m
ATTTTTGATTGTATTCATTAGAAGTTTTTTTTATTTTAGCCTTTATTCTGATCTGAACATTAATGCTAGGCCAATACACTAATGCAGCTATTTGGTCGTGAGAATTAAAAGACAATGCTTTTGGAGAGTCATAATTACTAAAAAAAATAAACTCATCATTTGTAATAAATTTTAGATTTACGTATCTAGAATCAACTTCATTGGTTTTATTCTCGTAAGATGCAATTGAAATAGCCTCAATACCTTTTTGTCCTGCATCTAAGGCGTCATCATATTTCTCTTTTAAAAGTAGATAAGGTGTTTCTTGATTTAAGTTATTAAATTGGATCATTGTATTAAATTTTTAGATTAATTATATACGTCTTATTAATAATCAAGAACTTTAAAAACTAAACTTATAAACAAGAAGAAGCTTCAAAATACAGCTTATTCATTCTATTTATTTTTTTAAAAGTTAATAAGAGAGGCTTATCCTTATCTAAGCACCTAATGATACTAAGCACGCTAATCAACAACTACTCATAATGAGTCCAAAGCTGATACTCAATCTGCTGCTTAGTAATTACAATGAGAGTGTTAAGGTTTAAGAAATCAAGTCCTCCTAAGACTAGACTGCGAAACTATACGCATCAGATTAGAGCCTTGCGCATTTAAGTTTGAGGACATCTGCCAAGCACCAAACGGAAGACCGGCTATCAGACTCAACTTCTTAAAAACGTATGAATTCGGAACAGCGCAGGTGCTGGTCATCAGCTAAGAACTGCTCGATTTATTAGAAAAGTGGAGGAGTATGATCAGCGATAAAGGTTATACCTACATCCAAAATTATAAGCACTCTATTAAAAAGCACTGCAAAATGACTTGAAAATACACTCCGATGAACAACTGCTAAGCGTTCATTCATTTAGAGTAGGTGCAGCACTTGATCTATTAGAACTGGTGAGCAGCTTGAAAGGATAATGCTGCGAGAAGGTTGGCAGAGGGATTCGACTGCCATGTCATATCCTAGAAATTGGATCGTATGAGTGGGACAAGAACAGCCGCAACAATTAGTCAGTAAAATTCAGCGCCTGCTTTAACTCTACAGATGGCTCTGGTAAATCCTTAAAAACTCTCCACGCTATATTTGTGCCTGGAATAAGAACCGCCCAAGCTGTAACAAAAATCGCCATAAAATAAATATAAAGGCTCTTATTAGAGATAAACCACTCTTCAAGCTCTCCCTTGTAAGGCGCTATAACATTCGCATAGAAATCGACGGAAGCGTTTGCATCATGCATTATCTCTTCCTCACCGCGAAATATGATTGAACCTATCCCTGAGAGGCCGGGTCGAACTTGCTTTATAAGACTCTGAGTGTTTTCCGAGTAAGCCCCAAATGTTTGGGTAGTTAGAGGTCTTGGGCCGATAATACTCATATCACCAAAAAAAATATTCAATAGCTGCGGCAACTCATTTATCTTGGTTTTACGCAAAAATGTCCCTACGGGCAGCACTCTAGGATCATCCCTCATGGTAACCGTACCGGTACCAATATTTGGGCTATTTTTTAGCATAGTCACAAACTTAAACAACTTAAATTTTTTCCCATACTTACCGATTCGTTCCTGTAAAAAGAAGACCTCACCCTCACCAGTGAGCCTTAATATTATTACTATAGGTACCAACAAGGGGGAAAGTAACAATAATGCTATTCCAGAAAATAAAACGTCAAAAAAACGGTCCATGCTTACATCCTTTGATCTAGATATTTACCAGTCTCTTTATGAGCAAACTCAGGCAGGAGTCCAAAATACAATTTAACAATATCATCTTTGGTCCAAGTCCCTTTTCCTCTAAGAGCTTCAATTCGACCCGTAAAATCATCTAACTTAGCCTCATCAAAATCAGGCTGATTTTTTATAACCCCAAGCGTCTCAAAACGTTCCATATCTAAATCCTCGTTATCAGTAAAAAATTCCTCGAAGTCCTTTTCACCCGTTGTGTCACTCTTGAAGAAATAACAAGGCCATTGCTTACTGGCAATTAGCTCATTCGCTCTATCTCGCGCTTCATCCTCAGATTCACATTCATAAGGTTCATAGCCTCGCTCTCTTAAATAGCGGACAGCAATTTCAGAAAACGTAATTAGATGTAATTTTTTACTCAATTTTGGGAAGAAAATATCTCTATTATTTCCGAGCAATCCAGACAATAAGCAAAGCTCACCAGATTCTTGAGGAGTTACAAAATAACGTCGCACATCATTTGGTGCCGAGAATGGTTGCTTTTTGGCAAACCTCTGATTGAAGCCGTGAAGTAGAGAGCCATCTGAAAATGCTACATTGGCAAAACGTGCCATGGATATCTCTTGTGTTAAACTCTCCTTCATCAAGAACATCTCCATGATACGTTTACTTGCGCCCATCATATTAACTGGGTTAGCAGCCTTGTCAGTTGAAACACAAAAATATTTTTTAGCGCCCATTTCCTTTGCTAGTCGAGCAGTCTTAATTGTGTTAAAGACATTAACCATTATCATTCGCATTAGAGTATATGGATCTTTTTCACTTCTTACATGCTTTAAAGCTGAAAGATTAAATACATAATCATAAGGTCCTTCATTTTTAATAAGGGCCTCGAATTCAACTGAGCCACAATCAACTGCAAATGTTTTAAAATCTCCAGAAACATACCCAACTGTACTCCGTAAATCACGAACAAGCTCAACCATATTATTCTCAGATATATCCACAACATGAAGAACTTTAGGATCACGCTTAAATATTTCCCTTGTGACTGCATGCCCTATCGAGCCTGATCCTCCAATTACCAAGAACCGACTACTAGAAATGATACTTGCAATTTTGGTTGAATTATTAAGAATATCTTCCTCAAAAAGTTCAGTTTCTCTCCCTATCAAGCTTAGATAATTCACTTTAAATCTTCTCCATTATTGAATTTAAATAAAACATGAAACATGATAACTTAATAATCTTGCAGCAATTTAGATATGTGCTCAACGTTAAAGTCAGTCAAGTTATGGTGAATTGGTATATTTAACGCTCTCTCAGAAAATAAATTAGCACCGGTTAAGTTTGGTGTATTAAAATCTCTAAATAGCTCAATTCTATGAAGTGGAAAATATCTAAATGTTGAGTAGACATTATTTGCCTTGAGGTATGATGCCAATTCATCTCTATCGTCGGTCAAGACAGTATAAAAGTAATTTGAGTATTGGACGTTGGGATGAGTTTGTTTTGAGAAGTCTAATTTGTTATTACCCTCAATAACTCTGCAGTATTCAGCTCTAATAAGCTCTCTTTTTAAGAAATTTTCTTTTAATGCAGGTAGCTGAGGTAATGCGATTGCTGCATTGATATCAGTAAACATAGATCTTCTACCAGAGCATTCAAGCTGATATTCCCACCATCTTGACGAACCACTTGATTTATCCATACCACTTTTATCAGATACAGGAAGGCCTAAATAAAAATACTCTTTAGCCCTTTTTGCAAAATCTTGGTTTAAAAAGTGACATGCACCACCCTCCCCAGCAACAAGCATTTTCATTGCATCAAATGACCAACATCCAAAATCCCCAAAAGTACCGCAAGCCAAACCATCTATAAAGGTTCCAAATGCACAGGCTGAATCCTCTAGAATATAAACATCGTCACCAACAATAGACCTTAAGGCTAAAACATCCACAGGAATACCACCATAATGTGTAATAAAAATTGCTGCTGTATTAACATTTAGATTTTTTTTAACAGATTCTAAACATACATTACCTGTCAATGGATCTACGTCTACAATAACCGGTGTCATCCCCGCTTCAAGAATTGCACTACAAACTGCTGGAAAAGAGATTGATGGAACAATTACTTCTTTTTTTCTTTTATCAAAGTCCAACACTTTAAAAACTCCAAAGATCGCATCAGTTGCAGAGGCAAGAGTATGAAGATTGTTATTATCAACTCCAAAAAAATTAGATAATTTTGATTCGAAACTAACAACCTTAGGCCCTCTTCCAAGCCAGTTTGATTCAAAAACCTCGCTCAAACTTTGCAAAGAATTTTTATCTACAGAAGGTTGAAAAATGTTAATCATGAATTTGCTCCAAAATTTGGTTAGTGAATCTTTCCAGTGAAAGGTAATAATCCTGCTCATCGGTCAAGTGTATAATATCCGATTTAATAAAATTAGTTAAACTATCTTTACAAAAATCTAACCCATTAAGAACAAAAATTCTTGACTGAAATTCATCGGGCAAGATTGAGCAGTTTTGATTATTTGTAATAAGCTTAGAGCCAGATCTTAAAGCCTCAAATGTTCTAGATGTCATACCAATCTGATTAGGGTGGGTAATATCAATTACAGCTCTGCTCATTTCAAAAGTTTCAGCAATTTCTTTTTTACTAAAAGGAGCAAATGAAATACTACTATAAAGATCAAAAGCAAATCTATTAAGCAATAATCTTGCTATTAATAATATTGGGGAATAATAGAATAAAAGAAACTTAGCTTGTAATTTTTTTTGTATTGAAAATTTATCAAATTTTTTAATCCAAGCCGGCCTATTAGAATGAACAGTGCCACAAAATGAAATATCATAAGTTTTTTTTAAACCCTTTGATTTAAAGGTATCCTCTGCAAAAAGTGGTATGTACCTCATCCCATATTTATTACAATCAAAATTATCAAAACTTGACTTGGTATGAAATAAATCAAGGCATGACTCCGCACTTTTTTTGTTCTTAAATCCATCCCACATGTATAGGTGAACTTTAGCGTACTTTTTAATTTCAATTAAAAAACTATGGTCAATGATATCAGGAGATATAAAAAGAACATCAGTTATGTTTTGGTGTTTAATTTCTTGATATATTTTTTCACGGTGAGCATTTATCTGCTTAAAAAAAACCGTATGCAATTTAAGCCTGTAAGCCAGCTTAGATAGCACACTATCAGAGTGAAGCTGATTAAAAACAGTGCAAAAGATTCCACAATTATCTAACTCAGTTTTAATTGCATTTGTATATGAAAAAAATGCAGGGCCAATAATAAGCAATCTAGGATTTGGTAAATTAATCAAAACTCTATCTCCTTATTAAAAATTTGAGCCTTAAAGCCCGCTTCTCAACAAAATGCCAAGAAACATAAGATAATGCAAGTGTTGAAGCATATGTCACAAGTATTAAAATGATTGGAGTGCTAGTAAATAATTGCAGATGTATGAAGGTCTGAACAATTGGAAAATGGAATATATATACACCATATGACAGATCTCCAATATTTTTAAGACTAATGTGATAAGGAGTTATCATAAAAAAATAAACCAAGGTAATACAGAGTGCAATAGAATCCAATTCAAAGATTTGGAAATAAAATATACAAAAAGCAATCAACATAAAACCTAAAATATATTTTTTAAGAACTTCAAAATATAAATACGCAAGGATACCGGACACGAAATACATCATTTGCCCAGGAAGTTGATAAGATAATTGATGATATAAATTATTGCCAGTTTCTTCAAACAAAGAATTAAAGTAATAAACATAAAATAAAGATGCAATAAAGATAGATAAAAAAAACAAGATAGCAGAGAATTTTGATGCTAACTTAAATAAGAATGGAACTATTATGTAAAACATTACCTCTATTTTAAGAGTCCACAATGCTCCATTAACAGCTTGTAATGGATTATCAGAAAAAACACCGGGCAACTCTGGGCTTAAAAAATTTAAGAACACAAGATTATAGATAACATAATTAAAAAAACCATCTGAAAAATATTCCTTAGCAGTAACAGAAGAAATAAAAAATAATAAAACTGCAGAGATAGTAATTAATAAATAGTAAGCTGGTAATAACCTTAATAAACGCTTGAAATAATAATCCCAAATTGAGGTAGAATTTTCATAGCTCATATAGATTAAAAATCCACTAATGATGAAAAACCCTGGAACTGCTCGACTGGATGCAAAGGATATTGCATCTGAATAGCCAAGAATAGAAGGCTCCAATGACAGGTTAGCTAGATGAATTACAACAACCAAACTTGCAAGAACAAGCCTAAGAAGATCAAGGTTATTAGTTGAAAAAGAGTATTTATATTTCATTTTTATTAAATAAATCAAGGTATTTGTTTACCCAAGTTGCAGAATCTGGAAAAATCTTTGATCTTGTGTAGCAATAATCAGCATATTCAACATACTTTTCCTCATTTAGTAAAAAGTCCGATATTAGATGAAAACAACTATTCACATTTTTAGCATCATAATATGCACCATTATCTCCAACAAGTGCACGAGCATAGCCTCTATTTGGAAGAATAATAGGTAATGAAAAAGATAATGACTCAATAATTGGATTTCCAAAAGTTTCGGCATTGGATGGGAAAATCATGAAATCAGACTTCATATAATTTTGAGAAAGCTCTGATTGATTTAATTCAGATAAGTTATAAATCGGGAGATTTTGTAATTTTACTGAATCCAAGAATTTATCAGCGCCATCTAAAGATGGGTTTATGGTAACTAAAATCTCTATATTAAATTCTGAAGTAGCAAATTTTTTTGCTAGCTCAATCAAAAATTCATGGTTCTTATGAGGATAAAACCTACTTACATAAAGCAGAGTAAATATACTCTTACCTTGAAATCCAGACATCTTGTCATTATTTGCTAATGTTAAAATATCCTTTTTAAAATGACTACTAATTGGATTGCTAATAATCTTGAACTTATTTTTATAATCTGGGTACTTTTTAAAAAGCTCGTCATGCATGAAACTGCTTTGAACAACAACAATATCTACATTTTTTATAGTTAGCCAAAATATAAAACGTTTTATTAATTCAGCAAATCTAGAAATAATTGGTAACAACTTATAAAGATTATCGTCAACAATAGGTGGGTGATGTAATAGTACGATTTTTTTTATTGAAGGGAGAGAGTAAGTTAAAAAGTTCCCAAAAGCTAATATTGTATTAATTTTATTATTTTTACAAATTTCAGGAATAACTCGCCAATTTATTCTAAAAGTCTTAATTATTTTTCCAAACAAGCCATTGCCAACCTCAACAAATCTAAAGGTTACATTCTTTGTATCTTTAAAGGCTAGAAATTCATCTATCGAGGGTAGTATAAATATATATTTATTAATACTGTCATTTTTTAGAATCTCTTTTATAAAATTTAAAGATATATTCTTAGGGCCAGCTGACAGTTGATTTGAAAAATTAATAAGTAACATATAAAAAAATTTAACCTACTTGCAATATTATTTTAACCTCTACACCTTTAAGAAAACTTTAACTAACGCCAATATTTTCCAAATAGCTTATCGAAATTAGTATCGCTAAACCTCTCAAAACCACTTCCAGGAGTTAATGTTATTTCACCAAAATAAATCTTTTCTTCTACTAAGTAAAAATCTACTCTAGCATATTTTAAACCTTTAACTAGCTTAATACCTAAATGAGCCATTTGTGATATCAAATCATGTGATGGCAATATGTATTTGCCATTAGGATGAAGAACCTCGAGATAAATAAAATTAAAATTAGAATCATAAAAATTTCGTATATGTTTTTCAAACCTTCCTTCATCCACTTGAAGAAACCATATTGGATCTCCATTATTTTCAAAGATATGAAATTTAAAATCTTCAGGAACTTTGCTTTCCCCCAGGCGTTTTTCAATCAAAATTTTTCTTGGGATAGATGAATAATGACTTTCTGCAAAATTAACTCCATCAAAATCATTATCAAGTGCATATTTAAATTTGTTGAAAAGCTCAAGATTCGATTTTGTTGATGGCAAGAATTCTATATGCTCAGGGCCACTTCCATGATTTGTTTTTGCAACATATTTTGAGTTTTTGCTAAGATTTGGAAATTCAATAAAATCTTTAGCGCTCGACACGTATACTAAAGGTATTAAATATTCTGAGCCAATTTTTTCTGCTACATAATCTCTAACTTTGAATTTGTCAGCTAAGTCAGAATAAGAAGGTAGGTAATTAAACTTTCTAAAATTAATTTTCTCACTAAAAGTTTTTGGATTAGATAGCGATAACCAATAACGATGCCTATAGAAAAAATAAATTTTTACTCTTGCTTTTAAAGGTATTAAAAAAAATATTTTTTTAATAAGTGAAGTATTCATTTATCGGATTCCATTTTGAAATTTTATTTACCTTAATTTAATACGAGGAAAGCTATTTAAAGCCCTAAATGCTATAAATAATAAAAAAATTACCACAGTAGATATTATAAAATTAAAAATATAGGCATTAGAAATGCCAGCTCCTGTGATAACTACAGTTAAGTATAAAGGATAAATAAATGGAGAGTTGTTCTTAAATGAAAAGTTATTAAGCATAATTAAGAGATAACTGGTAATGATTGAAAAAATAAAAACTCCAAAAATACCAAGGTGCACTAGCCCCGAAGTATATCTACTGACTGGCCAGCCAACAGGAATAAAATCACTAAAAGGTGCATCAACCCCAGGATCTACTCCATTTGCAAGATTGTAAATAAAAACCGCCTCGTCAAGTGGTGGTTTTCCTGGATATAAAAAAGAAGGGATAACTCCATAAAAAAAATTAGGCAATGTTGAGAAATAAAAATATTGAGTTGGCTCATTAAAATAATTTAGGATAAAAATAGATATATCTATATCGCTAAACCGTCTAAATAGCTCACCAAGATGAGGAATGGCATCATACAATAACATAGTCGGTTCCAATGCATATTTAATTGCAGCACCGCTCTCTCTTAAAGGAGGGGCTAGCGCTGAAAATCCTATTAACATTAATGCGCCGAGAATAAATTTATAACTAAATATTGTTAGCTCTTTAACCCATATGTGCCAACAAAATAAGAAAATGAGAATGAAAACTACTGCGTTTTTTCTTTCTCCATATGAGGCAAGCATTAAAAAGACAAGAGCTAATATGAAAAATAAAAATATTTTTTTTATCAAAGACTGGTTCGATTGAGCATAATAACATGCAGATATTGAGGCTAATAAAAGACTGCTATATACGAAGAATAGCCTTGTTATGCCAGAACCACGAATAATATCTGTTTTTTCAGACATGTTTTGCAATATAAGTTGAAGGCCTCCCACCTGATTTAAAAAAGCTGAATAGCTAATAACTACAATAGCAAATAAGCTCATTAAATATGAAAATCTTATTTTAATTAGAGGCTTAATAGGTGCTGATAGGGGCTTATAAATAGAACAGATAAAAGTGAAACACACTAAAAATATTGCTCGTAAAGATAAATGTATAATATATGTACTTTCTAAATCATTAACCCAAGAAAGAGCAGACTGATACAATATATTAGTATTGTAGTAAGAAATAAATAAAAAAGGTACCTCAAGAAGCATATAACAAAGGGTTAGTGGGTAAATAGATATTAAAGGTTGCCGCTTGCCAACCCATAATAACAATATAATTATTGATGATACATATATCAGCAAAGCTAGATTAAACATTGTTTTTTCTAATACTTTTTGCTGGCATTCCTGCGAATATGCTATTTTCTTCTAGAATTGATTTTGCGACTAATGCCCTGGTAGCAACAATAGAAGAGCTGGCGATAAAATTGCAACCATCCATTACACAAACTTCAGAGCCGAGCCATACAGAATGCTCTATTGATAAATCTTTACCTTCTGGCATTGAACGTGGGTCATAACCATGAGAATGGGTTAAAATTTGGCAAGCTCTACTCAACAATACATTATCATGTATTGTTATATTTCCCGTAATGTCTATGCGGCAATCTCTACCAATCTCAACATTATTGCCTAAATTTAAAGAACCAAAGTTGCTTTCAGAGAGAATTTTTGTTCCTTTTCCTATTCGAACATTATTGCCGATGATTACCCTTCGAGGCGCCTCAATTCTTGCTCCCCATTCTATAAAAAATCCATACCCAACATCTTTAAGTAAAAGCTTATAAAAATTAGTAAGTGAAGTATCTAAAGTAAACTTTAAAGCTTTAGACGGAAATCTCATTAAAAAAAGAAATAAACCGCTTTCAGAATATAATCTATTTAAACGACTTTTTAACCTCATAACTACCTCCATAGATAAATAAATAATTAATCAAAGATAAGAAAAAGTAAAAAACGGCATAGGAGAGAACTATGCTTATCGCACTAATATCTAAATATGCGTATGGAAGAAAAGCAAAAACTGCAGAAATTAAGGTACTGTAAAGTGTAATATGTTGCTTATTCTTCATGATTACCATTCTGACAGAATAAAAAGCAATACTGTAGGAAAAAATCATAATTGATGCAGCAATACATAAAGATTGTGATATTTTTATATTAAAAATCCAATATATCCCAGGGCTTCCAAACAAAATCACCAAAGCATATGCGGATGAAGATGCTAGTGTTAAAAATAACATAAGCTTGATAGCTGATACTTTGTATTTTAAAAAAGTAAATTGCTTTCTTGCCATTAGATAATTGCCTTGAGAAGATAAAAAAATAGCTATTAAGCTAAATATAATCATAACTATTTCTAAATAAGCCATCTGCTCTAGGCCATTCTCAGTTCTTACAAGCAACATTCTTTGAAATAAAAAAATAGTACCATTTATGGCCAAACTAGAAATAAGAAAAATTGGTTTTTTAAGTCTTAAATTTTTAAATTCAAAATTAAACTTGAATGAACTTTTTTGTAAAAAAAACATTTTAAATAAGCAGTCTAAACAATTAAATGAAAAGGCAAATAAAACTGCATATCCTGATGAGCTTATGGAAATAGAAAACAAGATAAAACAAAGTATCAATAATGTAAGAAAGCTTGATAGAAATAAAATATTTATTTTATCGGCAGATATGCATCGCACATACATATAGGAATTCATAATCGATCCAAAAACAGCAATAAATAAAATAATAGGTATATAAATATTTGTAACTGTTCCATCCAGAACAATTACTATTACCGATAAAAAAGATGAAAGAACTGCAAACAAAAAATAAATTGCAGCGATTTGCTCAACTCTAAGCACTTCATTTGAAATGGAAGAAATACTATGAGGTACTAAAGAGGATGATATGATAGTTTCAAAAAAATTATAAAATGACTTTACATAAGAATATAGGCCAAACTCATTTAAACTAAGACTTCTAGCAACAACAAGATTTAATATAAAAATAAAACCTTTAGGTATTACTGATGATAATAATACTTTCAATATGTTAAACATTTAATTAACCTAAAGTTGGTAAGGTAATCATGAAATATAATAAGGTTCTTCAAAATTAATCTAAATTATTATTGAAATCTGAGAAAAGTGCCTGATTAAGGTCTTTATTGGATAACTTTAGGTCTTTTTCCTCAAAATGCCAGTCTATATCTAGATCTTTATCTGCATAAAATATTCCTTTATCGTAATTTGCAGCATATTGATTATCAACTTTATAAGTAAAAATTGCACTATCACTCAGGACAACAAAACCATGAGCAAAGCCACGAGGAATAAATAGCTGATGCATATTTTCTTCAGTTAATTTAGCACTCACATGCTTACCAAATGTTGGGCTTGATTTCCTAATATCTAAAGCTACATCAAGAACACTTCCAGAAATAACGCGTACTAATTTTGCCTGCATGTAGGGTGGAATTTGATAGTGAAGACCTCGTAAAACTCCTTTAGTTGATTTGGACTCATTGTCCTGAAGAAAATCTACTTTATATCCAATCTCTTTTTCAAAAAGATCCTTTCGAAAGGTTTCTGCAAAATAACCTCGCTCATCAGTAATTTTAGTAGGTTTAATTAACATCACATCGGGTATTGATTGAGGAATAAAAATCATAGTGATTGATTTGCTCTTCTATGCAAATACTGCCCATATTGATTTTTTTCAAGGTTTTTAGCAAGCTTGATAAGCTGATCTTTATCAATGTAACCCATTTCATATGCTATCTCTTCAATACATGAAACCTTTAGACCCTGTCTTCTTTCAATAGTTTCAATGAAATTGGATGCTTCAAGTAAATTCGCGTGAGTTCCTGTGTCTAACCACGCATAACCTCTGCCCATAACCTCAACAGTTAAACGCTGTTCATTGAGAAACATTTGATTAATCGAAGTAATCTCTAGCTCGCCTCTTGATGATGGAAGAACTTCGCTTGCTTTCTTTGCAACATCATTTGGATAAAAATACAAGCCAGTTAAAGCATAGTTGCTTCTTGGTTCGTTTGGTTTTTCTTCAATACTGATTGCATTTCCACTCTTATCGAACTCAACTACCCCATAGCTACTTGGATCAGAAACATGATACCCAAAAACAGTTGCTATGTTATTGGTTGCGTTTTTTACGCCCAATCTTAGAATTTCAGGCAGTCCATGGCCATAAAAAATATTATCCCCCAGAACAAGACAAACATCAGATGAACCAATAAAATCTTTTCCTAATATAAATGCTTCAGCCAAGCCATTTGGTGAAGGCTGAATAATATATTTAAATTTTATACCGAGGCTTGAGCCATCGCCCAAAAGATTTCTAAATCTTGGTAAGTCTTCGCTCGTTGATATAATAAGAATTTCATCAATGCCAGCAAGCATTAAAACTGATAGCGGATAATAAATCATTGGCTTATCGTAAATCGGTAAAAGCTGCTTTGAAACACCCTTAGTAAGCGGATATAAGCGGGTACCAGAGCCACCTGCTAAGATTATTCCTTTCATGATATTCCTCCTTCCTTTTGAGGGTTTATGTTATGAATTTCAGCTGGTTCGCCCCATGCAGTATTTTCTAAATACCATTCAACAGTTTTTCTGATGCCTGATTCAAATGTTTCATCTGGATTCCAATTAAGCTCTTTAGAAACTTTTGATGCATCAATTGCATATCTTAAATCATGGCCAGCTCTGTCATCAACAAAGGTGATAAGATCCTCATATTTAGTCAAACCCATAGGTTTTTTTGAAACCAAACCATCCAAGATGCGACATACTGTTTTTATAACATCTATGTTCCTAACCTCATTATGACCACCAATATTATAAGTCTCTCCGACGCTGCCATTGAGGGCAACATGAAGCAATGCCCTCACATGATCATCAACATATAACCAGTCACGTATTTGCTGCCCATTACCATAAACTGGTAGCTGCTTACCTTGTAAGGCATTATGTATGATTAAAGGAATAAGCTTCTCAGGAAATTGATATGGGCCATAATTATTAGAGCAATTTGTTATTAGAATAGGTAACTTATATGTTCTATGCCAAGCGCGCACTAAGTGATCTGAGCTAGCTTTTGATGCTGAGTATGGTGAGCTTGGAGAATAAGGGGTTGATTCAGTAAATAGTTTTGTAGAATTTCCTAGATCACCAAAAACTTCATCGGTTGAAATATGATGAAATATAAATTCTTCTTTTTTTTTGCCTTTTAAATTTTTCCAATAATTCTTAGCTTTTTCAAGCAAAATATAAGTACCTACAATATTAGTTTTAATAAATTCACCAGGGCCATCAATGGATCTATCTACGTGGGATTCGGCTGCTAAATGCATTATTATGTCAGGCTGATACTTGACCAACGCTCTTTCAATTGCCTTTTCATCGCAAATATCAATCCTTTCAAATTGATATCTTTGGCTATGCTCTATAGACGCTAATGATGCTAGAGAACCCGCATAGGTAAGCTTATCGATATTGACAACACTGAATCTGGTATTATTGATAATTAATCTTATTAAAGCCGAGCCTATAAAGCCCGCACCACCGGTAACAAAAATTTTCTTAGGCATGTAAAAGTCTCCTTACCAATTAATTATCTCCAAAAAGATCTCTTGAAAAACATTTTTCATTTACATCGTCTAAGATTTCAGACATCCTATTTGCAACGATAATATCACTTATCTTCTTAAACTGATTAAGGTCTTGGTAGACTCTTGATCCTAAAAAATTATCTTGATCTAGCTCAGGTTCATAAATTATAACATCTATACCCTTTGCTTTAATGCGATTCATTATTCCCTGTATGGCAGAGAATCTGAAATTGTCACTACCCTCTTTCATAGTCAATCTAAAGAAACCTATTACTTTTGGTTTCTGTTTTAGAAGCTCTTCTGCAATATAATCTTTGCGTATACTGTTTGATGTTACGATAGCCTCAATCAACGACTGAGGTACTTTTTCATAATTTGCTAATAGCTGCTTGGTATCTTTTGGTAAGCAATACCCACCATAGCCAAATGAAGGATTGTTGTAGCCTTCTCCTATTCTAGGATCTAGACAAATGCCATTAATAATGCTTTTTGTATCTAAATTGTATTCAAGCGAGTAAGAGTCAAGCTCATTAAAAAATGATACCCTCATCGCAAGATAGGTATTTGCAAATAACTTTACTGCTTCAGCTTCTGTTGAGTCAATAAACATGGTTTCGACTTCTTTTTTTTCTGCAGCTTGAAGTAAAATATTGGCAAAAGATCCACCATAGCCTAGCTTGGTTCCGACAATAATGCGCGAGGGGTAAAGATTGTCTTTAAGCGCCTTCCCCTCTCTTAAAAACTCAGGAGAAAAAATAACCCTATCAGTTTTATGGTTAACTTGAAGTGATTTTGTATGCCCTACCGGGATTGTTGATTTAATTACAATAAGCGCATCATCAGTATAATGGAGAGCTTCTTTGACCACACCATCTACTGAGCTTGTATCAAAGCAATTAGTATCAGTGTCGTAATTAGTAGGCGTTGCGACTATAACAAAACTAGCTCCATTATATGCTAAGCGCTTATCTGTTGTTGCTTTAAGCATTAGGTTTTTTTCAACTAAGAATTTTTCAATCTCAGTATCAGCAACTGTTGATTCTTTGTTATTGATCTTATTGACTCGATCAATATCTATATCTAGCACGATTACATCATTGTGCTGTGCAAGTAAAACTGCAAGTGACATACCAACATACCCTGAGCCAACAACTGTAATTTTTGTTCTATTTAATAAATTCATTAAATTACTTTCCAGATTAATTAAAAATCCATACCCAATTTATTAGTCTTGATCTTTAGTGCGGTATTCTGCTAGAAAAGCTATTGCAATTCCGAGAGCCGCTCCTAAAAAAGCAGCGAGAATACAAATTACTGCTCTAGTTGGTGATGATTTTTTTTCCATTACAGCGGGTGGGTCTATATAATCAAAAACATAGTATTCAGTAGCTTCTATTAAAGCTAACTTTTGGGTTTCTTGCTGAAGGAGGCCTGCTATAGATTGTTTAATTTCAGACAAGTTTGTCATTGATATTTGTTGATTAAGGTAAGCTACAGATTTTTGTGACTCTAATTTATCTTTTTGTCTGTAATATATATTAACCTCATTAACAATTGCTTCTACCCATTGTTTAGCGATGAATGGGGACTGATGTTTTATTGAAAAAGTAACAAAGCCAGTTTTTTTATCCTCTACAACACTCATATGGAGTTTCTGAAATATTTTAAAACTTTCTTGGGGGCTCGGTATCTGTTTTTTTGGATAGTTAAATTTTCTTACCCAGGAGTTTGAGGTAGTATTATAAATATTTTCATCGTAAGAAATTACATTTTCAACATAATCCCAAGACTCAACAGCCATAAGGTCGGGTAAAAAGATATTTGGTAATACATTATTTTTAAAAAAACTAAGTGAGTTGACCTTATTAATAGCTTTTGTTTTGTTACTCTTAGGGCCAACAGACGGCAAACTTATTCCAGCTAGGCCAGCAAGGCTGCTAACATTTTCCAATGACCCAGAAAGACTGGTTGATGAGTCTATAGGGCTTAGTAAAGCCTTAGATTGATATATATTTGGTAATGAAAGGCTATATAAAACGCCAGCAATCGAAAAGAAAGTTGTTAAAGTAAAAATAATCCATTTTCTTTTTATCAGGATATAAAAAAGCTCTTGGAGATTTATTTCATCCTCAGGAAAAGATAGGCTGTCATTAGTATGGTTTTCTTGCATTAGAATTTATCTGATAATTTATCGTACATATTTTATATTATTCTTGATGCTTTTTGGTGATAGAGTTAATTTTTAAAAATTTTAAAAATAAAGAATTAATAATTTAACTAGCTACATTCTTATGATGGTACCCGAGGCCGGACTTGAACCGGCACGATATTTCTATCGAGGG
>TARA_B110000879_G_scaffold15764_1_pt1 | contig 16133 bp, 16 predicted proteins | sample TARA_B110000879 | Tara Oceans TARA_B110000879 (sample SAMEA4398094) | marine metagenome | biome: Polar Biome; feature: [SRF] surface water layer (ENVO:00010504); material: water (ENVO:00002006), including particulate matter (ENVO:01000060) such as... | depth 5 m
GGAGAAGGAGAAGTTGAGAACCTTCTATCCGGAACCTAAAAACTTAACCCAATGAGCCGTAAATAACACAATATCAATCGATACAATTGCGCACAAGCAAAGAGAATATTAAGGCTCTTACTTTAAAACTAATGAGAGCAACTACCCAAACAAAACCTTAGTCATTTCAACGAACTGCTCAACTGTTAATGTCTCAGCTCGAAGCGTTCCATACGGCAATTCACGCTTTTCAGTATTGAGTGATTTCAATGCATTGTTCAGGGTCTTTCTTCTTTGATTAAATGCCGTTTTTACTGTCAAAACAAAATTCTTTGTGTCACAACCCAAATCTTTAACCGAATTTCTTTTCATTCTAATGACTCCGCTAACCACATTAGGAGGGGGGAAAAAAGCACTTCTATCAATATCATTTAAGTATTCAACATTGTAGAATGCCTGTAATAAAACACTTAAAATACCATAGGTTTTAGATCCTGGGTTTGCAGCAACTCTTAACCCAACTTCTTTCTGAAATGTTCCAACTAATTCAGGAACTTGATCTCTCTGGTCAAAAACTCTAAATAGAATTTGAGAAGAGATATTGTAAGGGAAATTTCCAATTATAGAAATGGGTTCGGAACTAAGGTCACTTAATTCTAGCCTGAGAAAACTCTTTTGTAAAAGCTGATAATCTGGAACGCCTAATTCATCAATTAAATAGTCTACCGACTCTCTGTCAACTTCGCAAAGCCAAAGATTTTTTAATTCCTTCTTTAGCAAATATTTAGAGAGAGCTCCGGTACCAGGGCCAATTTCAATTACTTGTGTTGAAGGAGCTGCAGAAAGTGCCTCAACAATCTTTTGCACGACAGACTCATCCGTCAGAAAGTGTTGGCCAAGATGTTTTTTTGGTTGTACCATTATACTTCTTCCAGCAAAGTTCTAAAAGCCACAAATTTTCCTTGATATTTATCAGTGTGGACTTTTTGAAGCGCAGGGGCATGTTTAGTTTGATATTCCTCTAAATTCTCCCAAGAAGTTGTTTTATACTGAATGCTGTAGGTAATACCATCAGCCTCATCAACTAGCACCTTCAACATGTTTTTATCTGAAAAAAGTCCTGTTTTCATCACCTCAGGAATGTGGGTTTCTTTCATCCATGCAAACCACTCATCATGAACCTCAGTATTAACTTTTACTGTTACATTGTATACAATCATGCTCCTAAATTAAAATGAATTACAGGTTATCGCCCCTTAACCTTCGAAACCGTTTGCGACTTTCAGTTGCAAACAAACTATCCTGATAGTCGGTAATAATTAATTGGTACAATTCTTTTGCTTTTGTTGGTTGTTCCAATTTTTCCTCGAACAATTCTGCCAAACGATAAATTGCTTTGTCTGCTAAAATATCCGTTGGGTAAAGTGCCTTTATATCTTCCAAAAATGTGGCTCCAGCTTCATAGTTTTTTTCACTCATGGCCATTTCATAGCGAAGCATCAAAATCTCATCTTCCAAAGCATGTCCTGGATAAATTACCTTTATGCTATCTAACTTAGCGCGCGCATCTGCTAGTCTATTTTGAAAAATGAGTAGATCTGCATCAGCATACAATTTCAACGGTGCGGTTGAAGTGTCAACAGTACTATTATCTGTTATGATTACCGATAGTAGCATGGCATCATTAGCAATCAGTTTTGTAGTAGCACCTTTTAAAATATCCAATTGTGCTTTAGCTAAATCAAAGTTTCCTATATAAAAATGCACTTTAGAACTTTTAAATTTCGCTTTTTCTCCTAAGAAATCGTACTTAAATCCTTTGTCAACTTGTCCATATACTAATGATGCATCCCAAACATATCCTCCTGCTAAAAGTGCATCTCCATATTCCAACTTTATTTCAGCTAATTGATGTGGGTCTATCCCATTAATTGATAATGCTTCTTCGTAAGTATCCAAACCTTCTTCCAGTTTATGCTGATAAAAACACTGGACAAGTGCCTTCTTTCGCAAAAGAGTTGAGGTACCCTCATTCTTTCCGAAAATATTTATCGTAGCATCAAAGTCGGCAATTAATGCTGTCATTGCCAAAGAATCAATTGAGCCTCCATCCTCTAATTGATTAAATCGAACCATCAGCCCACCAATTCTTGATTCTACGTAATACTGTGACTTGGTTCCAACTTTCACAACGTAGGCATAAGCATCAGCAGCAACGTCATATTCTTTATTATTTGCTAAGGTTTCTGCAAGATTATAGACTCTTCGGCCTTCTTCGTTTAACCTTCTATCCAACGCTTTAACTTGAATAAATGCAGCACTCCAATTCGCCTCTTGCATAAATATCCATATTAGCATTTCAGAGAATACAGTAGAATTTGGTTTTTGATTGATTTTTTGAATCAGCCCCTTTTTAAGAGATATATTTGCAGGGCTACCCTTTTCATTTGCAGCTGTTTTATTAAGTAATCCCTCAACTGTTTTTAAATATCCAGAATTTAATTCCAACAGATTGAGCAACTCATCGGTCATATCATTATACTGCTCCGTGCGATAATAGATATCAGCAATTTCAGTATTAAACGGGTAGGTGTTTTTCATAATCGACCTGCCTTTTTGATATACATCTAATGCTTCCTGATTCTTTTTTATATCAAGAAAAGCAACAGCTAATTCATTGATTACAAGATAATTTGGAGCAATCGAATTGATGATTTTCTTAAATTCTTTCGATTGCATTTTTGCATTACCTTCCAATCCATAGGTATAGCCATAATCAACTTTGGCTTTTTGATTTATCGGGTCAATTCTGACGTGTCTTTTCGATAATTTTCGCGCCTCAGAGTAGTTTTCTAACTTTACAAGGCACTTAAAAAGATAATTGTAATTGGAAGTATTTGTTTGCTTGGAATAAAGGCGACTGTAATATAAAAGAGCCTTTTCATATTCTTGATTTTGGTAATAATGGGCGGCTAATTGGCTATCAGTAGTTTGACTAATTCCGACAAGCGGAACCATACTCAACATAACCAAAAACACTATTTTAACTACCTGAATCATTACATTACTAATCGACGCTTTCTTTAATGTACACGATCAAAGAGTCGATACCCGGTTTATGTCTATTATATGCCATACCAATAGATTCATGCCATGATTTAAGATTCTCAACACTTTCTTTATGTCTTGCTACAGCTTTGGATTCAGACGGAAATATTTCAACAAAACTCTCTTTGTCAAAAATTTCATTGGACAAGTCATTTTTCAGATTGTTTAGCTGCGTCATGGTGTAGTTCAGCTCTGAATTTTGGCTAGAATACGTTTCTGAAAATTTACGAACCGATTTAATTGTTCTGTAGTAATAATCAACCTTCAATGCCGTTTGCAAATCCATCGTGTCAGGATATTGACTTTGAATAAACTGAACATCTTGTTTAACAGTATCAATAAGTGAACTATAGTCATTAGAATTTAAACTTGCCAAGTTTCCTTGAGCTCCAGCTACCACTATTAGTAAAGAGTCTACCTGCTGAATAGGTTTTTCATTTGGGCTTTCTGAACATGAAATTAAAAAGCCTATTAAGCTAACAAATGCAATTAATCTGTTCATTATTACTTATTAATTTTATCAAATCCCACATAAGGAATCAACGCCTTTGGGATATTAATTTCATTTTTTGTTTGATTATTTTCCAAAAGTGCTGCCATAATTCTGGGCAAAGCCATTGCACTGCCATTCAATGTGTGCACTAATTGATTTTTGCCTTCTGAATCTTTGAATCTGCACTTCAATCGATTAGCTTGAAAAGTTTCGAAGTTAGATACAGAACTAACCTCCAACCACATTTCCTGAGCAGCACTCCAAACCTCAAAATCATAGGTGATTGCTGCTGCAAATCCTAGATCCCCACCGCAAAGCCTTACTACCCTATAATGCAATTCAAGGGACTCTAATAGACCTTTTACATGATCTACCATCTGATCTAGAACCTTATAGGATTCATCAGGATGTACAACTTGAAGGATCTCAACTTTCTCAAACTGGTGCAGTCGGTTTAACCCTCTTACATCCTTACCATAGCTTCCTGCTTCTCTCCTAAAACAAGGAGAAAAGGCCGTGTTTTTCATTGGTAAATCGGCTTCTTTTATAATTGTATCTCGGTAAATGTTCGTCACCGGAACCTCAGCAGTCGGTATCAAGTACAAGTGATCTCTTTCAGTATGGTACATCTGCCCATCCTTATCAGGCAACTGTCCTGTTCCGTATCCGGAAGCTTCATTAATTAAAAGTGGAGGATTAATTTCTTCGTATCCATTCTCAACTGCACGATCCAAGAAAAACTGAACTAATCCACGCTGCAATCTAGCGCCTTGATTTCGATAAACAGGGAATCCTGCTCCCGCAATCTTAACTCCAAGCTCCCAATCAATAAGGTTTAGGTTCTTCGCAATTTCCCAATGTGGTTCTGAACTTTCTAGAACTGGCTTTTGTCCCCAAATTGCAATTTCAACATTATCAGCATCATCTTTTCCAGTAGGAACGGTTTCATTTGGAATATTTGGAAGGTGATACATTAGTTCAAGAAGATCAACATCCAAACGACTGAGTTCATCACTCAATAATTTATTGTCTTCTTTTTGAGATGCTGTTTTCTCACGTAAATAACTAGCATCTGATTGCTTTCCAGATTTAAAAAGATCTCCAATTACTTTAGAGCTTTCTTTAATTGCGTGCTGGTTATTTTCAAAACGAGTTTGAATTTCGCGCTTTCTTTTATCTAGCGCAGTAATTTTTTCGACAATATCAGTAACATCAATATTTCGAACCTTCATTCGATCAATGATTTCCTCTGGATTATTTCTTATTTTAGACTGAAGTAACATAACTGTTATTGTAAGCGAATTTACGTTTAGAGTGAATAGCTAAACTTTGCTTTTTGTTAATGATATAAAACAAAAATCCCGTCACCAATCCGATAGCTATCGGTTTAGAAACGGGATCTTAAATCCTTGATATTTCTTGCTATCGGTTATGCTTGTAATGCCTCAACCGAAACGTACGAACGATTATCTCTTTTCTTCTTAAAAACTACTGTTCCATCGACAAGAGCAAAAATTGTATGATCTTTTCCTAGACCTACATTTTCACCTACTTTATATTTTGTACCTCTTTGTCGTAAAATGATGTTTCCTGCTCTTGCAGCTTGACCACCACTTACTTTGATACCAAGTCGTTTACTTTGTGATTCCCGACCGTTTCTAGAACTACCTACACCTTTCTTATGTGCCATGATTTATTCTTTTTGGCTAAAAGCCGATTAATCTTCTTTTTTAGTTTCTTTCTTAGGAGCAGCTTTTTTAGCTTCAGCCTTTGGAGCTGCTTTCTTTGCAGGAGCGGCTTTCTTTACTGGCGCTTTTTCCGTTGCCTTTTCTGCAGCGGCTTTCTTAGCTGGTGCTTTTTTAGCTTCAGAACCAATTCCTTCAATTACCAATTCAGTTAAATACTGACGGTGACCGTTAGATTTTTGGTACCCTTTTCTTCTCTTCTTCTTGAAGACAATTACTTTATCTCCTTTAAGGTGTTGTAATATTTTAGCATTAACTGCTACACCTTCTATAACTGGGGCGCCAATTGTCACTTTTCCGTTATCATCTGTAAGCATTACTTTATCGAAAGAGATTTTATCTCCTTCTGCTGCTTCTAGACGATGAACAAAAAGCTTTTGGTCTTTTTGCACTTTAAACTGCTGCCCTGCTATCTCTACAATTGCGTACATCGTTTATTATTAATTAATTATACCTATTAAAAATCGGAAGGCAAAAGTAATTATTTTTTGAAGGTGCGCAACCCTTAATCTAGTGCTGGATTTGTATGTGTTGGGAATACTGTTCTTCTCCTTGAGCTGCCTTGATTATATAGACCCCATTCTCTAAAGACGAAACATCAACTACGGAGGTATTGGATTGGTTTTTTCAATAATTTGCTCTGAAATTTTTCTGCCGCTGATTTCATAGACTTGAATTAGTTCCGATACAATTCTGGTTAAGTTCATTATTCCTTTTGAAGGATTTGGATACACAACTAGTGGCTTTTCTTTAACCCTTATGAACTGGGCTGAAACTAGCTAGCCCCAATCTTCATTGGCTTTTTTTGTAATAAACTAACCATCTTTTGTTGGAATGAAGAAGTCCTGCATCACGCTAGATTGACTTAAACCAATCACCTAACCAATATCTAACCTAAAACTTCCAATATCTCTCAAACAAATTATTATCAGCAAAAGAATCTATAAGTCGGTAATCAATTATGATTTCAGTGAACATGACAAGTCTTCTCAGCACAGAATCAAGATACCAACTAAATCTTTGATTCTTTTTTAGCCTCCAGGCAATCCAGCGCATAATTCCTGTGTTTTGTCATACTTGGCCTCAACTTTATCGCTTTGGAACCCTTCAGTTTCAAAACTGGCAGTTCCTTCTGTTACTTTTTTTGATACATGTTTTTCCCTTTTTAGAGTATACTTTATTGAATTTGAAAACTGTTTCTTATTCAATACCGTTATTTGTTCATATGAGCCAGAGGTGTTTACTTTTCTTTCAACTTGAACATCGAAAATTTCATAATGAAAAACATCTCCAATATTAAAATTGTACACCAGTCCTCTCGCAAGCGGCACAAATCCTACATACCCTTTTTCCTACTAACTTAATCGGGCGAAATTTTAGCTTTTTCATTGGAGAATAATAGAACAAGGAATAAAAGTCTATTCCCTAAATTACTCCGTGATTCTTCGAAATATAAATTTCAGTATTGTTGATGTTATCTGAAATAGTAGAACCTGAAACATCTTTCAATACTATTTGAACTCGTTTTACAGAATCCGTTGTAAAATCAATGTTTTCGATTTTGTCTGACAATCTTCTTGCTTCAAGGTATCTAACAGCACCTAATTCTAGAAAGACCCAATTAGAATCATAAGGCTTTAGATTGAAAATTAAAGTTTACGATATCTCCATAATGATTTAGTAAATACTGACCACGATCTGCATCATTCCAAAGTTTCGGCCCTATCCAGGTTGAAGAAATTCCAAAACATTTTTCATTCTAATCTAATGTATTTGGAAAGTATCGAATGGTTATTCCTCTATTTGATATGGAGGAATAAACAATTAAGGACATGTAATTTAAAGAAACACCTCGGTATTCTGCTTCATTATTATATGTGTAAGTGTCATTGGAATGAAACAAGCTATAATCTTGAGCAAAAATGGGATGAATAAACGTGGCTAAAAGCGTAAAAAGTAAAAAACGAATCCTGATTGAAAGGTTATTTTAGATTAGCTAAAGTACCAACTAAACTGACTGATCAAGGTTTAGCTTTCGATTTTACTCTACTAATGACGTACACTCCTCCCAATATTAAAATGAAGCCGAGGGCATGAAAAAGATTCAACTCCTCTCCGTCCAAAAGGCCCCAGGACATAGCAACTATCGGTATCATATAAGTTACAGATGATGCAAAAACTGCAGATGTGAACTTTATAAGTTGATTAAACAGTAATAATGCTCCTGCCGTTCCAACAATTCCTAGAATTGTGAGATAACCTAGATTCAATTGATTTTCAGTTTCAAAAGCAATTTCAAAGAACTCATTATAAAAGAGTCCAAGTCCCATAAACGGCATCAACACAAAAAAAGCAAATGCAGTAATCTGAAATGATGACATATTTGTAAGCCATGACTTTATCGTATTCACACTAATTCCATAACACAAGGTTGCTGCGATTACCATAAGCGAATATACTACTGGCACTCCCTCCAGTCCTATCTGTGAAGAACCAAAAATCAGAACAACCGCTCCCACCAAGCCAATTAACACTCCTAGAGTTTGCCTAAGGATAGGAGTTACTCCGAAAAACAAAAAACCCACTGCCAATGTAAAAAGAGGTACAAGACTATTCAACATCCCAGTTGCACCACTGGGCAACTTAAGCTGTGCGGTCGCAAATAAAATGGCGGGTAATAAATTTCCAAAAATTGCGACCATACAAATGGCTAAAAACTCCTTGTTCCAAATTGGGAATTTTTTTAATTGACGGGAAGCAAGAGGAAGTAGAGCTAGTCCAGATATAAATAGCCGATATTCAGCAACCTGCAATGCCGAAAAAGATTCCAGTCCTCTTTTCATAAGAATGAAGGAACTTCCCCAGATTAAAGCTAAAAGTGCAATCGAAATGTATTGCCTCGCGGGTGTATTTATTTCAAATTTCAAGCGGCAAAAGTATCTGTTTTACCACCCATCCTTTCTTTAATTCAATTAAGTAGAATTTGAGTTTACTTTTGGCAAATGCTTGAAATTATTAGAACCGAAAATCTAAAACGCCATTTTATGGTGGGTAAAGAACTTGTTGAAGCATTAAAAGGTGTTGACATTTCAATAAATCGAGGGGAATACGTCGCACTTATGGGAACTTCGGGTTCAGGTAAGTCAACTCTTATGAATATTCTTGGCTGCCTGGATACCCCAACTGCAGGGAACTATTTTTTAAATAATCAAGACGTTTCTACCATGATGGAAAATCAATTGGCTGAAGTTAGGAATAAGGAAATCGGTTTTGTATTTCAATCATTTAATCTTCTTCCAAGATATAGCGCGATTGACAATGTTGCTCTTCCACTCATTTATAATGGTACCCCAAAAAAGGAGCGAAACGAAATGGCTGAAAAAGTACTTACCCTTGTTGGCTTATCAGATAGAATGAATCATCAGCCTAATGAATTGAGTGGTGGGCAAAGGCAGCGCGTTGCCATCGCTCGTGCTCTAGTAAACTCACCAACCATTATACTAGCCGATGAACCAACGGGAAACTTAGACTCCGTAACCTCGCATGAAATAATGGATTTACTTAAGGATATTCATGAGCAAGGCAATACAATCGTCATGGTCACTCATGAAGAGGATATAGCTAAATGCGCTCAGCGAACTATTCGCATGAAAGACGGTTTAATATAGCGATTTTACCCAACCCTGCTTTGCCCTGCTTGTTAACCTGACACAAAAAAGAACCAAATTTCTTTGGTTAATAACATAATCAATTAAATTTGCGAACCTTTGAAGTTAATTTTAAATTAATTAATTACGATATACACACTAATAATTTAGAGAAGTCATGAAAAAAGTTTCCTTTTTACTAATGAGCGTTCTGTTTGCTTTCGCAGCAAACGCTCAATCGTTTGTTGAGAAATTCAACAACTCATTAAAAGGAGAAAGTGCTACCATTAACACTATCTCTCCTCAAAACACAACGCCAATTTCCTATCTGGCTAACAAATCAGGTACTCTTGCTGCTGCAGGTGACACAATTGCGTATTATGATTTTAATTCTAGTGCAGGCCTTAGTCTTACAGGTAATACAACAAGAGGTTGGTCAATAGGAACAGGTAATTCTTGGTGGTCTACACAAGGTATTGTTTCTACTTCAGGTGCTGATTGGGCAGTTCTAAAACCTGGGGATCCAAGACAAGGAGCTCTTTCTGCTGCTACTTATACGATGACAACAAGTGCCATTAATTGTACTGGTAAAAATTCTGTTGTTCTCTCATTCGAGCAGTATTACGCCCGATTTGAAGATACCGCCTCTGTGCAAATTAGCACAGACGGAACTACGTTTACCACAATTTACGATAATATGGACCTTCTAATTACATCAACTGCTGGGTCCAATCCTACTTCTAACCCAATGAAAGTAACAGTTAACATTTCTCAATTAGCTGCTAACAAAGCAAATGTTTATGTTCGATTTTCTTGGAAGTCTAGAACACAAACTCAACCTGGTATTGGTTATGGTTGGTGGATTGATGATTTGATGGTATTTGAAGGTGAAAGCAATGATCTTTCAATAGTCGATTCTTACTGGAAGTCTTATACAGATACTACTTTTATTCATTACGCCGATTTTTATACTCAAATACCTAATCGTCAAGCTCGGCAATATCCAATTCAATTTAGTGCTAAATACAGTAACTTGGGCGGAGCTACCCAAACTAATGCTGGATTCAAAGCAATGGTAACTGGCCCATCTGCCTTTAGTCAAACTGAAACTGCTACAAAAAGTTCTTTATCTCCTTTAGCTACTGATTCTACGTCTACAACAAAAGCAATTACACTTACTTCAGGCGTTGGCGTATACAATGTTGACTTAATAGTTACTGCAGATTCAGCTTTAAAGCTTAATGATGATGATACTTTAGGCGCAACAGTGGAAGTTACTAACGACACATATGCTCGTGATAATAACGACATTACTGGAGCTGGAGCATTTTATTACAATCCTTCTGCTATTTGGGAATGGGAAGTAGGCGCGATTTTTGAATTAAAAACTTTAGATAATATCGTCGGCGTTGAGTGGTTAAATACTGCTGCTAATACAAGAAGAGCTGGAAAAACAGGAACTGTAACTGTTAACATTTACAACGTTGGTGATTACACTAGTAACAGTATCTCTGGAGTTGCAAATGCTCCTATATTCTCTTCAAGCTCTGTTAATATGTCTGCATTGAAAGATAGCGTGGATAAGTGGGTTACAACTCCATTATCAAGAGTTGTAGGGGGTACTGATGACACACTGGGACCTGGAAATTATCTTGTAACACTAAGAGGCGATCAAAACTTCGGTTCAGACACTATCTTCTGGCCAGTCCAAAGAACAGATTTCGTTAATTCTCAATATCTAGTTAGAGTTGCACAATCAGGTGGAGCGATGGGTAATTGGACTTTTGGTGGAAGAAAATACATGGTTAGACTAATTACAAAACCTACGGCTTGCCCAACTTTGGTAGGAGGAGTTGCAACAGGAACACCTACTACAGCTTGCGGAAATATTGATGGTGAAGTTGAAGTTACATCTGATCCTTCAAATGGTTTGTCGCCATATACATATGCATGGGATATAAATGGTACTATAACTGCTGGTAAAAAAGTTTCTGGACTTGGTTCTGGTTCTTATCAAGTTACAATTACTGACGGTAATGGATGTACAGTTGTTTCTAGTGCAGGAGTTAGCGATTTTGGAGCTCCAACTGTAACACAAGATGTTACAAATAGCACTACTACTACTACTTGTTTTGGTGATAGACAGGGGAAAATTTCAATTATTGTTGTTAAAGGCGCTAACCCAAATCCAAACTATACTTTTAAATGGGTTGAAGCAAGTGCTCCAACAACTACTATCTCTACAGATTCTACCATAATTAATATCGAAGCTGGAACATACAGAGTTGAAGTAAACGACGGATCTAATCCTCCATGTATACAATCTATTAACGTAGTTGTTTTAGGACCAAGTGAAGGTATCAAGGCTGCCTCTGGAAGTGTGGTAAATAACGAGTGTGTAGGTGATGTAAAAGGTGAAGTAGAGATGGTGCTTACTGGAGGTACAGGAAGTCTTACTATTGCTTGGGCAGGCGGAAGCAATGCAACGAAAAGAACAAGCCTTGCAGCTGGAAGCTATGCTTATACAGTAACGGATGATAACAATTGTACGTTGACAGCATCTCATAATGTCACTCAGCCTTCTACTCCTTTTTCAATTACAACACCAGCTTACGGTGCAGCTACTGGTATAAGTTCTATTACTCCTGTTTCTTCGAATAACAGCGTTGAACTTGAAGTTAAAACATCAGGTGGTATTACTTCAACAATTGCCTCAAGCAAAGGTGTTGAATGGAGAAATCCTGCAGGAAACATCATTTTAGGACAAGAACTAGCGCTATTAATTATTGATCCAACTAAAGCGAATAGAGACGGATATGGTGATTATATTGCTGTTGCTAAAAATACAGTAGGATGTAAATCTGCTGCTGCTGTATTTACTGTTCTGCAAGAAGAGTATTTATTTCCATTCTCAATTGCTGAATTTGGTGTGAACTCTTCACTAAGCATTTTCCCTAACCCTTCAAAAGGAATGGTTAATATTAAATTAGACAACAGTACTTCAGGTGATTATACTATTAGCGTTAAAAACGTGGTAGGACAAGTTATGTATACTGAAACTCTTACAGTAAATGGAGGTTTAAATAAAGTATTAGATCTTGAAAGTGCTGATGCTGGTGTTTATTTTATAAACATTAGTAATGGAACTTCAGAGGTTTCTAAGAAAATAATTATCGAGTAATCGATTAAGTATTGAACCTAAAAAAGGCGCCTTTGGCGCCTTTTTTTTGCTCTAATAATTCGAATACTTTGATGAAGCCCAACAATTATTAATCACTAACCTTTCATCCTTTTTAGTTCCTTCATAAATGAAGACGCATACACAAAATCGGTTAACTCAGTGGTTTCGGCATCCATAATCTCTCTGTTGGTTCCATCCCAAAGCATAACTCCTTTATGAATAAAGGAAGTATGCTCCCCAATTTCTAAAACCGAATTCATATCATGAGTTATTACCACTGTGGTCATATTGTACTCATGCGTAATTTCCTTGATTAAATTATCTATTAAAATACTAGTTTGAGGATCAAGCCCTGAATTTGGCTCATCGCAGAACAGATACTTTGGTTTAGCCGAAATTGCTCGTGCAATTCCAACTCTTTTTTTCATGCCGCCACTAAGTTCACTCGGCATTAGTTTGTTTGCACCATTTAAATCAACTCTATCCAAACAAAAATTGACTCTATCAAGCCCCTCTCTTTTAGTCAAGTTTGAAAACATTTTTATTGGAAAGAGAATATTCTCTTCCACCGTCATATAATCGAACAAAGCACTGCCTTGAAATAAGAATCCAATTTCTCTGCGTACTTCTTTTTTCTCCGTTCTTGACATTAGATTAAAGATGCGTCCGTCGTAAGAAATAGTACCAGAATCGGGTGAATGCAGACCAACTGTGCATTTACACAAAGTTGTCTTACCGCTCCCGGATGCGCCAATTAACAAATTAGCTTTTCCAGATTCGAAGGTTACGTCTATGTCGCGCAGAACATGGTTATCTCCAAAAGATTTATTAATGCCTTTAATCTCAATCATATCAACAACATTTGAGTTATTATATAATTGAAAACGAGTACTGCAATGCTACTGTAAACGACCGCCTTAGTACTAGAACGCCCTACTTCTAAGGCAGAACCACTAGCATAGTATCCATAATATGATGAAACAGAAGTAATCAGAAAAGCAAAAATCGTTGCTTTGATTAGTGCATAGACAATATCGAAAGGCCTAAAGTCATATTGAATACCAGTAATATAATCCGAAGGAGTTATGATTTCAACTGTTTCACAAATAACATAACCAAAGAAGATACCTATGAACATACTGAGTATCACCAAAAATGGCATGATGCTCATTAGTGCCGTAATCTTTGGGAGCACTAAATAATTAGCTGAATTTATTCCCATTATTTCCAAAGCATCAATTTGTTCAGAAACTCTCATTGTTCCTAACTCGGACGCTATATTAGAGCCAATTTTACCAGATAAAATTAGTGCTAACATAGTTGGTGAGAATTCTAAAATCATGCTTTGTCTAGTAGTGTAACCTACCAGATAAGCTGGGATCCAACCACTATTAATTTGAGAGGCCGTTTGTATGGTAATGACCATACCCATGAAACCAGATATAATCACGATTATTCCAATTGAACCAACACCCAGTTTCCATAATTCCTTGACATAAAGCTCTCTAAACACCTTACCTTTTTCAGGACGGCGGAAAACCTTTGAAATAAAAATAAAATACTCACCAAGTTGGTGTAGAATCTTCAACATGAATACAAATTTAATACTTGCGTAGCTATACATTTGTTTTGTGAGACCTAAAATTAAATTTGGTGCATTTTTATTAGTAATGCTGTTTATTTTTCCAACATTGATTACTTCTTGTAAGTCAATCAAAAAAGATTGTGATTGCCCAACATTTGGTGAAAAAACAAAAAACAAAAGGAAACCCAGATATAAACGCCCTAAATGATTGCAGAACCACAACTCTTAGAATTAGAGACGCATCTGCCTGCTAATTTGGCGAATGAAATTCTTGATGTTTTAAAGAATAAAAACGTACAGCTTACTATAACTAAGAAAAGATCCACTAAACTTGGGGACTATAGACGCCCCAACTCTAAAGTAAAATACCACAGAATATCTGTGAATGGTTCACTTAACAAGTACTCTTTCTTAATCACTCTTGTTCATGAATTAGCTCATTTAGAGGTTTTTGAAAATTTTAAAAGCAATATCCTACCTCATGGTATAGAATGGAAAAACACTTTTGGACAAATGCTCGGAAACCTTTTGGTAAGAAACATTTTCCCTGATGACATTTCAAAAGAACTCGCCAACTATGCTCAAAATCCAAAAGCAAGTAGCGTTTCAGACGTAAATCTAATGATTGCTTTAAAGAAGTATGACGAAGGAAATCAACCAATTTTAAATGATCTTCCCGGACAAGCTGTGTTTCAGATTGGGAAAAAAATATTTCAGAAAGGTCAGAAACGCCGAACCCGATTTTTATGCAAGGAATTAACAACGAATAAAATGTATGTCGTCAGCGGATTAGCAGAAATAAAATTATTGGATTCAATTAATAACATATCAGTAATTTAGTCTCATGAGCGAAAACTATTGTATAATAATGGCAGGTGGTGTTGGTTCAAGGTTTTGGCCCGCTAGTACCGCTGAAAACCCGAAACAATTCCTTGATATTTTAGGAATAGGAAGAACGTTATTACAACAAACCTTTGATCGTTTTAAGCCTCTAATCAAAGAAGAAAACATTCTCATTTTAACGAATGAGAACTATAAATATTTAGTTCAAAAGCAGTTACCTAGCCTTACTCCAGATCAAATAATCTGCGAACCAGCAAGAAGAAATACTGCTCCTTGTATTTTATATGCTGCGGTAAAAATTTGGAAAAAGAACCCAGAAGCTTCTTTTATAGTTGCGCCAGCCGATCATTTAATAACGAATACACAAGAATTTAACAACGCGATTCATTTAGGAATGGACGTTTGTCAAAATGATCCTACGAAAAGTATAACGTTAGGAATTAAGCCTTGGCATGCAGCCACAGGCTTCGGATATATAAAAAGAGGGAATATTAGCCAGGAAGGTGTTTATCAGGTCGAACAGTTTACTGAAAAACCAGCATTGAATGTGGCTAAAGAAATGCTAAAGTCTGGAGATTACTCCTGGAACAGTGGTCTTTTCATTTGGAATGCAAAGCGACTATTGCGTCTCTATGAGGACTTACAACCTAAAATGTTTAAGCTTTTCAAGGATGACTTATCGGCGTTCAATACTCCCAAAGAAAAGGAAGTTTTAAAAATACTTTATCCGAAATGTCAGGATATTTCTGTTGATTATGCAATCCTTGAGCAGGATAACAATGTTTTTGTAATTCCTGGTGATTTTGGTTGGAGTGACTTGGGAAGTTGGAGCTCATTAAAAGACCACGTTTTGTCCGACGACCAAGACAATACAATTATAGGCTCTCAGCAAAAATTAATGAAGGATAGTTCAAATAATATTATTGTTCTTCCTAAAGAAAAAAGAACTTTAATAGCTGGATTATCAAATTTTATTGTTGTTGACACCGACGAATCTCTGCTAATTTGCCCAATTGAACATGAACAGGATATCAAGTCATATTTAAGAGAATTGAAGGATCAATGAAGTCTTTACTTCGTATATCTGTTATTATAGCGCTAGTTGGTTTGCCTCAATACTTATGGAGTAGTAACGGTTCACTCTATCAGGATAGTATTGTGACATTAGTCGAAAACATAATTAGCGATCCTGCATAAGCACGCGTTTTTTATTCCATCTCTAAAAATTTAAAAAACAGCAACGATTCTATTTTACAAGACCTCGTTAATAATCGAATTGGACTCATCTATCTGAGTTTAGGCTATTATTACTTAGCAGAAGAATTCATTCTAAAAAATCTACTGATACAACAAAACCGCTGCGACAAGAGGGACGAACTAGACGCATACATGAATCTAGGAAAAAAATTCAAAAAACAAGAAGATTATAAAACTGCAAAATCATACTTCTTAGAGTTATAAGTTATATGCCCAAGCTGGGCATGGAAGAAACCGAGGTGCTCGATTCAATAATTTAGGAGTGATTTATAAATACTAAAATCAACTAGACTCG
>TARA_B110000879_G_scaffold80790_1_pt1 | contig 16127 bp, 12 predicted proteins | sample TARA_B110000879 | Tara Oceans TARA_B110000879 (sample SAMEA4398094) | marine metagenome | biome: Polar Biome; feature: [SRF] surface water layer (ENVO:00010504); material: water (ENVO:00002006), including particulate matter (ENVO:01000060) such as... | depth 5 m
GGTAAGGAAGAGGTCACCGGTTCAAATCCGGTTATGAGCTCCATATTTTTAAGGTGCTTCGGTTTATTGTGGCATTGGTTGTTTTGCTTGAGGCTTAGTTGTTTCAAGATTAGGAAGTAGATTTAGGTTTGACGTCGAGGGGTGTAAGTGGCTCTTGATGATTACAGGCCAGTGGCTCAATTGGTAGAGCACCGGTCTCCAAAACCGGTGGTTGGGGGTTCGAGTCCCTCCTGGCCTGCCATTATTTGTAAAGTGTTACTTCGCCAGGTTGTTAGGAAGGGTGAAGTAATACTTTATGCGTATTTAAAAGGTATAGAATTAAGTAGCTGTAGTGCTGCGCAAAGGGCGCCTTAAATTTTATGAACGCAAGTACAAATGCACAGGGCAATAGTTTAGACGGTCTTAAGTGGCTAGTCGTAACATTGTTAATCGTTGCCGCTGTTGGTGGCAATGTTTATTACGCCGATCAATCCCTGTTATATCGGGTGTTGGGTTTGCTGGTTGTTGCTGGCGTCGCTACTTTTGTTGCGATTCAGACTGCGCAAGGTGCTGCGTTCTGGAAGCTTGCAAAGGAAGCTCGGACGGAAATTAGAAAAGTAGTGTGGCCGACACGTCAAGAGGCTACTCAGACAACGTTTATTGTTGTTGTATTCGTGCTGGTGACATCGGTGATCTTGTGGGGTTTGGATTCCCTGTTAGGTTGGTTGGTTTCGTTGGCTATCGGCTAGAGGTGGAGAATGTCTAAGCGTTGGTACGTGGTTCACGCCTATTCGGGCTACGAAAAGAAAGTGGCAAATATGCTAAAAGAGCGTATTGAGCTACATAAAATGCAAGAGAAGTTTGGCGACGTCCTGGTTCCGACTGAGGAGGTTGTTGAAATGCGAGGCGGGCAAAAGCGTCGCAGTGAGCGAAAGTTCTTCCCCGGCTATGTGCTGGTAGAAATGGAGCTCGGTGACGACACTTGGCACTTGGTGAAAGAAACTCCACGTGTTTTGGGTTTCATTGGAGGTAAGGCTGACAAGCCGGCACCCATCACTGAGGCCGAAGCTAATACGATTCTTCAGCGTGTCGAAAGTGGAGAGGCGCCTAAGCCGAAGACTTTGTTCGAGCCGGGAGAAATGGTGCGTGTTGTCGATGGTCCGTTCAATGACTTTAACGGAGTTGTCGAAGAGGTGAACTACGAGAAGAGCAAGCTGCATGTTGCGGTATTGATTTTTGGTCGTTCTACACCGGTGGAATTAGATTTTGGTCAGGTAGAAAAAGCCTGATCGTTAGAAGGGTGGGGTGACAACCCCATGTTGCGCATTGCCGAGCGTTTGGCGGGCGTGTAAATAAATCGGGGAGCCTGCGACCAGTTGCAAAATTGGTAGGCGTTATACCCAAAGGAGACGTAAAATGGCGAAGAAAGTTGAAGCTTATATCAAGCTGCAAGTGCCTGCTGGTCAGGCCAATCCCAGTCCACCTGTAGGGCCTGCGCTAGGTCAGCACGGTGTCAATATTATGGAATTCTGTAAGGCGTTTAACGCTGCGACCCAGAGCCTTGAAGCAGGGTTACCTATTCCTGTCGTAATTAGCGTCTACAGCGATCGCAGTTTTACTTATATCACCAAAACTCCACCTGCATCAGTATTGTTGAAGAAGGCCGCTGGTATTACCAGTGGTTCCGGCACGCCTAATACTAAGAAAGTCGGTAAAGTCACTCGCGCGCAGTTGGAAGAAATAGCTACGACTAAAATGCCCGACTTAACTGCGTCGGATATGGATGCGGCCGTTCGTACTATCGCTGGCAGTGCTCGCGCTGCCGGTATCGAAACAGAAGGTGTGGTGTAATGGCTAAGTTAACCAAGCGTCAAAAAGCGATCAGTGAAAAAATTGAAGAAGGCAAGTTATACTCTATAGAAGACGCCGTTGCTCTTCTGAAGGAAGTCTCAAGCGTTAAGTTCGGCGAGACAGTTGATATTGCCGTAAACTTAGGTATTGATGCGAAGAAATCAGACCAGGTTGTCCGCGGAGCAACTACGTTGCCACACGGAACAGGTAGTGAAGTTCGTGTTGCTGTTTTTGCGCAGGGCGCAAATGCTGAAAAGGCAACTGCTGCCGGAGCTGATCTGGTTGGTATGGACGATCTCGCTGAGCAGGTAAAGGCTGGTAAGCTGGACTTTGATGTTGTTATCGCGGAGCCAGCAGCAATGCGCGTGGTGGGTCAGCTGGGAACAATCCTAGGTCCCCGTGGGCTGATGCCTAACCCGAAGACCGGTACTGTCACGCCTGATGTTGAAACTGCAGTTAAGAATGCGAAAGCAGGTCAAGTTAGATACCGCATCGACAAGAATGGCATTATTCACGGTGCGATTGGTAAGTTAACGTTTGATGCGAGTGCGCTGAAAGAAAATCTTGAAGCATTGATTGGTGATCTACAGAAGGGTAAGCCTTCTGCGGCCAAGGGTATATACCTGAAGAAAATGGTACTTTCGTCGACCATGGGTCCAGGCTTGGCATTAGATCAATCTTCTTTGGAATTCTAAAGAAGATAAAAGAACTTTGTGGTCTGCTAGGTTCTGTCCGGGCTTTATTGGGCAAGAGTTAAGCGGGTCGTCAAAGACCGTAGGTGTTTTTGGTGGCTGGTTGATGATTGTTGTCACTGGTCGCCAAGCTTAATGATGCTGGTGTTAGCTTTTATAAGAAAAGTTGATATTCAGCAGAGCCTACGCAGACGGTGACTCTTAACAGAGTGTGGGGCTAAGTGTTTCGCGGCCTGTTGAGTGACCACCGAAATAATTTGTCGAAGTGTGGTTTGTTAGCTTCGGCAAAAAAACTGAAACGATGAGATGTGTTTGTTGCTCTCATCAACTTCCGGAGAAAAATTGTGGCAATAGGACTCAAAGACAAAAAAGCGATTGTCGCTGAAGTCCAGCAAGCCGCTCAAGGTGCCTTATCTGCAGTAGTAGCCGACTCGCGCGGTGTTTCTGTTGTTGATATGACCGCCCTGCGCAAAGAAGCTCGTGAAGCAGGCGTGTATGTGCGCGTTGTTCGCAACACGTTAGCAAAACGCGCTGTCGAAGGTACAGAATACGAATGTCTCGTTGATACATTTGTAGGTCCAACTCTGATTGCATTTTCAAACGAACATCCAGGTGCCGGTGCGCGCATTCTGAGTGCTTTCGCAAAGAAAAATGACAAGCTTGAGTTGAAAGCTGCTGCCTTTGAAGGTGAGATGACTGATATCGCTATGCTGGCAACTTTGCCAACATACGACGAGGCAATCTCTAGGCTGATGAGCGTGTTGAAAGAAGCTTCTGCTGGCAAGCTGGTACGCGTAATAGCGGCCATTCGCGATCAAAAAGAACAGGAAGCCGCGTAAGCAATTTACGATTGTAAATTGCGTGTGGTTTTTATGAATTTACCGAGCCTTGTTATTGAAAGCAAGTGTTCAACAGATAGGAATTGAATCATGTCTTTATCTAAAGAAGATATCATCAATGCTGTTGCTGAGATGTCAGTGAAAGACGTAGTCGAACTGATTGAAGCAATGGAAGAAAAATTTGGCGTGTCTGCGGCTGCGGCTGTTGTTGCTGGCCCTGCTGGTGATGCCGGCGGTGCTGTTGAAGAGCAGACCGAGTTTGACGTAGTATTGACAGCTGTTGGTGAGAAGAAAGTAAATGTCATCAAAGCGGTTCGCGCGATCACTGGTCTTGGTCTGAAAGAAGCCAAGGGTATGGTTGACGGTGCACCATCAACTGTCAAAGAAGCCGCGTCTAAAGACGATGCTGAAGAAGCTAAGAAGCAGCTTGAAGAAGCTGGTGCATCTGTCGAGCTTAAGTAAGCTGGCCGATGAAGTGCGCTTTTCAAACGCTGAAAACCAGTGTTTGAGGAGTGTTGGGCTGACGGGATAATCTACGGATTATCTAGTCGGCCTTTTTCTGTTTCTAGGTTTCGTTCAATGTGGGATTGCCATTTTGAATGAAACCGGCTCGATTTGATCGGTCAATTATTCTTAGAATAAGAGGTTGGATTAGATGGGGACAAGACCTGATTTCAGGACTGTGATGACTAGTACTTCTTCGGGGTACTAATCACAAACGAAAGCTGGGGAGCGCTAATGGCCTACTCTTATACAGAGAAAAAACGTATCCGTAAGGATTTCGGCAAAATGTCTAGTGTTATGGATGTCCCATATCTACTGGCAATACAGTTGGATTCATACAAAAAATTCACTCAGGACGACACTGCTGTCGGAAACCGTGCCGATATCGGTTTGCACGCGGCATTCAAGTCAGTGTTTCCTATTGTCAGTTATGCTGGCAGTGCGGCACTTGAGTATGTCGATTATGTCTTGGGCGCGCCTGCTTTTGATGTGACGGAGTGTCAGTCGCGGGGGGTTACGTACGCTGTTCCTTTGCGAGTGAAGGTCCGGTTGATTATTTATGATAAAGAATCTGCTGCCAAGACCATCAAAGACATAAAAGAGCAAGAAGTGTATATGGGCGAAATTCCGCTCATGACTGAGAATGGTACATTTGTCATTAATGGTACCGAGCGAGTTATCGTCTCTCAGTTACACCGGTCACCAGGTGTTTTCTTCGACCATGACAAAGGCAAAACTCACTCATCGGGTAAGTTGCTTTATTCGGCGAGGGTAATTCCTTACCGTGGTTCTTGGTTGGACTTCGAGTTCGATCCAAAGGATATGGTTTATGTGCGGATTGATCGTCGTCGTAAACTACCGGCCACCATCTTATTGCGGTCTTTAGGTTATAGTTCAGAAGAAATTCTGGGAATGTTTTACGAATCAGATAATTTTGCTGTCAACAAAGACGGTAGTTTTAATTTGGAACTTATTCCAGAGAGACTGCGTGGTGAAGTAGCGACCTTCGATATCGTCAGTAAGGGCGGTACTGTTATTGTTGAGTCTGGCCGTCGTATCACCGCACGGAATATTCGTCAGATAGAAAAGGAAAAGCTGAAAACACTAGCTGTCCCTGCAGAGTATATTTTGGGTCGCGCATTGGCTAACAATATTGTCGATGAAAAGACCGGAGAAATTCTGGTCGAGTGTAATACTGAGTTGACTGAAGAGTTGTTGGTGCAGCTGTCTGAAGCCGGCGTTAAGTCGATTGCAACGTTATATACCAACGAGTTGGACTGTGGTCCATTTATCAGCGACACGCTGCGCATCGACCCATCTCGTAATCAACTAGAAGCGCTGGTAGAGATCTATCGGATGATGCGTCCTGGAGAGCCGCCGACTAAAGAGTCCGCGGAAAATTTATTCCAGAACCTGTTTTTCTCTTCAGAGCGTTATGATCTCTCAACAGTTGGGCGAATGAAGTTTAATCGTCGTCTCGGTCGCGAAGAGGTTCTAGGCGAAGGTGTGCTGAGTAACGATGACATTGTTGACGTACTGAAAACCTTGGTTGGAATTCGCAACGGTAAAGGCGTGGTTGATGATATCGATCATCTTGGTAACCGTCGCGTTCGCTCTGTTGGCGAAATGGCGGAGAACCAGTTCCGTGTTGGATTGGTTCGAGTTGAGCGTGCGGTTAAAGAGCGCTTATCGATGGCAGAAAGCGAAGGCCTAATGCCTCAAGATATGATTAACGCAAAACCCGTTGCTGCTGCCGTGAAAGAGTTTTTCGGTTCGTCACAGTTGTCGCAGTTTATGGATCAGAATAATCCCTTGTCAGAAATCACCCACAAGCGCCGTGTCTCTGCATTGGGACCAGGTGGTTTGACGCGTGAAAGGGCAGGATTTGAAGTCCGGGATGTACATCCGACTCATTACGGTCGCGTTTGTCCTATCGAGACGCCGGAAGGTCCAAACATCGGCTTGATCAACTCATTGGCAACTTATGCCCGTACTAACGAATATGGGTTTTTGGAAAGTCCTTATCGTAAAGTTGTCAAAGGTGTAGCAACCGAAGATATCGAATATCTGTCGGCGATTAACGAATCTGAATATGTCGTTGCACAGGCATCTGCCACCCTCGACAAAAAGGGCAAGTTAATTGATGAGTTGGTAGCAGTGCGCCATCAAAACGAATTTACGGTGAAAGCACCGGAAGATGTCGAGTATATGGATGTGTCTCCGAAGCAGGTTGTTTCTGTGGCGGCGGCGTTGATTCCATTCCTCGAGCACGATGATGCTAACCGGGCCTTGATGGGTTCGAACATGCAGCGTCAGGCTGTTCCGACACTAAGAGCTGAGAAGCCGTTAGTGGGTACAGGCATCGAGCGATTTGTTGCTTCCGACTCTGGGGTCTGTGAGGTAGCTCGTCGTGGTGGTGTTATCGATAGCGTTGATTCAGCGCGTATCGTTGTTCGAGTTACCGATACTGAAGTTGAAGTTGGTCAGTCGCCGGTTGATATCTATAATTTGACCAAGTACACGCGTTCCAATCAGAACACCTGTATTAATCAGCGCCCTATTGTCAAAGAGGGTGATGCAATACGACGCGGCGATATTCTGGCTGACGGTCCATCGATCGATCTGGGTGAGTTGGCTCTTGGGCAAAATATGCGAATCGCATTTATGCCTTGGAATGGCTATAACTTCGAAGATTCGATTCTAGTCTCTGAACGGGTAGTAAAAGAAGACCGGTTCACTACGATACATATTCAGGAGTTAACCTGTATTGCTCGCGACACCAAACTAGGTTCTGAGGAAGTGACTTCAGATATCCCTAATGTTGGCGAGGGTGCGCTTGGGAAGCTGGATGAATCGGGTATTGTCTATATTGGTGCTGAAGTGGCAGCCGGTGATATTCTTGTTGGTAAAGTAACGCCTAAAGGTGAAACTCAGCTGACACCGGAAGAAAAGCTGCTTCGCGCTATCTTTGGTGAAAAGGCATCTGATGTTAAAGATACGTCACTGCGAGTCCCCTCGAGCGTTAAGGGTACTGTCATCGATGTTCAGGTATTTACTCGCGATGGTCTGGAAAAAGATCAGCGTGCGCTGGAAATTGAAAAGTCCCAGCTGGACGAATACCGCAAAGATTTGAATGAAGAGTTCCGTATTGTTGAAGGCGCGACCTTTGCATTGCTAAGTGGCTCATTGGATGGTCAAAAGGTTGTTAGCGGTGCCGGTGTTAAGAAAGGCACTATCGTTGATGATGAAATGCTTGAAGCTCTCGAAAAAGACCAGTGGTTTAAGCTGCGTTTTTCTGATGATGCAATTAATAGCCAGTTGGAGGCCGCTGAAACGCAGCTTGCGGATCATCGCACTGCTATCGAAGCTCGCTTTGAAGATAAAAAGCGCAAACTGCAGAGCGGCGATGATCTTGCTCCTGGAGTGTTGAAAATCGTCAAGGTTTATCTCGCTATTAAGCGTCGTATTCAGCCTGGTGATAAAATGGCTGGGCGACACGGTAATAAGGGTGTTATCTCCGTCATTATGCCGGTCGAGGATATGCCTTATAACGAGCAAGGTGAGCCCGTTGATATCGTACTGAACCCGCTTGGTGTTCCTTCGCGGATGAATGTTGGTCAGATTCTTGAAACTCACCTTGGCCTCGCAGCTAAGGGTTTGGGTGAAAAGATTGACACCATGTTGCAGGAGCAGCGGAAAATCGCTGAGCTGCGTAAATTCTTGGAAAGCATCTACAACGGCGATGGCGGTCGGAAGGAAGATCTTAAATCCTTTACTGATCAAGAAATCATTGAGATGGCGGGGAACTTGCGCGGCGGTGTTCCAATGGCTACCCAGGTATTTGATGGTGCATCTGAGGCTGAAGTGAAGAACTTGCTGACCCTCGCTGATTTGCCGGATAGTGGGCAAATGCAGTTGTATGACGGTCGTAGCGGTGAGGCTTTTGATCGTGAAACCACGGTTGGTTATATGTACATGCTCAAGTTGAATCACTTGGTAGACGATAAGATGCACGCTCGGTCTACCGGTTCATACAGTTTGGTTACTCAGCAACCATTGGGCGGTAAAGCTCAATTTGGTGGGCAGCGTTTCGGAGAGATGGAAGTGTGGGCGCTTGAAGCATATGGCGCCGCATACACCTTGCAAGAAATGTTGACGGTGAAATCAGATGATGTCGCCGGTCGTACCAAAATGTACAAAAATATCGTTGATGGTGACCAGCGCATGGAGCCTGGTATGCCTGAATCCTTTAATGTGTTGCTGAAGGAGATTCGTTCTCTGGGTATCAACATGGAATTGGACACGGAATAACAGTAACCATCGACAATCGATTATGTGGGACTCCTTGTGAGTCCCTTCATAGCGGAGGAACGGCGTGAAAGACTTATTAAATTTACTCAAGCAAGGTCAAAACGAAGAGTTTGATTCCATTCGGATCGGCCTGGCGTCTCCAGAAATGATTCGCTCATGGTCTTACGGTGAAGTTAAAAAGCCCGAGACTATCAACTACCGCACGTTTAAGCCCGAGCGTGATGGTCTGTTCTGTGCCAAGATTTTTGGTCCAGTAAAAGACTATGAATGTCTCTGTGGTAAGTACAAGCGTCTAAAGCATCGCGGTGTCATTTGTGAGAAGTGTGGCGTTGAAGTGGCGTTGGCAAAAGTTCGCCGTGATCGCATGGGTCACATTGAGCTGGCGAGCCCGGTCGCGCACATTTGGTTTTTGAAATCGCTGCCCAGTCGGATCGGTTTGTTGCTGGATATGACGTTGCGTGATATCGAGCGGATCCTGTATTTTGAATCTTATGTGGTTATCGACCCTGGTATGACGACCCTTGAACAGGGCCAAATGCTAACGGACGAACAATACTTTGAGTCGATGGAAGAGTTCGGTGACGAATTTGAAGCGATGATGGGTGCAGAGGCTGTTCAGCGTTTGATGCAAGATATTGACGTTGACGCAGAGGTCGAAATGTTACGGGAAGAAATCCCGACGACCAACTCCGAAACTAAAATTAAGAAACTGTCGAAGCGTTTGAAGCTTCTTGAAGCTTTGCAGTCTTCAGGCAATAAAGCAGAGTGGATGATCCTTAACGCTCTGCCGGTCCTGCCACCTGATTTGCGCCCGTTGGTGCCTTTGGATGGCGGCCGCTTTGCGACGTCTGATCTGAATGATCTGTACCGTCGAGTGATCAACCGTAACAATCGTTTGAAGCGTCTATTAGATCTTAATGCTCCCGATATTATCGTCCGTAACGAAAAGCGGATGTTGCAAGAATCGGTCGATGCGCTGTTGGATAATGGTCGTCGCGGCCGTGCCATCACTGGTTCTAATAAGCGCCCGTTGAAATCATTAGCAGACATGATTAAGGGTAAGCAGGGACGTTTCCGCCAAAATCTACTGGGTAAGCGAGTGGATTATTCGGGTCGTTCGGTCATCGTGGTTGGGCCAACGTTACGTCTACACCAGTGTGGTCTTCCTAAGAAGATGGCTTTGGAATTGTTTAAGCCGTTTATCTTTGGCAAGCTGGAAGCTCGTGGTCTAGCGACTACTATTAAAGCCGCTAAGAAAATGGTTGAGCGTGAACCTCCTGAAGTTTGGGATATTCTCGCTGAAGTTATTCGCGAACATCCGGTTATGCTTAACAGAGCGCCCACTTTGCACCGTCTGGGTATTCAGGCTTTTGAGCCGGTTCTAATCGAAGGTAAAGCGATTCAGTTACACCCATTAGTTTGCGCTGCGTACAACGCTGACTTTGATGGTGACCAAATGGCGGTACACGTACCGTTAACGATTGAAGCTCAGCTTGAAGCTCGTGCTTTGATGATGTCGACTAATAACATTCTGTCGCCAGCGAGCGGTGAGCCGATTATTGTTCCCTCTCAGGATGTTGTCTTGGGTCTCTATTGGATGACTCGGTCTCGGATCAATGTTGACGGTGAGGGGATGATTTTTGCTAATCCGCAAGAAGTACACCGCGCCTATAACACCCGTGAAGTTCATCTGCAGGCTTGTATTAAATGCCGCATCAACGAAGTCTCATTTGATGAAGAAACAGGCGAGCGCCACGAAGAGTCGAAAATAGTCGACACCACCGTGGGCCGGGTACTGTTGTGGCAAGTTGTCCCCGAAGGCTTGCAGTTTGACCTTGTAAATAACCCGATGGTTAAGAAATCCATCTCTCGTATTCTGAACGAGTGTTATCGTAAGGTTGGTTTGAAGGCGACGGTAATCTTTGCTGATCAATTGATGTATACCGGTTTCGCTTATTCGACTCGATCCGGTGCTTCTATTGGCGTCAACGATTTCGAAATTCCTGCGGAGAAGGCAAGTATTATCGACAGTGCCGATGCCGAAGTTCGTGAAATTGAGATGCAGTATTCTTCAGGTCTGGTAACCCAGGGTGAGAAATATAATAAAGTTATCGATATTTGGTCGCGTGCCAATGACCTTGTTTCCAAAGCGATGATGGACGGAATCTCGAAAGAAACAGTTGTCAACCGCGACGGTGAACCTGAAGAACAGGCATCGTTTAATTCGGTGTTTATATACGCTGATTCCGGTGCTCGTGGCTCTCCTGCGCAGATTCGACAGTTGGCGGGTATGCGTGGCTTGATGGCCAAGCCAGATGGCTCGATTATCGAAACACCGATTACCGCGAATTTCCGTGAAGGTTTGAACATACTACAGTACTTTATATCGACGCACGGAGCTCGAAAAGGGCTGGCAGATACGGCGTTGAAGACGGCGAACTCTGGTTACTTGACTCGCCGTTTGGTCGATGTTGCCCAGGATCTGGTTGTTACAGAAGAAGATTGTGGCACAGACGAAGGCTTGGTGATGACCCCGGTTATCGAGGGCGGTGACGTTCTTGAGACGCTGGGCGAGCGTGTATTGGGCCGTGTTGTTGTTGGCGACGTTATTAGACCAGGAACTGATGAAGTGGTTTTCCCTGATGGCACCTTGATTGATGAAGCTGGCGTTATCGAATTTGAGAACCTGAGCATTGACGAGGTCATAGTTCGCTCACCCATCACGTGTGAGACTCGGCATGGGTTATGTTCTACCTGTTACGGTCGTGACCTTGCGCGCGGTCATAAGGTCAATGTTGGTGAGGCAGTTGGTGTTATTGCAGCCCAGTCTATTGGCGAGCCAGGTACGCAGTTAACGATGCGTACCTTCCACATTGGTGGAGCTGCTTCGAGGGCAACGGCGGTCGATAATATTCAGGTTAAGCAAGAAGGTGTCGTGCGGTTGCACAACGTTAAGCTCGCTGAGAAATCTGACGGTACGTTTGTCGCAGTGAGTCGGTCCGGCGAATTGGCGGTAGCCGATCTCAATGGTCGTGAGAGAGAGCGTTATAAACTCCCTTACGGTGCACTCATTAAAGTTGCTGATCACGGTAAAGTATCGGCCGGCGATGTGGTGACTTCATGGGATCCACATACACACCCTATCGTTACTGAAGTGGCGGGTAAGGTGAAGTTTAGCGGCATGGAAGAAGGTATTAGTGTTCGCCACCAGACCGACGATTTAACCGGATTGACGTCTATCTCAATAATTGATCCCGCAGAGCGCCCAGCTGCCGGTAAAGATACTCGTCCAGCGGTGACCTTGGTTGATGCAAAAGGTAAAGAGTTGTGTCTGGCAGGGACAACAGTTCCGGCGCACTACTTCCTTCCAGCAAATGCAATGGTCGGTTTAACTGATGGTGCAGATGTCGGAGTTGGTGACGTTATTGCTCGCATCCCGCAAGAGAGCTCAAAAACCCGTGACATAACCGGTGGTTTGCCACGTGTTGCTGACTTGTTCGAAGCGCGTAAGCCTAAAGAGCCTGCAATTTTGGCCGAGATTTCAGGAACGGTTAGCTTTGGTAAAGAAACTAAAGGTAAGCGTCGCCTGGTAATTACGCCAACTGACGGGTCACTTTACAAGGGTGCAGATCATTATGAATCTTTGATTCATAAGTGGCGTACGCTTAGCGTTTTCGAAGGTGAGAACGTTGAAAAAGGTGAAATCGTGTCTGAGGGAGCATTGAGCCCGCACGATATACTGCGGCTTAAAGGCGTTGAAGAGCTGGCCAAATATATTACCAACGAAATTCAGGATGTTTACCGTCTTCAGGGCGTAAAAATCAATGATAAGCACGTCGAGACTATTTGTAGGCAGATGTTGCGTAAAGTTGAAATTACAGCATCTGGCGATTCCAGTCTGATTAAAGGCGAGCAAGCTCAGTACACTCATGTGCTTGGCGACAACGAGCAGTTGGTAGCTGATGGCAAGATTCCGGCAACTTACGAGCGTCTGTTACTCGGTATTACTAAAGCTTCACTGGCGACAGAGTCATTTATTTCAGCGGCTTCGTTCCAGGAAACCACGCGAGTATTAACCGAGGCAGCAGTAACCGGTAAGCGCGATCATTTGCGCGGATTGAAGGAAAACGTTGTTGTTGGACGCTTGATTCCAGCGGGTACAGGTTTGGCATACCATGCCGAGCGCAAGCGCCGCAAGGATGAAAAGTTTGCAGCAAAACAGGATCTAACAGTCAGTGCAGCAGACATTGAAGCGGCATTGACCGAAGCTTTGAAAGAAGAAGGGTAAAGTTCAATCGGTCGTTGAAGTCAGTTTCGGTTTAAAGGCGCGCTAAAAAGGCGTCTTTTAGTCGAAGATAGCTGGCTTTGATGTCCCGACAGCTGGGTATTCAGAACACCTAGCTATTGACTAGGGGAGAGTGCGTCTATAGAATTCGCGCTCGCCTTTTTAATGTAGCGCCATTCATACGGTTTGGATGGTGGTATCGCCATAGTGAGCAATTTGGGCTTAACGGCTCAGTGTTTGCGACGGCATAATTGGTAGTAGTTTTTTACATTTAATTGGAGTTTGTTTAATGGCAACGATCAACCAGTTGGTTCGTAAGCCGAGAAAACGTAAGGTTCAAAAAAGCGACGTGCCTGCATTGCAAGCTTGTCCGCAGCGTCGTGGGGTGTGTACTCGCGTATACACTACTACGCCGAAGAAGCCTAACTCTGCTCTGCGTAAGGTTTGCCGTGTTCGTTTGACCAATGGTTATGAAGTGACTTCATATATCGGCGGCGAAGGGCACAACTTGCAAGAGCACAGTGTTGTGCTGATACGCGGTGGTCGTGTTAAGGATTTGCCGGGTGTGCGTTATCACACAGTTCGTGGCAGTTTGGATACCTCAGGTGTGACAGATCGTAGACAAGGTCGCTCCAAGTATGGTGCCAAACGTCCTAAGTAACCTGTCTTGCAGGTAATTCCCCAAGACGTATTTTTGGGGAATCTCGTGGCGACAGCATCGAGACTGAAAAGCTGTCATACGTTTTTGAAGCTAAGCACGTGTAACAACGTGAAATAATCGGTTTAAAAGTAATAGCGGTGTTAACACTGCAAAGACATTTCAACCTTAGTAAGGCCAAACCCCTGCTACCCACGCGCTCATCCTTCGAGCAACCGGCAAAACAGTGTTTGGGAAACCTGAAGAAAAGGGCTCGTACAATGCCAAGAAGAAGAGTAGTCGCCAAGCGCGAGATTTTGCCTGATCCAAAATATGGCAATCTCACCCTGGCTAAGTTTATGAACCACGTGATGGTCAGTGGTAAAAAATCAGTCGCAGAAAGTATTGTTTATGGTGCTCTAGACATCGTAAAAGAGCGACTAAACAAAGACCCAATCGAAGCTTTTGACGAAGCGCTGGAAAATATTGCACCGATGGTCGAAGTTAAATCTCGTCGCGTTGGTGGTGCAACTTACCAGGTGCCTGTTGAAGTACGTCCCTCTCGTCGCGCGGCCTTGGCTATGCGTTGGTTGGTGGAGTACTCTCGTGGTCGCGGTGAAAAATCTATGCGTCAGCGCCTTGCTGGTGAAATCGTTGATGCGTCGCAGGGTAAAGGTTCTGCGGTTAAAAAGCGTGAAGACGTTCATCGGATGGCAGAAGCTAACAGAGCATTCTCTCACTACCGTTTCTAACGGCGGTGTCAATAGACACTGGTTAGAACAAAGTAGAGTAGCTCTCAATTTATTTGTTTCTCGTTTGAGGAAAAAGCAGTGGCACGTAAAACGCCTATAGCTCGATATCGAAACATCGGTATTTGTGCTCATGTGGACGCGGGTAAAACCACGACTACAGAACGTGTCCTGTTCTACACTGGTCTGTCTCATAAGATCGGTGAGGTTCATGATGGCGCCGCCACTATGGATTGGATGGAGCAAGAGCAGGAGCGTGGGATTACCATTACGTCTGCTGCTACAACTTGCTTCTGGTCCGGCATGCAACAGCAGTTCGAGCAGCATCGTATCAATATTATTGATACGCCTGGGCACGTTGACTTCACTATTGAGGTTGAGCGGTCGTTGCGAGTGTTAGATGGTGCTGTTGTCGTTTTATGTGGTTCCTCTGGCGTTCAGCCGCAAACCGAAACTGTTTGGCGTCAAGCAAATAAATATGAAGTACCGCGCATGGTCTTCGTTAATAAAATGGACCGTGCCGGTGCAGATTTCCAGATGGTTGTGGAGCAGCTTGGCGAGCGACTAGGTGCAAACGCTGTGCCGCTGCAAATGACCATCGGTGCCGAGGAAAACTTTAAGGGTGTTGTCGACCTGGTTAAGATGAAATCCATATTTTGGAATGAGTCGGACCAGGGTATGACCTTCGAGTACGGTGAGGTACCTGCAGACTTGCAAGACAAATGCGAGGAAATGCGCGAATACATGGTTGAAGCGGCTGCGGAAGCAACCGACGAGTTGATGGAAAAATACCTTGAAGAAGGGCTGTTGACCGAAGAAGAAATTATTGCTGGCATTCGGCAGAGAACGCTAGCGAATGAAATTGTTCCTGTTCTTGGTGGTTCTGCTTTTAAGAACAAGGGCGTGCAGGCGATGCTGGACGCAGTTATTGAGTATATGCCTTCACCCGAAGAAGTGAAGGCAATAGAGGGTACGTTAGACGACAAAGACCAGACTGTCGCGACCCGTATTGCTAATGATGAAGCGCCGTTTGCAGCGCTGGCTTTTAAAATTGCTACTGATCCTTTTGTCGGCACGCTCACCTTCTTCCGCGTTTATTCCGGGCGTCTGGAGAGTGGCACTGCTGTTTATAATTCGGTGAAGCAGAAAAAGGAACGTGTCGGTCGTATGGTGCAAATGCACGCCAACGATAGGCAAGAAATAAAAGAAGTTTTGGCGGGCGATATCGCCGCCGCAATCGGACTCAAAGATGTGACCACGGGTGATACGCTCTGCTCAATCGACGGAGCGATCGTTCTCGAGAGGATGGAATTCCCCGAGCCGGTTATATCTGTGGCCGTTGAACCTCGATCTAAGCCTGATCAGGAACGAATGGGTATAGCGCTAGGTAAGCTGGCCCAGGAAGACCCGTCCTTCAGGGTGAGAACCGATGAAGAGAGTGGGCAAACCATCATATCGGGTATGGGCGAGCTTCACCTCGATATCTTGGTTGATCGCATGCGTCGCGAATTTAATGTCGAGGCAAATATCGGCAAGCCTCAAGTGGCTTACCGTGAGGCAATAACGGCAACGATTGATATCGAGGGAAAATTTGTCCGTCAGTCAGGTGGCCGAGGCCAATATGGCCACGTCTGGGTTAAGTTCGAGCCCGGCGAAGATGCTAACGCTGAAGGCTTGGAATTTGTAAACGAAGTTGTTGGTGGTACTGTTCCTCGCGAATATATCCCGGCGATCGAGAAAGGCATAGCAGAGCAAATGCAAAATGGTGTTTTAGCGGGCTATCCGCTATTAGGTCTGAAGGCAACGCTCTTTGATGGTTCTTTCCATGATGTGGATTCAAACGAGATGGCTTTTAAGGTTGCTGCGTCAATGGCGACTAAGAAGCTGGCTCAGGAAGGCGGCGCTGAGCTGCTGGAGCCCATTATGAAAGTAGAAGTGGTAACCCCTGAAACAAATATGGGTGACGTGGTTGGTGATTTGAATCGACGTCGCGGCATTATTTTGGGTATGAGCGAAAATGCCTCTGGCAAAGTCGTTGATGCTGAGGTGCCACTGGGTGAAATGTTTGGTTATGCCACTGACTTGCGATCAGCAACTCAGGGTCGAGCTACTTTCACCATGGAGTTTGAGAAATATTCTCCGGCACCAAAAAATGTTGCGGATGGAATAATCGCAAAAAATAGAGGTTAACTTTCTTTTAATATTTGACGAGGTAATTAGCTGTGGCTAAGGAAAAATTTGAACGCACCAAACCACACGTCAACGTTGGTACTATCGGAC
>TARA_B110000879_G_scaffold118517_1_pt1 | contig 16109 bp, 16 predicted proteins | sample TARA_B110000879 | Tara Oceans TARA_B110000879 (sample SAMEA4398094) | marine metagenome | biome: Polar Biome; feature: [SRF] surface water layer (ENVO:00010504); material: water (ENVO:00002006), including particulate matter (ENVO:01000060) such as... | depth 5 m
GTAAAACATTAAATTGTCCTTCTGGTTTAACACAGGTTTCAACCTCTGTCACTATATCGGCAACCGATACTAATTTTGATGCTGGTGAACTAATTGTAATTGACTTTCGTAATCCTTGATTTTAAACGACCTACATATCGTAAATGAATTCAAAGGCATTGATTTGAAAGAATTGGCTAAGGTCGATTTTGATGCTCGAGTGGACACAAAGTTCATGTTTTCGGTATCCAAACTTAATGACTTTTTCACTGCACTAAAAGGCCAAGTATGTGTCCTTGATATGGATGGTGAGCGTCAATTTCAATATAAAAATTTATACTTCGAATACCCAAACTTTGAATTTTTTAGACAGCACCATGCGGGTTACTTAAATCGCATTAAAGTAAGGTCTAGACAATACAGCGAAAAAGGTCCTTTTGTATTCGAAATCAAAAAGAAAACCAACAAGTCTAAAACAGAAAAAAGAAGAATAAAGCTTCCCTCCTTTTCTGCCAGTAAAAGCGACTTAACGGAACTATATCTTCAAGATCAACTTGGTATTGGATTTAGCGACCTTACCGAAACCATTGGAATTAACTATAGCAGAATTACCATGGCTGATATAGCTATGACCGAAAAATTCACGCTAGACATTAATCTTGAGGCAGTTTATAACGGAAAGACTCATTTATTTGAGGACTTAGCTATTGCAGAGATTAAACAAGAGCGATTTTCTAATAACAGCTTGTTCGTTAGAGAACTCAAAAAATTAAAAATATACCCAAATAGCTTTTCAAAATATTGCGCAGCAGTTTTAGTACACAGGCCCGATATTAAACACAATCGTTTTAAGCCATTAAAAAATAAATTAACATCTTCAATTAAATAATCATGAATATTCTCTCCGATATAATACTCCTTGATTCAGAAAGTCTTAGACTCTTCGGAATAAAACTTTTTAATGAAGATTTGTATGAATTGTTGTTTCGTTTAGCAATAAATCTATTGTTTTCTTACACTATCATTTTGAAGGTGTATAAAGCCACCAGAAGAGACAGTGAATACTTGTTTAGTTACCTCGTGTTTAGTCCAATGGTATTCTTTATTTGCCATTTATTCGCCTCTACTAAGCTAAGTATTGGATTCGCATTTGGACTTTTTGCAGTGTTCTCAATCCTAAGATATAGAACTACCACTATTCCTGTAAAAGAAATGACTTACATGTTTGTGATTATTGGACTTTCGGTTTTGAATGCTATTAGCACTAAAAAAGTAAGCTATGCAGAACTTGTTTTTACCAACTTTTTTATCCTAGGATTAATGTATTTATTAGAACGTTATATTTTAACTTCGGGTATTGAAATTCAGACGGTTAACTACGAAAAAATCGAGAATATAAAACCCCAAAACGAATCCATTCTTATTGCAGATCTGGAAGAAAGAACGGGTAAATTGATCGATAAAGTTGAATTACTGGAAGCGGATTATTTAAAAGATTCGGCTCGAATCAGGGTATACTTTAAAAAGCAGAAATAAGCTTGAAAAGAAACCTACATATCGTTGGCTTGCTTTGTTTGGCATTTATTATTACCGATAGCCTTGTTGCACAACAAATGGACTTTCAGTTATGGACTAGTGCAGGAATAAGTAAAGAATTCAGTAAAAAATTCACAGTAGGTGGTCAATTCCAAACACGTTTGAATCAAAACGTAAGTAGGGTCAATACGACCTTTGGTGAACTAGGCGCTAAGTATTCATTATCAGACTGGTACAAAGTAGGTGCGAATTATAGATTTGGAAGTAAAGGCTCTGGCCTGAACCAAAGAGTAGATTTTGAAAACACCTTTAGGATCAAGCTTGATGGAGAACGTTTTTACTTGAGAATATTAGTTCAGCGAGACTTTTATAGAAATACTATTGAGGATAATAATCTGCGATTTAGATTAAAATACCAGCACAAGTTCAATAAGAAATTCAAAGGCTACATAGCTGGAGAATACTTCTATGCTTGGGAATACTCTGATGGTTTCAGCAATTGGAAAAGACAACGCTACACTGGAGGATTTGAGTACGAATTCAAAAAGAAAAGCTTCATTGAACTTTTCTACCGCTACCAAGGCGATATGAACCAAGCTCGACCTGATCAAGATTACATTTTTGGAATTGGGTATAAATTGGAGTTGGATTAGATCTTTCCGACACAAAAACCGATACTCTCTTCGAGGAAATTAGAACTTGAAGTAGTTTTTAACTGCGCCAATACTTTAACACAAATCAACACATATAACTACTGCTTAAAAAAAAGCCGTCGATAAAAGGCTGAAAAGAAAGAACAAGATTAGCTTTCTATTGCCTATTTTAATATATGCGCATTATTGGGTAACGTTTGTGCTCTGGTTCATAATATTTTGAACGCTGAAATATCCACAGCAACTGCCCCATGTGATCTCCTGCAAATTTACTATCGTTCTTTCTTTTTTCTTCAAATTCTAGGTTAAGCCTTTCATCAGCTTCTAACAATTCTTTAGCAATTGGATCAAAAGCAAAATCTGAAAACCATTCCTTCTGTTGCAACACATTATCAAAGTAATTCCATCTGAAAAATGCATCGGCTGCATTTGGCTCCAGGGTCTCTACCAAGTATCTTCTTGCGTCCTGATTCAAGGAAATAATAACGTCTCCTTTATAAAATCGAACGGATTGAAAGTTCTCATTCACTCGAACATCAGCATGAAAATAGTGTTTCTCATATGGCTCTTTAGGGGCAGTTACACCTTCTAAATAATACATTCCACCATTGAGTATTGTATCGTTCTCAAAACGATCTAGTGCTATTTCTTGACGTTTTAGAACTTCAATTAGTTTTGGATAACATTGCGGAATCACATAATATTGTGGAACGCTAACGCCTTGTATCGAAATATAGCTTCGGTAATGAGGCACTGGAAAAGTCTCTTCTTTAGTGTTATCGTATGACCTTCTCAATAAACCCGTAGTTTCGCTTTTCACTAGTTTCATTTCATAACCTTTAAACGATAATGTATCAGCCGACATAGTATCTAATAACCAGTTAATTGTAAACTGATTTTGCTCTCGATCCGTTTGATTGGCCAATTCTTTTGTCCGAATCAAATCATTACTATTTCCATTTGAAAAAACGCAAAGTGTGTTCAATAACTCATAGGTATAATCTACTCTATTTTCAAAACTTGTGTACTTATGCGCTTCACTAATTAGCCCAATGGTATTAAACAAGTTCACGTATCCACTGGAGTATCTTGGGGTTTCTAAGAAATCCTTTATTCCTTCATTTGGAATACTTTTCATTAAGTGCACATAGGGCACTATTTCCTTTTCTTTCTCCGCCATTTTCTGGTACAAATAGTTTTCCAACTTACCATAAGTGTATTCAGCCAAAATCGGATTCATTTTATTACGCTGCGAAACAATAAGGGTCAGTGGATATTGATGATCACTGCCATTAGTAGTATGCGTATCCATAAATAAATGAGGCTTCCAAGCATGAAATATTTTATGAAAAGCAGCGGTGTTTAATGCGTCAGATTTTATAAAATCTCGATTTAAATCCAAATGCTGATAATTTGCTCGAAACCCACATTCGACTGGTCCAGGTTGACCACTTCGACTATATTTTGAACGATTTAGCATTCCTCCAATATTATATACTGGAATGGCTACAACTATCAAATTCTCAAATTCCTTTTCATGCGTCGACAGGTATTCGAACAACTTAACGGTTGCATCTACTCCGCAAGACTCCCCGGGATGAATTGCATTATTGATCAATAAAACAGCTTTTTTAGATCGATCAATTTTAGTCGGATCAAACTCTTTATTGAAATTAAAAACGACAGTATGCAACCGTCTCCCAACATCGGTTTTTCCTTGTTCTATTATTTCTATATATGGGCTGACATTAGAGAGTTTGGTAAGTTCTTCAATCGCCTGATCGTAAGTAAAACTTTCGTTTTTTAGATGAGGAAATTTTATTTGAGACAGTGAAGTCAATGTCAAAAAAGCAAATATCACCACTAAACCAAGACTGCGCATACCTAGACTATAATTTAAAAACCAACGGGAAGTACCATTTATTAGATTCATTTTCACCGTCAAATATAACGCTTGAAATACTAGATTTGTATTATGAATAAACTGCTATCACTACTATGCATTCTAGTACTTTTAAGTTGTAAGAATTCAGAGAAAAAAATATCTACAGAAGGAACTAAAAATGAAGTGCAAAAGGAAACTAAAACAGTAACCTTTTCTATCCAAGTGATTCAGCCCTATTGCGGAGGAGCTGCACCATCAGATGAAATGGAAAATATAAGAATGAAAGGTGAAGCTGCTCAGGAATTTGTTTTTTATGTAAAAGCTGATAACGGAACTCCAATGAAGTTGGTTACAAATATGGAAGGCTCGGCTACTGTAGAACTAATCAACGGGGGTTACTGCGTTAAAGAAGGTTATAAGTCTGATCCTAAAATGATTAAAGGTTTAGAAAATAGCGATTGGGAATTTGATCAAGAGTGTTATTCGCAATGGAAAGAACAATGCAACCATGCTTTTGTAGTATCAGATACTTCCTCAAACCAAATTAACTTCACATACAGACCTCGTTGCGGTTGGGAAGGTCCAGTTCCTTGCATTACGAATACAGGTTTTCCACCTCCATGATTCCAAAAGATCAAGACCTGAAATTGTGGCTTGAAACTGAATTATTGGAAAATCGTTCCAAATAAAACGTCTTGCGTATTGCTCATTTAACACAATAGGAACCTAAGCTTATTGATGCAGTTTTCGAGTGTATTGCAGAAGGTAAAGATTACATCGATTGGCGTTCAGCATAGGTTTTAAATCACCTCAACCAAATTTCCAAAGAAACAGTTCGTCCTCACCGTAGCCAAATGATAGTGTTTCTTAGCGCGTCGAATAACGAATCACTGCAAAGAACTTATTTGAAAATATTAGATCAAAATGAGATTCCAGAAGAAAATAGTGGAGTACTTATAGACCTTTGTTTTGAGTTGCTAAACAACCCGAAATCAGCTGTTGCGGTTAGAGCTTGGTGCATGTTCATTCTTATGGAGTTTGCTACAAAGTATCCGAAAATCAAAAATGAGCTTAAATCTATATTGGAATTGATTTCACAAACCGATACTGCTGAAGAAAAATCCCGAGCACAGGTAGTTCTTAAAACTTTGGACAAGGAATCATACAGCGACTTTCTTTATCTGCTCTTAAGGTTTTGTCCGTTGAGTGTTTTTTAAGAATGTAACGAAGAAGAAATTTGTCGAGAACCTCAATATTTCAGCTTCTCGATACGATTCTCCTGAGCTCGAATCACTCGAAGTGACATTTTAAAGTTTCGGCTCCCCAATTAATAGTGTATTCACCTGTTGCAATTGTGGTTTGAAGTAAGAGATTATAAACAGTTCTGTTGCAATGAATCCACTTCGAAGTTGCGCTTGCAGTTCCATTTCCACATATAATTCTAGGGCACTTTGCATACGCCGTTATCTGAAGCAGAATCAGAAAACATAAGACTACGAAACCACGCAATGGGCTCATTGATTCAGTTTAATATAGCGGTTCAACGGTACCGGGTATTGAACAAGAATCAGAAAATTTGTTCTGTATACTAACCCTAAACGATAACTTTTCCAATAAGGTTAATACTATTTTAATTTTTCACTCTAGAGTACCACATTGCCTTCAGCATCCAATCGGGTAATGGTTTTTTTGGATCACGGTTTTTTAAGTTTTTATACCAGCCTAACTTTTTCATTATAGGTAACTTATGAGTTTCAACAAATTCAATTAATGAGCCATCAGGGTCTTCTATGTAGGAAAATCTTCCCGCTGCCTCTCCCATGTCAAAACTATTGGCACTATCTACTGTAAACGGATAGCCTTTTGAAGCGCAAAGTTCTTTTAATTCATCCATTCCGTTTATGTCAAAACATAAATGAATGTAGCCTCTATCTCCCCAATCCCTGCCTTCGAAAATCTTTTTCTGAGTTCTATCTTTTGCAACAATCAATTCAATTTCCGATGGCCCCATCATTCTACTAAACGATCCTTGCCTCGGTTTACTATGCGTTAAAACCAATCGACGATAGTTTTCTTTTCCACCATTTAATCCATTGAAATCGTCAAAAACCGCAGTTTCATCAGCTAATATTTTATCATAGCCCAAAATATCTCGGTACAATGTCAATGACTTTTCAATATCAGTGACTCCAATAGAGCAGCCCATTGGCCCTGCCGTAGAATCTCCGGTATTTCGGAATCGATAGCTGTCCTGAACCATTTGAAAAACGTTTTCATATGGGTCTTTTAGATAAAACGTTGGATTTCCTTTAGGATCATTTTTAAACTCAGTAAGTATGTTTACACCCAATTTTTGAAATTTCTTGAATGTCGACTCAACGTCGTAAGTTCTTATTTTACAGACGTTTATACCTAAGTCGCCAAGTGCAATCTCAAATTCTGGCATTACCGGAGTTCGACTGGTGTATTGCCAAATTTCAAACCCACCACCACTCTGATTATTCAAAGACAGAATAGCATGTCTGCTTCTTACTTCGTTTTGAGTATAAGGAAGCATCAATGCTGCTTCTGCTGCTTCTTCGAAGACTTTAATATCCATATCAAAGTGCTTTCTATACCAATCAAAAGCTTCTTGAACGTTTGGAATTCCAATACCAATTTGCTGAATTCCGCTTATAACAACTCCCATAATCTCTAGGTAGGACTAATCCTACTCACTATTTTATAAAATAACCAAGGTGTATATCTTCTAATGAAAACCATTAGAAGTTCCTTACCTCCAACTAAAATTTCCTTTTTTCCTTTTGATAAATCTCTCACAATTTTCTTTGCAGCGATTTCAGGACTAATTCCTTCATCCAGTCCCTTGTCCATTGTTTCGGTTGCCGTTCCTTTTCCGTCCAAAGCATGTTTGGATATTTCTGTTCTTACTCTTCCTGGAATAATAATATTGACTCCAATATTATAAGGCAATAATTCAGTTCGAAGTGATTCAAAATATCCTTGTACCGCATGCTTGCTGGCAGAGTAAGACGTTCTTAATGGAAACCCAAATTTTCCTGCGATACTTGAAGTTACCGCCAATTGGCCGCTCTTTTGACGCATTAATATTGGCATTACCAACTTGGTAAGGTAAATTGTTCCAAAATAATTTACCTCCATAATGTTGCGTTCCACATCAGAATTGGTTTCTGCTGCAACCGCCCGCTGACTAATTCCTCCGTTATTGATTAGTAAATCGATATGGGTATATTTTTCTTGAAAGCTTTTGAATGAATCTTCTATGATGGAGGGGACGCCTAAATCAATAGGCAATATAAGAGTCTCCGCTGCGCCATACTGCATACAACGTTTCGCTACTTGAGAAAGCTTAGCTTCACTTCTTGCAGATAAAACTAAATGAGCTCCATGTTTGGCCAATTCATATGCAATTGCCTCACCAATACCTGATGACGCTCCAGTAATCCAACATATTTTATTTTGATAATACACGCCTAATCTTTTCGACCAAAAACAAAAGAATTTACATGCAAAATTGAGGCTGGATTTCCATGAGCCGAGGAGGAGGATGAAATCAGCTCGAACCCTTCATCATTTAAACGATTAAAAATATCAACTAGTCTGTTGGAGTTATACTCGTGATGCTCAGAGTCCAATTTTTCAACTGCAATACGCTCCGATTTATCTTTTCCATAGGCTATAATAATCTCTCCGGATTTATGAATTGGTTCATAGATTTTCACGACTACATAATTGGTTCCTTGATTGGTTTTTTGTCCAAATCCATTTAAAACAATTAGACACAAAGTGAGAATTATTAAGGATTGTAAATACTTCATAACAGCGGAATTTAATTGTGAAAATCAAATGTAGCATATTCTAAAAACTGATTAGCATTTTAGATTTTAAGTATGTGGTATCCTTCAAGTTTTATGTCAATATTTAATATGAATTCAACACCAAATTCATTCTGATAGAATTTCATTTAGATTAGTTTTGCAGCCCTTAGAAGCCTATGCTTAATCATAAGTTAAGAAAAACACTGTCAATTGTAGTCCTAGTCTGCGTTGGGCTCATAACCCTTGCGGCAATTTCTCTATTACCCCAAGTGAAGTTTGATTACAAATTCGAGAAGTTTTTGCCACCAAGTGACGATGATCTTCAATTTTATTGGGAGCATATTGACCGTTTTGAATCTGATAATGATTTTCTGCTGGTTGGAATAGGTAATGATGAAGGGGTTTTTCAAGAAGACTTCTTAATAAAGATCGACAGCCTCACTTCCGTTTTTGAAATGAAAAGCTATATCGAAAAAGTTGCTTCACCAACCAATATAGAAAACCCCATTATTGGTCCACTTGGCGTAATTAAAAGTTCTTACATTCATGTTTCACAGCCTGAACTTTACGATACAGACTCAGCTAGAGTTTATGATACTCCTGGTTTAAAAGGTTCATTGTTCTCGGAAGATGGAAAAAAAGTAAGTCTGTTTCTAAAGATAAAACCATCTGACGATAGAACACAAAATGACCAAACTATTTCTGAGATAGAATCAATTATTGAATCCTATCAATTTGACGATGCGCATGTTGCTGGGAAAATAAAAGGTGCCTTCTATTTTATTAAAAAAATGGAGTCTGATTTGATGTTATTCATGGCGCTTTCCTGTATTTTATTAATCGTATTCCTCTATATCTCTTTTCGATCTCTTTGGGGAATATTGATTCCGATGGCCGTCGTGGGAATTACCATTTTATGGATGATTGCATTTATGACTTTGATCGGAAAACCAATCAACTTTATGACTACACTCTTACCCACAATTCTATTTGTAGTCTGTATTTCTAATGTGGTTCACATTGTAGAAAAGTATCTAGATGAACTTCGAAAGAAAAAGACCAAATTAGAGTCGTTAAGCACAGCTTTCAAGGAAATTGGTTTAGCAACTTTCTTTACCGCTTTTACAACTGCTGTTGGATTCTTATCGCTGTACACCGCAATGATTTTACCGATAAAAGAATTCGGCTGGATTACCGCTATCGGTGTCTATGTGGCTTTCTTCCTTTCATTTTCATTATTACCCGCTCTACTCTATTTAATGAAGACTCCAAAGGTTAAGGGTAAACATAGCGATGATTCTTTTTGGACAAAAAGATTGCACACACTATTCTTGTGGGTTATTCCTCAACGACAAAAAATATTCAGTGTTGTTTTAGTCGTAATGTGCATTTCATTTATTGGAATTCACCAACTGGAATTTGATAATAAGTTCTTAGACGATTATGCTAGTGGTGAAGAAATGAGAAACGATTACAGTTTCTTTGAAGAGAACTTCTCTGGGTTTAGACCATTTGAAATGGCCGTTACTCTTAAAGACACTAATCGCTCCTTCTTTGACTTAGAAGTGATGCAAGAGGTAGATAAGATCGAAACGGGAATCAAGGAAGTTTATGGGGCTGGCTTTATAGTTTCTCCAAACACGTTCATCAAAGGCACCAGAAGAGCTATGAATGGTGGTAAAAATAAAGAGTACAAACTTCCAGCAACTAAAAGTGAACTTAAAAAAATCAAACGTGGCCTCCGCAGATTACCAAAAGCCAATATTCGCAGTTACGTTACAGACAATGGCTATGAAGGCAGAATAAATGCTAAGGTTAAAGACGTCGGAGGTAAACAAATGCGAATCAAAAATCAGAAATTTGAACAGTATTTGACAGCGAACGTAAACAAAGATTTATTTGTATTTAGAGTAACTGGAATGCCGTTTTTAGTGGATAAAACGAATGAGTTTTTAGCAAATAATATTATTTCTAGTCTCACCATTGCATTTATCATTATTGCTATTATCATGGGAATACTCTTTCAATCGTTCCGAATGATCATTATAGCGGTGCTTCCTAATTTACTACCCTTACTAGTTATTGCCGGTTTTATGGGGCTTGCTGGAATAACTATTAAAATTTCTACTTCTATCATATTTGCGATTGCCTTTGGAATTGCAGTTGATGATACCATTCACTTCATGAGCAAACTGCGCATCGAATTAAATAAAGGAAAGAGTATTGTTTACGCTCTCAAACGAACCTACCTTTCTACCGGTAAAGCAATTATAGTAACCAGCCTTATTCTTTGTAGCGGATTTTTAATTCTAGTTGGTTCTGCTATATCCAGCACGTTCTACATTGGTCTATTAGTTAGCCTTACGCTCCTATTCGCAGTATTAAGTGACCTGTTTTTCTTACCGGTACTTATTCTTATGTTTTTCCAAGAACCCAAAAAAAAACGAACTCTTTTCGGTAAAAAAACTAAAACTGTCTAACTTTGGCATTGATATTGATTAAAGATTCAAAACTTATAATAAATCTAAAGCAAACATTATGAAACGAATATTTTCGATTGCAACGCTAGCAATACTTGCAATGACCGTAACTTTTACTTCATGTAAAAATAAAAAGTTAACTCCTAAGAAAGAAGGCGAAGTTCTTTTAACTCAATATTGTTCTGGTCCAGATTATTTCTCAAATAAGAAATATTTCCGTGCTAATGCGATTGGCGAAAGTTTAGATCAAATGACAGCTCGTAAAAAAGCAATGTCTGCAGCTAAGGAACAATTGGCAGGAGACATTAACACTACAATGAAAGTTGTAGGAGATAATTACGTAAAGTCTTCTGAATTTAATAATAAAGAAGAAGTATTAGAACGTTTTGAGTCTAATGCAAGAACAGTAGTTAACCAATCACTTAGTGGAACTAAAACCATTTGTGAAAAAGTTACTAAAACTACAGAAGGAAAATTTAAATATTACGTAGCTATTGAGTTATCTGGTGATGAGTTAGTTGGGAAATACAACGCGACTCTTAAAAAAGACGAGAACTTGAAAATTGATTACAATTACGAAAAGTTCAAAGAAACTTTTGATAAGGAAATGGAAAAAATGGAGAATAATTAAATTTCTCTTTTAAGATAATGAAAGCTCTATCGATTTGTTTCGGTGGGGCTTTTTTGATTTTAAGAAACTTATAATAGTACTATCGAAAGCTCACAATCATTATCCTATAGTAGGATCTCCTTAATGTATTTAAGGCTGTCTGCATTCATTAGGAGTTAGATTAAATTCTAGAGATACTGAAATAAATTCAGCATGACGCTGTTAAATGGATTGGGTACTATTGAAGGCCATCAATTAACCACCAACCACAAACTGCTCCAACAGTTTTTTAATCTGGTGTTTAGTTTCGGCAGCTGAACCTTCGTAATTGTTTACTAAAATACAGAAGGTAAACTTCTTACCCTGAAGTGTTTCGATATACCCTGCATAACTTCTCACACGTTCCATATATCCACTTTTAGCTTTTATTTTTCCTTTTGCAGGACTGCTAGTAAACATTCGTTTTAATGTACCCGATTCACCTGCAACGGACAGCGACTTATTAAAGGTGGCAGCATTCTCTGAGGTCTTCATGTAATCTAATAAACCCACCATTTGGGTTGGTGTTAATGCGTTGAACCTAGAAAGACCGCTGCCGTCCACTAGAAACATTCCTTTGGTATCTATTCCCATTTTACGAATTCCTTCTTTTACACTTTGCGCACCCAACTCTATGGTTAATTTTTCTCCCCGGTTTTCGTTCAACCAAATGGCCATATGCTCGGCGTAAAGGTTTATGCTGTGTTTGTTCGTAAGGGTCACTATTTCAGATAAATAAGGGCTTTTATGGGTATACAAAAGCTGCTTTTGATCATCATTAAAAGTTTTCCCACCAACTGCTATTCCCTTTTGAGTTAAAACCTCAACAAGCCAGCGCTCAGCAACTAATTCGGGATTTGAAATTGAGCCTTTTATAGAAAACTCTTTGCGACCTTTGGGGATCGTTCCTTTAATGAAACGCAATGTGCTACCTTCAGCCCCATATATATAAGCATTGTCAACACGGTCATTTGAGCCTGTTACTTGAGAGTCAAATCGTAAGTGTTTCATTTCAGGTTCGGTGCGTACCACCTTGCAAACCGCACCTACTTCAAAGGGTGAATTAAGTACCATTTTATAGGTGTTGTCATGAAAAGAAAGCCCACTCGGAACTGCTCCATAGTAATTACCTAGATCTTCCCAAATCCAAGTTCTAGGCGTTGAGTATTTAGGAAATACTGTGGCATCTACCTTAACTGAACCTGAAATCGACTTAATGCCTGCCTTTTGAATTTCACTCACCCAAATTTGATTGAGCTTTTCTACTCCTCCAAAACGATCAGAACCCAAAGTAGGATCGCCACCTCCTTGAATCCAAAGATCGCCCTTAAGCACTCCAGCTTCATCAATCGACCCTGAATACCAAATTTTTGTTTCAAATTGAAAACGAGAGCCTAACTGTTCAAGTGCAACAGCGGTTGTCAGTAATTTTTGAGTAGAAGCAGGAATTAAAGATGTATTAGCATTGTGCTCCAAAACAACTTCTCCAGTTGCATTTTTAACTAGAATACCAATCGAGGCAGATGCTAGATTGGACTGGCTAACCCACTGATTAAAATACTGCTGAACAGCAACTTTATTTTCTTGTTTATCAACTTGAGCACGAGAAGAAAGCCCAAAAATGAGTTGCAAAAGCAAAAATCCACCACTCAAAATTTTGAACCTAAACGCCATTGCTATTTTTGGAAAGGATAAATATTAAGGTAACAATCCTTCATTTTACCCAACATAAAACACATTTCTCGTTCGTCTGCAATTTTATCGAAGTTATAAACCACTATTTTGTGAGGCCCTACATCTTGCAAGATTTCCCAAATTACTACTTGACTATTCTTTGAATCGTTTGAGTAGACAATATCATCGGGGTTTAACTTCGTCTTCTTTTCAACGCCATCTTCATTAATAAGAACAGAACCAAGAACTAGATTCATTCCAATGAGAACTGGAACAGTAAGTTGCTGCATTTCACCATTTTTAGTAACGTGTCGTGAATAATAATCGAGTTTTTGACCGAAAATTGGTGCAGCAAAAATAAAGAGTAGAGCAAGGATGAAAAGTCGCTTCATAAGTTCAAGTTTATTATTTTTTCAAAACTATAAACTAAGCACTCAATTGAGCTTGGGTTTCTCAAGAGTTATTCAGAAAGAACGTTTAATTAAGCAAACTCAAATCCATTAGAATTTTGTCGGAATTCTCGTTAATCTCAATAATTATCGGTAGAATGAGGAAATAAAAAGACCTGTAAGTGCAAAACTATAACGACATACAACTCTCTATCCGCATTGCCTTTTCGTAGCGTTCGATAATAGAGTTAGTATCCAACATCATTTCTTTGACCGAAAAGCTTGCGTATTTTCCATTTTTAGACATCCGCAAGTTTACTTGAGCCTCTTCACCAAAAACTGCTTGAAGCAAAGCTATAGACCGATTATCACCAGGTACGATGAACTTAAACAAATACACTTTTGGATAATTGCCTTCTTCCTTTAATTGCTCTCTTAAAGAATCCCAATCTCCTTTTACGTCCTTCTTATTTTCCATTGCTGTATTTGAATCTCAATTCTCCAACAAAGGTGTTACTTTCGGCTTCGCAACAAAAAAACAATGTCTAAAAAACCGTTAAGTCTTATTTTACTATTTATTTCTCTTGTTCAACTCTCATTTGCACAAAATGGATATTGGCAGCAGCGTGCCGAGTATAAAATGGAAGTTGCCTTAAATGTGGAAAATCATAAGTTAACTGGCTCACAAGAACTGAAGTATTTCAACAACAGCCCCGACACTTTAAAGAAGGTTTATTATCATTTATACTTTAACGCCTTTCAACCAGGAAGTATGATGGATGCTCGATCTAGATCCATTCAGGATCCTGATTCAAGAGTTGGTAGCAGAATAAAAAAATTATCTGCTGAAGAAATTGGCTATCAAAAAATCAATGTGCTGAAACAAAACGGTGCAGACGTTAAATGGAGCATTGATCAAACACTATTAACTGTTGAGTTAAACACGCCGTTACTTCCAGGTAAATCCTCGACATTCAATATCAATTTCGAATCTCAAGTTCCTATTCAAATTAGACGGTCAGGTAGAAATAATTCGGAAGGCGTTGCTTATAGCATGACACAATGGTATCCTAAAATGGCTGAATACGACAAAGATGGCTGGATGACCGACCCCTATATAGGTAGAGAGTTTCATGGTGTCTGGAGTGACTTTGATGTCAAAATAACTATTGATTCATCTTTCACAATCGGAGGTTCCGGTTATTTGCAAAACCCAGAAGAAATTGGTCATGGCTACATTGATGTATCAAAGGTTAAACGACCAAATTCTAAAGAATTGACTTGGCATTTTATTGCACCTCAAGTACATGACTTTGCTTGGGCAGCGGATCCAGATTATGTGCACGATATTCGTACAACTTCATTTGGCTTGGACTTACATTTTATCTACAAAAACGATTCAAACATAGCTAACAACTGGCAAAAATTGCAAAGCTATACTGAGAAGAGTTTCAGTATTGTAAATGAAGTTTTCGGCGAGTATCCATACAAACAATATTCAGTGATACAAGGCGGAGATGGTGGAATGGAATACCCTATGGCAACCTTAATTTCTGGCACAGGATCGCTGGGTGGGTTGGTAAGCGTAACTGTTCATGAGTCTATACATAGCTGGTTTTATGGCCTACTGGCAACCAATGAAAACAAATACCCGTGGATGGATGAAGGATTCACACAATTTGCTCAATATATCGTCTTAGATTCTTTGTTTCATAGACGGTTAACAAACCCTGCTGCTGCTGCCTTGAAGAATTATCGGAGAATTGCAGTAGACAAGGATTACGAACCAATGACCACACACGCAGATTACTTTCATTCTAACCGAGTTTATGGAATCAACTCTTACTACAAAGGCGCGACCTTCCTTTCCCAACTTTCATACATAGTTGGAGACGCTGTTTTTTTTCCTGCAATGCGGAAATACTATTACACTTGGAGATACAAGCACCCCACTCCTGGTGACTTCAAACGCATTATGGAAAAGGCCGCCGACATGGATTTGGATTGGTATTTCACCCATTGGATTGGCGGTACAAAAACAATAGACTATGCCATTTCCGAAGTCAATGAAAGCAAAAAAAACACGAAAGTAATCATCGAACGAATTGGGCAAATGCCAATGCCGGTTGAATTGCTAGTAACCTTAACTGATGGCTCGCAGCAGCAATTCTATATTCCTTTATTTAACTTAAGAGGAGAGAAAAACTTTGCTGAAAATTCTAACACAACTATTTGCAGCACTTGGCCTTGGACACACCCCAACTATCGCCTAACTATTCCTATAAAAAAAGGCGACATCAAATCAATGACACTTGACCCTCAGGAACGAGTAGCAGATTTGGATTTAACGAATAATGTTTATCCAATGAATGAAGGTGTAAATGAGAAAATCTATTACGAGGGAAAGACTAAGTAAGCTCAGATTATTCTGCTTGTAAGGTTTTTACATCAGCGATTAATTTGTTCACTGAACCTTTATTGAGGCCATTGTAAATTCCGCGAATTCTTCGTTTCTTATCCAATAATACAAAGTTTTCTGTGTGCAGAAAATCATCTGGTTTTTTTGTAAGTCCTAAATCTTCTTCAACAAAATAGGCATTTCTTCCTAGTCCATAAATCAATGACCTATCCCCTGTCAGTAAATGCCATTTCCCATCTTGAATTTGATGTTCGTTCGCATATTCTCGCAAAGCACTAACCGAATCAATTCGAGGAGTAACAGAATGAGACAGAATTATCACTTGTTCATCATTCTTAAAGGCAGACTGCACGAAATGCATATTCTCGGTCATTTTCGGACAAATACCGGGGCAAGTAGCAAAGAAAAAATCAGCAATAACAATTTTACCCGTAATAGTCTCTTCTGTAATGGATATCCCATTCTGGTTGCTCAATTCGAAGGCAGGAATTGAATGAAACGAGGATAAGCTATCACTTTCCAAATTAAACCAATGAGGAGTAAACGAAGCCTCATTATAAAAAGGCAAAGTAGCTACACGACTCGATTTTTCAGAATTATCCGTAC
>TARA_B110000879_G_scaffold45957_1_pt1 | contig 16037 bp, 14 predicted proteins | sample TARA_B110000879 | Tara Oceans TARA_B110000879 (sample SAMEA4398094) | marine metagenome | biome: Polar Biome; feature: [SRF] surface water layer (ENVO:00010504); material: water (ENVO:00002006), including particulate matter (ENVO:01000060) such as... | depth 5 m
CATGATTTATTATCCTTTATCTACTTTGCTGTATTCAGGAATAAAGGAAGTTCTGATTATTTCCACTCCCCACGATTTACCATTATTTAAAAAGTTATTAGGAGACGGAAGTAGTTTAGGCTGCAGATTTGAATATAAAGTGCAAGAAATACCAAATGGACTAGCTCAAGCCTTTGTATTGGGTGAGGAATTTATTGGTGATGACAATGTATGTTTAGTGTTAGGTGATAATATTTTCCAAATTAAAACAAAGACCTTATCTTCTTGTATTGATGTTAAAGGCGGTATTATATTTGGCTACCATGTTAATGACCCTGAACGATATGGAGTGGTTGATTTTGATGATAATTTTAAAGCCTTATCACTAGAGGAAAAACCTGAAAATCCGAAATCAAATTATGCTGTTCCAGGTTTATATTATTATGATAATTCAGTGGTGGAGATAGCTAAGAACATCAAACCTTCTAAAAGAGGAGAGTATGAAATTACTGATGTAAATAAAGAATATTTGAGAAGAGGAAAATTAGACGTAAAAGTTCTAGGTAGAGGATCAGCTTGGTTGGATACTGGCACTTTTCAATCTTTAATGCAGGCCAATCAATATGTTCAAGTTATTGAGGATAGGCAAGGAAGAAAAATAGGCTGTATTGAAGAGGCCGCTTATAGAATGGGTTATATTGACTCTCAAAAATTATTAGAAATTGCAGAGCCACTAAGAAAAAGTGGATATGGAGATTATTTGATTAATTTAGTAAAGAAATAATGAAATCTATACAAGAATTAAGTTCGTTGATTAGTGATGAGTTAAGTAGCATAAAGTATCCCAAAACCCCTTCATCATTATATGAGCCGATAGAATATATTCTTGATTTAGGAGGTAAACGTATGCGTCCAATTTTGGTTTTAATGGCTTATCAATTATTTGGCAAGAATATTGAGAAAGCAATTCCACCCGCATTGGCAATTGAAATTTTTCATAACTTCACACTTTTACATGATGATATTATGGATAATGCTCCGTTAAGAAGAGGGCAGAAAACAGTACACGAAAAATGGAATAATAATGTTGCTATTTTATCGGGTGATACGATGTTGGTTCAAGCTTATCAGCTAATATCTGATGTTGACAATACTATTGTTAAGCAAGTATTAGCTGTATTTAGTAAAGCAGCAATTGAGGTATGTGAGGGACAGCAATGGGATATGGATTTTGAAACTCAATCGGATGTTAGTATTACTGATTACCTAAAAATGATTGAGTATAAAACAGCTGTATTGTTGGGCGCTGCTTTACAGATTGGTGGAATTACAGCAGGAGCGTCCACAAAAGAACAAAATCATTTGTATGCTTTTGGTAGAGATTTGGGCATCGCCTTTCAGTTAAAGGATGATTTGCTTGATGCTTTTGGAAATATTGAAACTTTTGGCAAACAAGTGGGAGGAGATATTATGGCTAATAAAAAAACCTATTTATACTTAAAAGCATTGTCGTTATCAGATAAAAAACAGAGAGCTGATTTGAAGCAGTATTTTTCAACTAATGATACTTCTCAATTGAAGATTGATTCAGTAAAAGCCATATTTTATAAATTAGCAATTCCTGAATTAACTACTAATTTGATAAAAGAATACCATTTAAAAGCAATGGATAATTTAGCAGCTATAAATTCTGAAAATAAAGAGCCTTTATTGGTTTTCTCATCATTATTGATGGATCGAGTTTCTTAGTGGATTTAATAAAAGTTAGTAATATAATTACGTCTAATAAATTTCTAATAGAAACTAGTTTTAAATTAAAAAAATATTTTTGAATATTTGAGTGAATTTTGATGTTGAAAAACCTAATCATGATTATAAACAATTATTTTTATTTAACTCGTTAACAGATTAAAGGATCAAGATCCTAGAGGAATTGTAAACTTGTTATACGTATTGATTTGTCATTGGAAGAAGTGCAATCAGAAATACAAATATTATCACTTTATTTTCAGAATTGTTGACTGAATTGATTGTGAAAAAAGGACTTAAAAAGGTGATAATGAAGAATTATTACTCAGGCCATGAAAATCAGTAGTATTTTACAACCTATATGAATAAAAATAGATAATTTTGCAATCAAATGTCACAGATAAATAATGGATAAGTTTTCATTTTTAGGAGCACTACATACTGGAATGATTGAGAAGATGTATGATCAATTCTTAAAAGATCCTTTAAGTGTAGAGGAAGAGTGGAGAAGTTTTTTCCAAGGCTTTGACTTTGCAAAAGAAGTGTATTCTGATGAAGATATTCCTCAAGTTTTCCAGAAAGAATTCAAGGTAATTAACTTGATTGATGCTTACAGGAAAAGCGGACACTTATTTACTAAAACAAACCCCGTAAGAGAAAGAAGAAAGTATACTCCTACTCTTAATTTTAAAAATTTTGGTTTAGAAGAATCTGATTTAGAAGTTATATTTCAAGCTGGGGAGCAAGTGGGCATTGGTCCTTCTTCTTTAAAGGTGATTATTGCACATTTGGAAAAAGTGTATTGCCAATCTATTGGAGTTGAATACATGTATATTCGTGATCCTAACGAAATAGAATGGATTAAAAATAGATTGCATAGAAACTCAAATACACCGAAATTTGAATCAAGCCAAAAAAAACATATACTACACAAACTAAATCAGGCAGTTGCTTTTGAAAACTTCCTGCACAAGAAATTTGTTGGACAAAAACGATTTTCATTAGAAGGAGCTGAATCTTTAATTCCAGCGTTAGATGCTTTGGTAGAACATAGTTCGGATTTGGGTGTTGAAGAATTTATTATGGGGATGTCGCATAGGGGAAGGTTAAATGTGTTAGCTAATATTTTCAACAAGACTTACAAGGAGATTTTTTCAGAATTTGAAGGAAAATTATATGAAGACAATAATATTTCTGGAGATGTAAAATATCACCTAGGCTTTACATCTATGCAGAAATGTAGTAACGGAAATAACATCAAGTTGAATTTAACCCCTAACCCTTCGCACTTGGAGGCTGTTGATCCTGTTGTTGAGGGAATTACAAGAGCAAAACTTGATAGCAAGTACGGAGGTGATGTTAAAAAAATATTACCTATTCTATTACATGGTGATGCGGCACTTGCTGGTCAAGGAGTTGTTTATGAAGTTATTCAAATGGCTCAGTTAGATGGGTATAAAACTGGAGGGACAATTCATATTGCTGTAAATAATCAGGTAGGGTTTACTACAAATTATTTGGATGCTAGGTCAAGTACTTATTGTACGGATGTTGCTAAAGTAACTTTATCTCCAGTACTTCATGTAAATGGGGATGATGTGGAGGCAGTAGTCCATGCCTTAAAATTGGCAGTAGAATATAGGCAAAAATACCATAAGGATATATTTATTGATTTATTGTGTTACCGTAAATACGGTCACAATGAAGGAGATGAGCCAAGGTTTACTCAGCCAAAACTGTATGAAGCAATTTCAAAACATAAGAATCCAAGAGAGATTTACAAAGAAAAATTGATGAATGAAGGAGTGGTAGAAGCAGGTATTGCCACAGAGTTAGAAAAAGATTTTCAAGATTTGTTGCAGGATAGATTTGCAAAAGCAAAGGAGATTAAGAAAGCAAAAATTACACGATTTTTAAAAGAAGAATGGAGTGAAGTAAAGCGAGTATTTTCTCCTGATTTCCATAGCTCAAATGCTACAAATATAGGGCAGAAAAAGTTAATGGAGTTGGCGAAGTATTTGTATAACGTCCCACAGGCAGATAAGTTATTTAAGAAAACAAGAAAATTACTAGCCGACAGGAAAAAGATGGTAGAGGAATCAGATTCTTTAGATTGGGCAATGGGGGAATTATTAGCTTATGCTTCTCTTTTGGATGAAGGACATGATATCAGACTTAGCGGACAAGATGTAGAAAGGGGTACGTTTTCGCATAGACACGCTATTCTTAAAGTAGAGCAATCTGAGGAGGAAGTGTGCCCGTTAAATAACATTAATGCAAGCACAAATTTTGAAGCATATAATTCCTTACTTTCAGAATATGGAGTTCTTGGTTTTGATTATGGATATTCCATATCAACTCCAAATACCTTAACAATTTGGGAAGCCCAATTTGGAGATTTCTCAAATGGGGCTCAAATTATTTTTGATCAGTTTATTTCTTGTTCTGAGGATAAATGGAAGGTGATGAGTGGTTTGGTCATGTTATTGCCTCACGGTTATGAAGGGCAAGGTGCGGAGCATTCTTCTGCAAGATTAGAGCGTTATCTGCAAATGTGTGCTAAGTATAATATGCAGATTGTAAATTGCACTACTCCAGCAAACTTTTATCATGTTTTAAGGAGACAATTAAAGAGAGAATACAGAAAACCCTTAATAGTATTTACCCCTAAAAGTTTACTTAGGCATCCTAAATGTGTTTCTTCTATTTTGGACTTAGTGGATGGTAAATTTGAGGCAATTATTGATGATTCTATTGATTCAAAATCTATAGATAAATTGGTGCTTTGTAGTGGGAAAATTTTCTATGAGTTATTAGAAAGAAGAGAAAAAGAAAAATTAGAAAATATAGCTTTAGTTAGAATTGAACAGTTGTTTCCGCTAGATAAACAAAAAATAAAGGAATTGATTGAAAAATACAAGGCTAAAGAAGTTGTTTGGGTACAGGAGGAACCGCAAAATATGGGAGCTTGGACTTTTATTCTGTCTGAGTTAAGAACGTTTAATATTGATGTTATTTCAAGAGAATCTTCAGCAGCAACAGCTACAGGTTCTAGCAAAACATCAACAGCAGAACAAAACGAGTTAATTAATAAAGTTTTTAAAAAATAAGACATGTTATTAGAAATGAGAGTCCCAAGTCCGGGAGAGTCAATATCAGAAGTAGAAATTGCAGAATGGTTAGTTGAAGATGGTGATTATGTAGAAAAAGATCAAGCTATTGCAGAAATAGATTCTGATAAAGCAACTTTAGAATTGCCAGCTGAAGAAAGTGGAACTATAAAAATTATTGTAGTTGATGGCGAAACTGTTGCAGTAGGCGACATTGTTTGTGTTATTGATACTTCTGTAAAGGGAGAGATGAAAGTAAAAGTAAATAACGAAGAAGTTGCCAAAACTACAAAATCAGCTGTAAAATCAAAGGTAGTTTTGGGTGTAACAAAAGCTACTCCAGTGGCATCTGCTATGATTAGCGAGCATGATATATCGGCAACTGAGCTAAAAGGAACAGGAGAGGCTGGTAAAATCACTAAGAGTGATGTATTAGGATTAATACAGGCAAATTCAACTGGAGGATCAAGAGGAACTTCTCGTAAAAAGATGTCATCCTTAAGACGAAAAATTGCAAGCAGATTAGTTGCTGTTAAAAACGAAACAGCAATGCTTACTACTTTTAATGAAGTAGATATGACGGAAATTTTTGCTATCCGAAAGCAATATAAAGAACAGTTTAAAGAACAGTATGGAGTCAGCTTAGGATTCATGTCTTTTTTTACTAAGGCTGTTACCATGGCTTTGCAGGAGTTTAAGGATGTAAATGCAATGATTGACGGAAATGAAGTGATTCATCATAATTATACTGATATTGGTATTGCAGTAAGTGCTCCAAAAGGACTGATGGTACCTGTGGTAAGGAATGCAGAATTGATGAATTTTCAGGAAATAGAATCCGAGATTAAGCGTTTGGCAATAAAAGCTAGAGATGGAAAGATTACAATTAATGAAATGTTAGGAGGGACTTTTACTATTACAAATGGTGGGGTATTTGGTTCTATGCTTTCAACGCCTATTATTAACCCTCCACAATCTGCAATTTTAGGAATGCACAATATTGTCGAACGACCAATGGCGGTTAATGGTGAGGTTAAGATTAGACCTATTATGTATCTAGCTCTTTCATATGACCATAGAGTTATTGACGGAAGAGAATCAGTTGGGTTCTTGGTTAGAGTAAAAGAATATTTGGAAAATCCAACTGAGCATCTTATGGATGGTAATGTGAAAAACACTTTGGGTTTATAGTCTTAGAGTAATTTTATAGTTACCTCTTTTATTCTTTTATAAGACAAATGGATGGCCCAAGATCTATAATAGACTATCTTAGATTGAGTAAATATTTAAGTTTTAATCTTCTAATATCCAAAACCTTCAATTTAACTTTTGTTTAATTCGTAAAACGAGTGGTTGTATTTGGAATTATAATTTGATAGTTTAATATTTTCAATATTTGTTTTAAAAGTATTTATTTTCCTATTTTTTAACTTTTAATCTCCCAAGTCTCCCCTGATTTAAGAAGTTCGTCTACTGTTCTGAATTTCGCGTTTTCTTTTTCGTATTCTAATTGACTAAGAACACCATCATCAAAGGTTTGTCGTTTTACTGATCTAATTACTCCTAGTGCAGCAGGAAATTCTGGAGGTCTCATTCTTGCTAACATAGTGTGTAAGCTTTGATCTTGCTCATGTGCATTATGAATCAAAATATCCTCTTCTTTCACATTATTTTCTCCAACAGTAGCAACTTCTAATTTAAAGCCATTTAGAATAATCCCTTTATTCAAATCTGGACCAAATAGCATTGGCTTTCCATTTTCAAGTATAAGTTGTGCGTTTTGTTTTACTTCTTTACCAGTAATTGAAGCAAAGGTTTTATCGTTAAAAATAACACAGTTCTGTAAAATCTCAATTAGTGAAGTGCCTCGATGCTCTTCTGCTTCGGTAAATATTTTTTGCATTAATTTTGGGTTAGTATCAACAACTCTTGCAAAGAAAGACCCTTGAGCACCAATCGCTAAATCAGAAGGAGAAAATGGCTCATCAGTAGTTCCGTGAGGGTTTGATTTTGTTTTTATCCCTTTTTTGGAAGTAGGAGAGAACTGTCCTTTTGTTAAACCGTAAATCTCATTATTAAAGAGTAAAATATTAATATCAATATTTCTTCTTAAGGCATGTATAAAATGATTTCCCCCAATAGCTAGTGCGTCACCATCTCCGGTGATCTGCCAAACACTAAGTTTTGGGTTTGCCAATTTCACACCTGTTGCAAATGCTGGAGCTCTTCCGTGTATAGTATGAAAGCCATATGTATTCATGTAGTATGGGAAACGAGATGAACAGCCAATTCCTGAAATAAAAACAAACTCCTCCTTTTTTCTTTCAAGATCAGGTAATGCTTTCTGCATGGCTCTTAATATTGCGTAATCTCCACAGCCAGGACACCATTTTACTTCTTGATCACTGGTAAAATCTTTATTTGTTAAGTGCTCCATATTATTTTGATAATAAGGTTTTAAAATGAGATTCTAATTCAATTGTTGTAAAAGGAAAACCTTGTATTTTATTGTACTGTTGAAAAATAGTTCCTTGGAAATTTATTCTAAGGTAATTAGCAAACTGCCCAGAATTTAATTCACACACTATAATCTGTTTATATTGTTTAAATATTTCTGATGTATTTTTTGGAAGTGGATTGATATAATTGAATTGACAGAGAGCGATCTTTTTACCTTGCTTTAATAGACTATCTACCACAGAATATAAGGATCCATGAGTTCCTCCCCAACCAACAACTAATAAATCGCCTTTTTCTTCGCCAAATATTTCTTGGTTTGGAATTATATTTGCGATTCTTTTTATTTTTTCAGCTCTTATTCCAACCATTTTTTCATGATTTTCTGCATCATAAGAGACATTTCCAGTGATATCCTCCTTTTCAAGTCCTCCAAGCCTATGCTCTAATCCCTTGGTTCCGGGCAGCGCTAATTTTCTAGCTAATGTTTTTTCGTTTCTAGCGTAAGGCTGATATTCTTCTCCTTCAATTGCAATACTTGGATGAATTTCAGGCATATCAAGTGTTGATTTTATTTTCCAGGGTTCTGCCCCGTTACCTAAATATCCATCAGAGAGTAAAACAACAGGTGTATTATGCTCTAATGTTATTTTTGATGACATGTAAGCCCAGTCAAAGCAATTTCCTGGAGTAGAGCTTGCTAAAACTACTGATGGGCTCTCCCCATTTCTTCCGTAGAGAGCCTGCATTAAATCTGATTGTTCTGTTTTGGTTGGTAATCCAGTTGATGGGCCTCCTCTTTGCACATTAACGACTACTAAAGGAAGTTCTGCCATAATTGCTAATCCCAACCCTTCTCCTTTTAGAGCAAGTCCAGGTCCTGATGTTGTAGTAATAGCAAGGCTTCCAGCAAAACTTGCCCCTATTGCTGAGCAGATGCCAGCAATTTCATCTTCTGCTTGAAAAGTTTTTACTCCTAAATTTTTATGTTTTGCTAGTTCATGTAAAATATCTGATGCGGGAGTAATAGGATAAGACCCTAGAAATAATCCCTTCCTTGCTCTTTCAGCAGCAGCTAAAAATCCCCAGGCAATTGCTTGGTTTCCCATTACGTTCCTGTATATACCAGGCTTTAAGTTTGCAGAAAGTACAGTGTATGATGAAGGAAGTGCCTCTATAGTGTCTGCAAAGTTATATCCTGCATGCATAACCTTAATGTTGGCGGCTACTACTTCAGGGTTATTAGCAAATTTCTTTTGTAAAAATTTTTCAGTTTGTTCCATTGGTCGATTAAACATCCAGTAGACAACGCCTAAAGCAAACATATTTTTTGATCTACCAATACTCTTACCATCTAAACCAGAATCTTTTAAAGCTTCTCGGGTTAATTTGGTAATTGGAGCCTGTATAATGTTATATCCTTCAAAAGAACTATCTTCTAATGGTGAAGTTTCATATCCCGCTTTATCTAAATCTCTTTTTGTAAACGTATCAATATTTACTATGATAGTCCCTCCTTTTTTAATCCAATTTTTATTAGCTTTTAATGCGGCAGGATTCATGGCTACCAAGACATCGGCAATATCACCAGGGGTATTAATATCAATCCTTCCAATATGAATTTGAAAACCTGAAACTCCAGCAACTGTTCCTTGAGGAGCCCTAATTTCAGCAGGATAATCAGGGAAAGTTGCTAAATCATTCCCTAGCAATGCAGATGTATCTGTAAATTGAGTTCCTGTTAATTGCATTCCATCACCTGAATCACCAGCAAACTTAATTACAACCTTTTCTAAATCAACAACCTTATTAGTTTTATTCATTTTTAGTTTAAAGCAAAAAAATTACTTAAGCAAAAGTACAAACCTTAGCTTTAATTTTTAGAGGATTACTTGATTATTTTAAGAGTAATTTATAATAAGTATAAATTAATAAGTTATGTTATTTCTATTGAAAAAAATTATATTTTTGTATTCAAATAATTAATGAATATAAAAAAACATGGCAATTAGAATAACAGATGACTGTATTAATTGTGAGGCTTGCGAGCCAGAATGTCCTAATAATGCAATTTATGCTCCTGAGGAAAAATGGAAAATGTCAGACGGAACAAGTGTTGATAATCATACCGAAAATGAAGCTGAATCAGATGATTTCTTCTACATAGCAACTGATAAATGTACAGAATGTATAGGCTTTCATGATGAGCCTCAATGCGCTGCTGTTTGTCCAGTTGACTGCTGTATTCCTGATGATGAAAATATAGAGTCAGAGTCTGAACTAATGGCTAAAAAAGATATTCTACACGTTTAATATAAGAGCAGTATTTATAAAAAAGGGAAGCATTTGCTTCCTTTTTTTTATTCTTTAAAAAAATATCTGAAATCTATTGTAACAAAATTACCAATCATGTCGAAGTAGAATTCTCTATCCTCATTGAATATATTTATTTTGTCATCATATTCTGGATAAATTCTACCAATTACTTTCCAAGGTCTATGCAGGCTTGTACCAAAATAATAGTAACCTTTACTATCTGTTCTATATTCCATACCTAAATTCGCTAAAATAGCACTATACCCTCCGCTTCTTCTAATTGTGTTTTGGAAGAAAAATTTTTCTTTTTCTTCACCATATGATTTAACATCAGAAGCTAATACATTATGCGAAATCCCAAAAGAAATATTCAGATACCAATTTTCTGAAGCACGAACATAAGTTAGTAATTGTATAGGGAATTCATATGATCTCATGCCAAAACCAGTGAAATCAACTAAGTTAATTGCATCATTAGTTATTGAAAGTTCAAAATTTCTTTGCGTAAAATTTAATCCTGACTCTAGTGAGAAAGTTTTATTTATCTGATTTCGGATAACCATCCCAAATGAGTTACTGTATTTAGGATTTAAGTTGAAAATATAAGATGTTGAACTCTTACTCAACTCCGCAGCATTAAAATATGCACTTGGAATTATTGGTTTGTACTGTAGGCCAAAGGTTGTTTTACTATTTTGAGATTTTGTATTAAATGCAAAAATAAAAAATAGGATAAAAAGAATTTTACCTTTCATTAGCTCTAACGACAATATTAGGATCGACCTTTTGATTTAGCAGGCTTTCAATCCCTCCTTTTAAAGTGCTAGTTGCTGAAGGGCAACCACTGCATGCCCCTTTTAAATTTACCGTAACGACATCTCCTACATAAGAATTAAAAGTAATAGCTCCCCCATCTGCTTCTACAGCTGGTTTTATATACTCATTTAACAAATCAATAATTGCTTTTTCTTTATCAGTAAATTCAATTTTTTCTGTATTTGTTTCTACTTTTATTTCTGTTTTAATTATTTCTTCTTCAGTAATATTTTCTGTGTAGTTTTTTAATCCTTCTTCATTTAAAAAATCAGTAATAAAATTACGCAACTGCATTGCAATCATATCCCATTCTACGTTATCAGTTTTAGCAATTGATATAAAGTTAGAACTTATGTATAAACTTTTTACAAAGGGAAAGTTAAATAAAGCCTTAGCGACAGAAATATCTTTAGCTTGTTCAGCTTCTGTTATCTCAATACTTTTATCTGCAAGCATACGATTGGCAACAAATTTCATTACTCCAGGATTAGGAGTGCTCTCTGCGTAGATACTATAATTCATAATGTTTACTTTTGTACAAAAATACAAACAAATAATAGTATGGCATTGATTAAAAGTGTAAAAGGCAGTAGCCCTATTTTTGGAGCTAATATATATTTGGCAGAAAATGCAACAGTAGTGGGTGATGTTAAAATGGGTAGTGATTGTAGCGTCTGGTTCTCGGCTGTTTTAAGAGGTGATGTGAACTCAATTAGAATAGGCAATAAGGTTAATATTCAGGATGGTGCAATTATTCATTGTACTTACCAAAAAGCAGCTACCATTTTGGGAAATAATGTGTCTGTAGGTCATAACGCCTTGTTGCATGGCTGTACTGTACGTGATAATGTTCTTATTGGTATGGGAGCAATTGTTATGGATGGTGTCGTTATTGAAAGTAATTCAATTATCGCAGCAGGAGCTGTTGTATTAGAGGGAACTCATATTGAATCAGGGACAATATATGCAGGTATTCCTGCTAAAATGGTGAAAAAATTAAATGAGAAAGAGTCTGCTCTTTTGATTGAAGGTATCTCTAATAATTATCTTATGTATTCCTCATGGTTTAAGGATTAATCCCAAATTTTTACTTCTTTCAATTTCAGATCCTCTTTGAAGAAAAATTGAGCACTTTTTTCAAAGGATTCTGTATAATTTGAAACATAAAAATGATGTTCAGTTTTAATGTTGTTGCTTAGTAAATTATCTTTTTTAAGCTTATTGGCAATATGCTCAACAACTATGTTGGCGGAATCAATTACTTTAACCGATCCTTTGTAATAATCTTTTATTTCTTGATGAATTAATGGGTAATGAGTACATGCCAATATTAGGTGATCAATACTAGCCAGTTGCTTATTGGAAAGGTAGTTGGCTATAATTGTATGGCTAATATCCTCATTGATAAACCCTTCTTCTATCATAGGGGCTAGAAGAGGAGTCGCTAACGATAAAACTTTAGCAGAACTACAAAGTGCTTTTATTTTTTTTTCATAACTATTGGATTGTATAGTTGCTTTTGTACCAATTACTCCAATTTTGTATTCTGAACATTGCTTTACTACTTCATCTATTACGGGTTGAATAACATTAAATACAGGTGTATTTCCGGCTATCTCTTTCACACTTTGATAGGCTACTGATGAAGCGCTATTACATGCAATAATTATTGTTTTACAATTTTTGTCTAATAGAAATTGGGTAATTTTTTTACTGAAATTCTGAATAGCAGTTTTGGATTTTTCTCCATAAGGTAAATGCTCAGTATCTCCAAAATATATAATATTCTCATTAGGTAATTTTTCTTTTAAAGCATGAGCAATAGTTAACCCACCGATTCCAGAGTCAAATATACCAATAGGAGATTTTTTCATGAGTTAAAGATATAAAAAAAGCACCTTACAAAGATGCTTTTTAAAATAATGGATTTTAAGTTTTTATTAAAGACCTAATTTCTTTTTTACCAAGGCTATTACATTTTCACTATCTTTAGCATAAAGTATTGAACCAATACTTTTGTCAAAGATATAAGTGTAATTTCCTTCTGTAGCTACATCTTCAATTGCCTTTCTTGCTTTAGCTAGAATTGGCTCTAACATCTCTTGCTCTTTTGCTTGTAACGATTTTTGTGCGTTTTGCTGGAAAGCCTGAATTCTTTGTTCTAAGCCGGTAATTTCAGCAACTTTATCCTGTTTTACTAAATCAGTATAAATTGCTTCATTTGCTTGGTATTCTTGTACTCCTTGCTGATATTCAGCAGTCATTGAACCTAACTGAGCTTCCAAGCTTTTTGCAAAATTTTCTACCTCAGTTGCTGCAGCTACCCGCTCAGGCATTAATGTTAAAAGTTCTTGTGAATCAATATATCCAAATTTATTTTGAGCTATTGAGCTGATAGTTAGTGCACTTAATAGTACTAAAAAGGTAATTTTCTTCATTTTGTTGTTTATTGTTATTATTAAATTAGTGTTTTAATTGTCGATCTACTCTAAATACTTTTAGTACCCCATTAAATTAAGTACTTTATCGCTTTTGTCATAGTTATTGTTTTTGTAAAGCATTATTAAATCGCTTGAACTGTCAAAAACAATTGCATATTTATTTTCTACAGCTAACTGTTGAATTGCATCATATATTTTGTCCTGAATAGGTTTTATAAATTCTTGTCTTTTGATGTATAAGCTCCCTTCAGGCCCAAAGTATTTTTGTTGTAAATTTTTTGCGTCTGTTTCTTTCTTAATGATTGCTCCCTCTCTTTTTTCTTTCATGTCAGAAGTTAACAGAACTTGTTCTTGCTGATATGCACGATACATTTTTTCAACATCAGCATATTTATTTTCTATTTCTTTTTGCCAGTCTGTTGAAAGGGCATCTAGCTTGTCTTGTGCTTGCTTGAAATCAGGAATTTTATTTAAGATATATTCTGTATCTACATATGCAAACTTTTGAGCCTGTATGCTTAGTGTTAAAAAACTAATTACTAATAATAAAAGAAACTTTTTCATAATTTAAATTTAGTATGCAAATATAATTAAAATTGTTGACCTATTGAAAAGTGAAATTGCCCGCCGTTTGCATCTGATTTTCCAGTAATATCATCAAGACCCCAGCCGTAGTCTAGCCCCATCATGCCTATCATTGGCAACATAATTCTTACCCCAAATCCTGCTGATCGTTTTACTCCAAAAGGATTAAAGTTGTCAAAATTGTCCCAAGCATTACCAGCTTCTAGAAATCCTAAAGCATACATAGTCGAGCTTGGATTTAGACTTAATGCATATCTAAGTTCGGAAGTGTATTTGTTGTAAATAGTAGCTCCTGTTAGCGGAGAAACAGAGTTATTACTATATCCTCTTAAAGAGACTAGCTCTCTGCCATCATACACCATACCCATTCCACTTAGGCCATCTCCCCCAACATAAAATCTTTCAAAAGGAGCTATTCCTAAGTTGTTATTATATGCACCTAATAATCCTATCTCTATTTTTGTTGCTAAAACAAGCTTATCTGTAAACGCTGAGTACCATGAAGATTTATATTTCCATTTGTAGTATTCAATGTATTTATATTTTTCTTGATCGCTTACTGAGCTGTAGTCATCTATTCCATCAAACATAGAGTAAGGTGGGGTTATCTTTAATCCTAATGAAAAGTTTGATCCTCTTCTTGGAAAAATTAGTTGATCAACAGAATTTCTTCCTAGTCTGATATTGTAATTTACATTGTTAGAAAATCCATCCTTAAAGGAGAAGAAAGATTGAGAGTTTATAAGTTTATATTGTTGAAAATTTATTCCATTATAAATTGTAAAATAATCGTCAGGATTCTTCAATCTTTTTCCAATCCCTATAGTTAATCCTAATATTTCAATTGCCTCTCTATTATCTCCTTCTTGTCCATTTGAAGATACAGATTTGTAAAGAGAAACGGTCAGTGCATTAGGTTTTTTTCCTCCCAACCAAGGCTCAGTAAATGAAATATTATAGTTTTGATAATATGCTCCATTAGAAGATGCGCTTAGAGACAGTCTTTGTCCATCTCCTGAAGGAAGTGGTGACCAGCTTTTTTTATTAAAAGTATTTTGCGTTGAAAAATTATCAAATACTAGATTTAATGAACCTACTATTCTATTTGCTCCCCAACCACCTTGTAATTGTATTTGGGATGATGATTTCTCAGCTAAAACATAGGTTATATCTACTTCATTTCTTGCTGGATCTGGCTCCACCTTTACATCAAATGCCTCAGGGTCAAAGAACGCCATTTGAGATAACTCTCTTTGTGAGCGCATTATATCTGATCGCTTAAATAGATCCCCTGGATTCGTGCGGATTTCACGCATTATTACATGGTCGTTTGTTTTTGTATTTCCTTGAATCATTACTTTGTTTACTCGGGCTTGCTTTCCTTCATAAACTCTTATTTCAAGGTCGATATTTTTATTGTTAGCAGCAATTTCAACTGGCGTAGCATTAAAGAATAAATAACCATCATCAAGATAAAGTGAGCTAATATCATTTCCCTCAGGGCTCCCAAATAAACGAGAATCTAAAATAGATTGATCAAATATCTCTCCTTTCTTAATTCCTAATTGCCTACTTAGTTCTTCTGAAGAATAGACAGTATTACCAACAAATTTGATTTCACCAAACTTGTATGTTACCCCTTCATCAATATTCATCTCAATTGTTAAGGTATTGTCTTTGTTAAGATAAGTCGTGTCGCTGGTTATTCTAGCATCTCTATATCCTACTTCATTGTATTTAGCAATTAGTTTTTCTTTATCACTAATATAATTTTCATCAATAAATTTTGAAACCTTAAAGATACGCCACCAATTTTTGGCTTTAGTTTCTTTCATGCTTTTCTTTATTTTTCTGTTATTTACAGCATAAACAGTATCTTTTCTGTTTAGAAATGTTTTGTTGGTATTGGCAATTTTTTTTCTTCCGTATATTTTTATTTCTTTAATTTTAACTTTATCCCCTTTATTTATATTAAAAATTAAGTTTTCAGAATTTACTGCTGTTGTATCAATTGTAGTTAAGTAGCCTACACTGGCATTTAGAAATCCTTTATTTAAGTAATAGGTTTTTATTAAGTTAATACTATTGTTAATTATATTTTCTGTTAATATTTTCCCTCTCATTAACTTTAAATCTTCTTTTAGAGAAGTGATATCTGATTTGCTGATTTTCCCTTTGAATTTAAACTTTGATAAGCGACTATTTTCTACTAAATTGATGTTAAGAAAAACTATATTTTTATCTATTTTGTCAATTGTGATATTCACATCTGAGAATAAACCTTCTTTCCAAAGTTTAGTAATTGCGATACTGAAATTATCTCCAGGAATTTTAATTTTATCCCCTATAGTTAACTCAGATATAGCTATTAAAGTACTGTTGTTTAAATTGTCAGCGCCTATTACCATAACTCCACCTATCTCATAGGTTTTAGGGTTAGAATAATCTAATTTTTCATTAGTTTGAGCGCCCAATGCTAGGCTGAGCAGACTAATTATGATGATTGTAAATTTCTTCAAAATTTTATTTATGTATATTGTTCAGTTGTTTTTCCAAATCGTCTTTCTCTACTTTGATAATTCAA
>TARA_B110000879_G_scaffold79646_1_pt1 | contig 16014 bp, 13 predicted proteins | sample TARA_B110000879 | Tara Oceans TARA_B110000879 (sample SAMEA4398094) | marine metagenome | biome: Polar Biome; feature: [SRF] surface water layer (ENVO:00010504); material: water (ENVO:00002006), including particulate matter (ENVO:01000060) such as... | depth 5 m
TGTGACAGAAAATGTGACAGAAAATGTTACAAGATGTTTAACTGCAAATGTAACAAAATATGTGACGGAAAATACGTCAAAGAATAAACGAAGGATTAACAAATCTGCGTAAAATTCAATGAAATTACAAGGCCTTATCCGTGTCGCGAAGCATACCCCATTTATCGATACATTTCCAAGAACAAGAATCTATTTTGTGCATCATTGAAAATTAGACCAATCGATTGTCAATTTCTAACGTTTAGGCCTGTTTTATTTCGAGCAAACGTTCGATTTTTGTTTATTTTGGCTAGCTTTCGATGGTAGTCTTATTAGCTCAAAATCCCCCAAATACCGATAATTGCCCAGACTTAAGTTCTGTTGCAGGCCTCTAAGTTCGACCAAAAGGCCTCGATTTAACACCAACGTCGGGCTTAAGGAGAATCGAGTTGAACGCTGATTATACTGCCGAAGAACTGGCTTTTGAAATTGAGGTTAGAACTTTTCTAGAAAATGAGTTTCCCGCTGAGTACAAAGCCAAAGTAGATGCCAATATTCGTTTGGGTAAAGAAGAACTTACTCACTGGCAAAAAATCTTATTTAAAAAGGGCTGGGCGGCTACTAGCTGGCCTGTAGAGCACGGAGGTCCTGGATGGACTCCTACCCAGCGCCATATTTTTGCAACAGAGTTGGGCATGATTGGCGCGCCTGAGCCAATACCATTCGGTATGAAAATGGTTGCGCCTGTCATCATGGCCTACGGCAACGAAGAGCAAAAGAAGCGATTCTTACCGGATATCCTAGAAAGTAACGTGTGGTGGTGTCAGGGTTATTCCGAACCGAATTCTGGTTCAGACCTAGCGTCTTTGAAAACCGCTGCTGTTCGAGACGGCGATGAATACGTGGTCAATGGCCAAAAGACTTGGAATACCTATGGTCAGTACGCTGACTGGATTTTTTGCTTGGTGCGAACCGATAACACGGTAAAAAAGCAAGAAGGTATAAGCTTTCTGTTAATCGATATGAAGACTCCTGGTATAACCTTGAAGCCCATCGTATTGATTGATGGTCACCATGAGGTCAACGAAGTTTTCTTTGATGACGTTAGAGTGCCTGCTGAAAACTTAATTGGAGAAGAAAATAAAGGCTGGACCTACGCTAAAGTTTTACTGACCCATGAACGAACAAATATTTCCGGTGTGCCCCGCGGCAAGCGAAGACTGAAAGCGCTTAAACGCATAGCGTTGGAAACGGATGACGGTTTCGGCGGCAATATGCTGGAGAACGCTTCCTTTAAGACCAAAATTGCTGAAGCTGAAATAGAACTTCAGGCTCTTGAGTACGCAGAGCTGCGTACGCTGTCAGCCTTGAGTGTAGGCAAAGCACCGGGCCCTGAAAGCTCAATTCTGAAAATTGTTGGTACCGAGCTGGCGCAAAGCATTGATGCTTTGTTCGTGGAAATTGCCGGCAATCACAGCCTGCCTTTCGTTCCTGAGCAATTTGAAAACGGTTTTGAAGGCCACGCTGTTGGACCAGGTAACTCAGCTGCATCAGCATTGACCTATTTCAATAGTCGGAAATTAACGATATTCGGCGGATCCAATGAGGTTCAGCGGAACATCATAAGTAAAGCGGTGCTTGGACTTTAAACTACCTTAAAGTCGCTGCCTTGGATCAAATAGATTAAATCGAAAAAATAAAGAGGAAGAGAAGTGGATTTTTCATACACCGAAGAACAACAGATGCTTCAAGAAAGTGTGTTGAAGTTTGTACAGAATCAGTACGAATTTGCTACACGTAATCAAATCATAGCTAGCGATGATGGCTACAGCAAAGAATACTGGTCGCTATTCGCGGAACTTGGCTGGTTGACTGTGCCGTTCGATGAAGCCGATGGCGGTTTTGGCGGCTGCGCTGTGGACATGGTTGTCATGATGGAAGAATTTGGCAAGGCTATGTTGGTCGAACCATTCGCGGGAACAGCGATCCTTGCGGGAAGACTGATTAGCGAGCTTGCTGAAGGAGAGGCACGTGCTGCACTCATTGGACAAATTATGGAAGGGGGGCTGCAGGTTTCCTTAGCCTATGCTGAAGCGGGCAGTCGATTTAATGCTGCTAGCGTGAGAACGACTGCAAAAGTAGACGGCGATAACGTCATTATTTCTGGTACTAAGGTTGCTGTATTGAGCGGCAGTGGGACTGACAAACTATTGGTTGTTGCTCGTGAATCTGGCGGGGATACTGATCGCAGTGGCATATCAGTTTTTCTTGTTGACGCAAATGCAGATGGCGTAACCATGCATACCTACGCTAATGTAGATGGTAAGAGTGCATCCGAAATTAGGCTCAGTAACGTCACTGTGCCAAGTTCCGCGCGCATTGGTTTGGTTGGCGGTGCTATTGAGGCACTTGAATCTGCTATTGACCGAGCTACCCTAGCCTCAGCGGCGGAGGCCCTTGGCGCGATGGAATCTTTACTGAAAAAGACAGTTGAGTACAGCAAAACACGAAAGCAGTTCGGAACAGCCATCGGTACATTTCAAGCTTTGCAGCATCGCATGGCCGATATGTTTATCGAGTGCCAGTTAGCACGCTCGATTGTTGTTATGGCTGCCATGAAAATGGACAGCGGCGAAAGTACCTCTGAGAAAGCAAAAGCTGTGTCAGCGGCTAAGAGCCGAGTGGGCAAAGCGATCAATAAAGTTGGGCCTGAAGCCGTGCAAATCCACGGTGGTATCGGTACCACTGAGGAATTGGATGTCGGACATTTGTTCAAATGTGTTACTGCGCTTGAAATGCAGTACGGCAATACTGATTATCATACTGCACGTTTCTCCTCGCTTTAAACTAGTCGAATTCACTTAATGAGCGAATTGATACTAGTTCGTCATGGGCAGGCCTCCTTCGGGAAGGCCTCCTATGACAAGCTTAGCGATAAAGGTATTGAACAAGCAAAGATACTTTCTCGTCACTGGCTAGCGACGGGGGAGCGTTTTGATCACGCTTATAGCGGAACATTGCTTAGGCAGCGAGAAACAGTGTCCGAGCTGTTATCTTTGGTCAATGGTGAGCCCAGTGCGGCAACCCTAAAACCTGCCCTGAATGAATATAATGGCGACCCTCTGTTTCGCATTTATCTGCGTGATCATCACGATGACTCTGAAGAAGAAATCGAGTGGCCCATCAAAGATCCTAAGAAATTTCAGCTGCTATTTGAAAAAGCCACAGCCAAGTGGATAGTCGGCGAACTCGTGCCAAATGATGCGGATAGGGAATTCGAATATTTTCAGGCGTTTCAGCAGAGAGTTTATGGAGTGATGGACGAAATTATGAGCCATCATCAAAGTGGTAGCAAAATACTGATTTCCACTTCAGGCGGGGTCATAGCCATGGCCTTGCAAAGAGTATTACAATTCACAAACGAACATGTGATCACAACTAATTGGATGGTGCACAACAGTGCAGTAACAAGAATTAGATATGGCCGAGGTAGACTGTCTTTGTCACAGTTTAATAATTTGGCTCATTTAGAGAGTAATGACTTAGCTCATATGGTTACCTACCGATAATAAAATACCGAACAAGAAGAGACGGGGAAAAAAATGGCTATAGAGGATCTAGTAGATCGCGCCGGTGATATCAGGGAAGGAGAAGGGCTCGACCTTGATAAGTTAAAACAGTATTTGGAACCAGTATTAGGCAGCAAGGTCGGATCGTTTAGTGTTAAGCAGTTTCCCGGAGGGCATTCCAACCTAACTTATTTATTAAGCAGTGGAGATGATCAGTGGGTGCTAAGGCGGCCCCCGTTCGGTAGCACGGTAAAATCTGCTCACGATATGTCTAGAGAGTTTAAGATTCTCTCGGCATTAGAGAAAGTTTTCCCCTACGGTCCTACTCCAGTCCATTTCTGCGAAGACCACGATATTCTTGGCTGCGACTTTTACTTAATGACTTATATTGAAGGTTTGGTCATTCGCCGGGATTATCCAAGTAATTTAGACCTGTCCCCAGACCAAATTCGGCAGCAACTATTCAACTTCTTCGATGTGCTGGGGGAATTACACTCGGTGGATTTAGTTGAAGCCGGACTGGATACCTTTGGTAGGCCTGTGGGTTATGTGCAGAGGCAAATGGATGGTTGGTCTGGTAGATGGGCAGATGCTTTTACTTCAGACACAGTTAATTGTGATGAAACAATCAAGTGGCTTTATGACAATATGCCTGCCGAAAGTGGTAAAGCCAGTGTGATACACAATGACTATAAAATGGACAACGTGATTTTTTCTGCCGAGAATCCTCTTCAGGTCATAGGAGTGCTGGATTGGGAGATGTCCACAGTTGGCGATCCGTTAATGGACCTTGGTTGTACCTTGGGATACTGGACTCAGCAATCGGACCCAGATTTTTTTCGAGACTCTCGTTCCATGCCAAGTGACGTCGACGGCGCGCCAACTAGAGCCGAGATCGTTGCTCGATTCCAGCAGCAAACGGGTATTGGGGTCGACAATTTCCCTTTTTACTTTTGCTTCGGTTTGTTCCGCCTGGCTGTTATCGGTCAGCAAATTTACTACCGCTATTATAATGGATTGACCAAAGATCATCGATTTAAAGGCTTTGTTAAAAAAGCACATGTTCTGCAGAACATGTGCGAACTTATTATTAGCGGTAAAATTGAAAGCTAGTTGCAGGTCAATAATAATCAGAACGAATAGTCACTAATTAGTTTGCGAGGAGTCATTATGTCATTTTCAATTAACGAGTTGTTTTCGGTAGCAGGTAAAACCGCAGTAGTAACTGGCGGCTCTAGAGGTATTGGCAAAATGATCGCTGAAGGGTTTGTCGCCAATGGCGTCAAAACCTACATTACAGCCAGAAAGGCAGATGCCTGCCAAGCCACTGCAGAAGAATTGTCTGCTACTGGCGGTACATGCATTGCGATTCCTGCAGACCTTGCAAGCGACGAGGGCAGAAGCGAGTTCGTTGCCGAGCTAAAAAGTCGTGAAGAAAGTTTGGATATCTTGGTTAATAACGCTGGTGCCGCTTGGGGTGCCTCATTTGAGGATTATCCTGATGAGGGCTATGACAAGGTTATGGATATCAACGTAAGAGCGATTTTTTTGCTGACTCGTGATTTGATGCCTTTATTAACGAATGGCGCCTCTATGGCGGATCCTCATCGAGTCATCAATATAGGTTCTATCGATGGGCTAAGTGTCTCCACCACCGACAATTTTGCTTACGGCGCTAGTAAAGCGGCTGTACATTTTTTGACCAAAAATCTGGCATTACGGCTGGCCCCAAAAGGCTTAACGGTGAATGCGATTGCGCCGGGACCCTTCGAAAGCAAGATGATGGAAGCAACTTTAGCTGCCCATCAAGAGCGGATAGAGAATGGTAATCCTCTCGGTAGAATTGGTAACCCGCAAGACATGGCTGGACTGGCTTTGTACCTATCCTCTGCGGCCTCTAAGTATTTGAATGGTCAGATTATAGCCTTAGACGGTGGTTCTCATTTGGGTACACGATAGTACCGGGTATTTACCGCCTGCGATTGACGGACGCTGATGCAAGTTCAACGGTGAGATGAGTCTTTCTCATCGTAGCTTATCAGTGGTACCTTACGCCCTATTAATCAGCTTTTGTTCGGTCTCTTCGGTCATTCTGGTTAGAAACTGTGAAGGTTGAAATACCGCGTGACTAAATCAAAAGAAAAATCAAATCCTTTAGCTTCTGAAAAATCGTTGCCGCAAAATTTAGTGGTTTGCATGGCGTTCGTTAGTGGGTTCACCATTATGACTGTCGAGATGCTGGGGGCTCGGATATTGGCGCCTTATTTTGGAGGTAGTCTTTCGGTTTGGGGCAGCATTATTACCATTTTTATGTTGGCTCTTGCGACGGGTTACCTGATTGGCGGTCGCCTTTCCACTCGCAGCCCCAGTCCGGTACTGTATGGTGGATTTTTTATTGGCGCTGGCTTAACTTTGCTGCCGATTTTAATTTTTTCAGATGCGGTTATGGAGCCGGTTTTTTTGAGAATTGAAGATCCACGCTATGGCTCTTTGTTTGCTTCTATATTTCTGTTTTTTATACCTACCAGTATCCTTGGCATGATATCACCTTACTCAGTTCGCCTCATGGTAAAGACGCAACAACATAGCGGCCATGTGGCTGGGTTATTATTTTTCGTGTCTACAGTAGGTAGCGCTGTTGGTACGTTGGGTACCAGTTTCTATTTCGTTTTATGGCTCGAAGTTAATCAGATTTTGTGGGGCGCAGTAGGGGCTCTTGTAGCGGCAGGCGGTATTATCTTAGTGGTGAATTCGTTAGTAAATCGTCGAGGAAGTACTGCTGATGAATAAACCTTTATATCTAACCTTGACACCGATTGGGTTGGTGGAGTTGTTTTTTTCTGCGTTTTTATTGCTTAGTTTTTCAGTGACCGCCAGCGCCGAAACTATTCATGAAGAGAGGTCTAAGTATCGGGATATAGCGGTTACTCAAAATGGCGATCGCCGCTGTTTGCTCTTTAACGTGCACCGTGGCGACCGCAATCAAACTTGTCTTTATGTAAGCGAGCCAGATCGGCTTGTGTTTGATTATACTAAGATGAGCTTCGCTGGATTATTACTCAAACCAGAGCCTGAAAAGATACTTATCATAGGCCTGGGGGGGGGCTCATTACCGCTTACTTTTAATGATTTATTCCCAGATGCTCAAATCGATACCATTGAAATCGATGATGCTGTTGTACGCGTTGCTAAGCAGTTTTTCTTTTTCGAAGAAAACCAAAATATGAAAGTTTATGTTGATGACGGTCGTCCTTTCATAAAGAGGGCTTCAATCAGAAAGCAAAAATATGATTACATTATATTGGATGCTTTTAGTGGAGATTATATTCCGGAACATATGTTGACCCAAGAGTTTCTTGAGGAAGTCAAAAGCATCATGACAGAGGATGGTGTTTTAGTCGCCAATACCTTTTCTACCAGCCGTCTCTATGATCATGAGTCAGTCACCTACCAAAGGGTTTTTGGCGAGTTCTATAATTTTAGACTGCCGACGTCGGGCAACCGAATTATTATTGCTCAGCTCGGTGAGCTTCCCTCACAGAACGAGTTGATTGCGGTGGCAGAGCAACTAAAAGTTAGGATGGTCAAATATGGTGTGCCGCTGGATGAATACCCAAGGCGCCTTTCCACCCGTGTTGATTGGGATATGAGCAGAAGGGTACTAACAGACCAGTATTCACCGGGAAATCTACTTCGAGAAAACTAAAGGGCTTGGGTCGAGTTTTATCAGGTTTGTGCTTCTAAACATTGAAATTACTGCGTGGAGAAACTGAAATGATTAAAATAAGAAACAGGTTTGTCGCTGGATTGTTAGTTTTAGGTAGTTGCTTTGCCAGCGTTAGCGTTGCTGAGCCTAAAGTTAAGTCAGATGTTGTATATGGTCATAAAGATGGTATGGCCTTGGTCTACAGCGTTCTTCAGCCTGACAATGCTAACGGCGCTGCTATTGTCTTTATGGTCAGCGGCGGGTGGTACTCCCGCTGGTCGGAGCCAGCGGTATACGAAAATATGTTCTCAGACATGTTGGAATCTGGTTTTACTGTCATACCGGTTCATCATGGCAGCGCGCCGCGCTACCATGTGCCTGATGCCTATGCTGATGTGAGTCGTGCTATTCGGCATATCAAGACGAATGCGAACTCTTTAGGTATAGATCCTCAAAGAATTGGTGTCACCGGGGGGAGTGCTGGCGGGCACTTATCGCTGATGTTAGGTTTGGACTCTGACTCTGGTCATAGCGGTGATCAAGACCCCATTATGCAGGCTGCTAACGATGTGGCTGCAGTGGTAGCCTATTTCCCGCCTGTAGACCTTCGTGAAATTGCTGGTCCGAATGACAGATTCCCAGCATTAAATTTTGATGCTAATAAAGCGGCGGCGATTTCACCGATTCTTTACGCTGATGCTGGCGACCCGCCAACATTGTTAATCCACGGTGATGCAGATGATCTTGTGAACATTAGTGCATCTATAATCATGTATGCTGAGTTCCAAAAACAAAAAGTAAAATCAGATTTCATCACGATAATCGGCGGTCAGCATGGCTTCCGTGGGAACAATGCAAAGGTGGCAAATAAGGCGCGCCTTGAGTGGTTTAAGACGCATCTGCTTTAAACTGGAAAGACTGATTATAGGGAGCAGGATGTCGCGCCAGCTACTTCCTTTCTGATTTTGCCCTGTTAGCTCATGACTATTTGAAAAATTTACTCTGAGCCCACTTGGCTTAGCTCGGCCCAGCAAATCCAGTTGATTGAAACTGTTTTAACTTCAATACGCGATATTTAAAGCAGTCAGAACTTTCTACCCCTTATAAGAGAGGTCGTGCGAAGGCTAAAGGCGACATAGGCTCTGCCCTGTATCGTGCGGCTAAGCGTTGCCAAATCATGGTGCTGTGCATGATGTTTAGGGGGGGGGGCAGGTCTCTGCAGCTTGTTTTCTGTGGTGTCTGGGTCGCTCACAGTTCGCGCGGCAGGCTGCCCTACAATCGACCTAACTTTCCTACTATTAAGGGCACATAGCGAGCATGAGTAGTAAAGCCTTATTCCAGCAGTTCTCTCTATCTTGGCCTGCGGACAATAGTAGTAGCTTTTCCCTAGTCCCTTCTAAATTCGCAATAATATTTTTGATTTTTTTCATCTCTGTTTTTTCGGTGGGAGCGCTCGCAACTGTATCCTCGATTGAAACACAAAGCGTGCACTTGATTGTTCAACTGCTTTACTATTTTTGGTTAGTCGGTATTTTTTCTTTTCTAGTGATGGGCTGGCTGTTTGGCATTGCACTGCTTTTGGGTAAAGAACGGCTGATTTTCTCGTCAGGTTACTTGATAGTCCGAAAGGATCTTTTTGGGATAGGGTTAAGCACGTATTTTGTCGCCGACTTGATAACGGACTTTGCATGGAGCGCCGGCAACTCAACACCTTCAGATGCTCGCTTAGGCTCTCACATTAGCTTCCGTTATCAACAGGAAGCCATCACCTGTGGCACTAACGTAACGGCCGAAGAGGCGGAACAAACGCAGCAAAAAATTCAGCACCAGGCTTTAAATCAGGCACCCAGCACAGACCTGCTCGTTAAGACAAAGGCTCATGAGAAAACAACGAAAGATATAATTGCCGCACAAAAGCCGCACCATCAAACCGTTAGCCTTTCAAGAAGGTCGCCGTCTGTTCTTGCATTAATACTGGTGAACGTATTGCCCATAATTGGGGTTTTGCTTTTAGACTGGACAATCGCTGAGGTCATTCTGCTTTATTGGTCTGAAAGCGCCGTGATCGGCATTTTCAACCTCTTCAAAATGTGGCTCATCGATCCTTGGGCTTCATTGATTGCTGCGCCGTTTTTCACCCTTCATTACGGCGGGTTTATGGCTGGTCACTTGCTACTTGTATATGGCTTTGTTTTACCCGATGAGGGTCTGGCGAAAGATTTTTGGGAGAGCGGTAACGCTGTATCACCCTTAACACTGTCGTTTTTGGCACTGTTCGTGAGTCACGGAGTTTCTTTCTTTGCGAATTTTATTGGCCGAATAGAGTACCTCGACAGAGACATACGCGAGCAAATGGGTAAGGCCTATGGTCGTATCCTAATCATGCAATGTTCTTTATTACTCGGCGGGGTCTTAGCAGGGGCGTTTGATAGCGCTCTGCCAATTCTGCTGTTACTGATTCTGTTGAAAACCCTAACGGACTTGCGTGCACACCTTTTGGAACATCGAACCGATCTGAACTCTGGATGAAAAGAACGGCTAGAGGAATCGCGAAAAGCGCAGAGCGGGCTCAAACCAACAGCAATTACCAAGGAATGGGGATTGGTTAACACGCTTGATTAGCTGACCGCCATTGTTAACTACTAATTCTTCTAACGAGTTCGCTCAATTCAAGATAATTATATTGCCTCCGCCAGAGCTGGTTCCTTGGTTTAACGAAGCTAGTGCAGAGAGTTCAAGTGCTTTAGTCCGAACCAGCAACTTTTTTATTTACGCCTGCTACTGAGATCAAAAATATTGCCACAACAATTTTGCGGGCGTGATGACTGCGCATGCATTTTGTAGAATCGAGTAAAGAGATCGTATCAAGGCTTTTGCTAAAGCTTTCCTTAGGCTTCTCCACTAATGTTAGCGGTAAGGCACTATTTGCCAAAAAAGGATCTCCAAAGACATAGCATCATTTTGATACTAAGTTTGATACTAAATGGTCTGGTTAGGTTATCTCTCGAAAATGGCCCTAAGATCGAGTGCGTCGTCTTTTTGGAATGATTTAGAGGTTGACAGGTTTGAAGAGTTGGCAGCAGTCCCTTTTTTGATAACTTACGAACATGAACATGTGGGCGGTGAAGTAGTTGAGTCGGTTTGATTTATGTAAGTCTGCAGTATTAGCCGTTAGAAGGGTACTTTTAGTTTTTCCTTAATAGTGATTTGAGGTTTTCTGAGTATTTGATATGCCCCTCAGTAATAAACTGTTCGTGGTTGGTCTCGATATTTTTCAGATCGTATAAATAATTAACCATTGCACCGCGAGACTGTTTGATACCTTTGCTGCTCATGTCTGCATTGGTGTGGATTTTATGTATTAATGCGCCGTTTCCGAGGTGAAACTTAGCCACAGGATCAGAGGGATAAAGGCCTTTTTTTGAATGTAATAAATAATTAGAGACGGTTTTTTTTATCAGCGTTGCAGTTTCATCGGTACCTTCATCTTGTTTCGATATTTTCTGCAGTTGGCCTTTTAAAGCCGCTAAATCCTCGTCTAAGTCCTTAGGTTCTGAGTCCAGCCAGCGGCAAAATCCTGGGATAGGTGAGAGGGTGACGAAGGTCTTAATGGAGGCAAATTCCGTCTGTAATTCTTGTACCACTTGCTTGATTAGGAAATTGCCAAAAGAAATATTGCTTAAGCCCGGCTGGCAATTACTTATGCTGTAAAAAGTAGCCGTGGTGTAATTTCCATCGTCGACAGATTCCGTTTCTAGTATGGTCTGAATAGAGGATGGGATTTCGTTGCTCAGAGCAACCTGTACAAAAATTAAAGGTTCATCGACAAGCGCTGGGTGAAAATAAGCAAAGCAGCGGCGATTAGGCGGGTCAATTCTCCGACGCAGATCATCCCAGTCTTTAATCTCATGCACCGCTTCATAACGAATAATGCGTTCAAGGATGGCAGCAGAAACAGACCAGTTAATGTCGCGAAGAACTAAAAAGCCACGGCCAAACCAAGAAGTGAACATGCGAACGAAGTCTTCATCGACAGGTTTGATGTCAGGATTGTCCTTTAGTAGGTTCAGCAAGTCTGCTCGCATCGCGACTAGGTCGTGCGTGGCATTCGGTGTCTGGTTTAAGCGTCGTAATAACTCTTGCCGGGTGGGTTCTGCGGCTCGAGATAGGCGGTTGATGTTGCTGCTTGTTGGCTCTTTTTGATAAGCATCGAAGGCAAGCTTTACCAGCGCTGGGTTGGCGTTGAAGTTCTGTTCTAGGTTTTTAAAGAACGCAAGTTTTGCATCGTTATCTGATTTTCTATAACGGTCCAGTACTTGGCGAGCAGTTATTATGCCTGATACTTCGCCCACAGAGCCCATCAGCCGTTGCAGCAATTCATCCATTGAGTCTTTATCTGTGCCACCGATTAAATCACTTTGCAGTTTGAGCAAACCGGTGAGGAAATCTTGAAATCGCGCTAATACCATGTCGGTGTGCTCGCTTGTAAAGAGAGAAAGAGACTTCAGCAGAGCTCTGGGAAGATTGTGGCCCGGCAGTGAAGAAATTGCTGAACTAGCCCAAGAATAGAAGTTACTAGGAATAATGTCTAGTCGCGTGACATCACTTTTAGACATCTATTAATTGGGTGGTTTAATCTAAAAAAACAGCAGGGGAGTTATTCAGAGATGATGTGGTGAGTAATTTCGCGCTCTAGATGAAGGGTGTCTATCTTGATGTTATGCCAACTAGGCGTTGAAGCTGCTTCAACGGATCAGAGTTTCGATGGATTTAAAATTCTATAATTCGATAAACTAATTCAATGTTTCTCCGTCGTCTGTGACTCTGAGGTCGCTGACCTTTATCACTAAATTTGTAGCCGCTTATTAAATTATGGAGTGCAGCATGAGAGAATCCCAGTTTAATAAAAGGGATCCTCTGCCTGGTTCCTGAAAGGCGATTTCTACACATGTTATGGGCAGGCTTCCTCCCTAGTCCCCAGCTGCTCTGACTATCGCCGAAGGCGTTTGTTTTGCTTGTCCATAACTGTCAGTCTACTTTATTGATTATTTCTTGCAGGGCGGTTAAATGTTACTAAATGGCCGCCGCAACTCTCGTGCCCTGGTCAATCGCTCTTTTGGCGTCCAGCTCATTGGCAACATCAGATCCACCAATTAGTTGATAGGGTAGGCTCAGTCCTTCGGTTATTTCCCTCAGCGGGTCTTGGCCCGCACAGATAACTATGTTGTCTACTTCGAGCAGCCTCGGTTCATTTCCAACCATTAAATGTAAGCCATCGTCATCGATGTGGTGATAGTTGCAGCCAGAAAGCATTTTTACTCCGCGCTTGATTAGCCCGAGGCGGTGAATCCAACCTGTAGTTTTGCCTAAGTTTTTGCCCAAGCCTTCGGCTTTTCGCTGGCATAGGTGTATCGTGCGTGGGGACTGCGTTATCTCGTCTTCCATTCCCTCGACACCGCCTCGAGCATCTAAACTCATATCGATTCCCCACTCTTTCATAAAGACAGGAATATTTTGGCTAGCGGACTCTCCAGCATGGGAGAGTAATTCTGCAACATCAAAGCCGATGCCTCCTGCGCCGATTAGCGCGACTCGTTCGCCCACCTCAACCTTACCGGTTACCACATCGGTATAGCTCAGAACGCTAGGATGGTCTATACCATCTATGGCTGGCATTCGCGGTGCGATGCCTGTTGCGATTAAAACCTCATCGTAGCCAGATTGATTCATCTGGGCTGCCGTAATACGGGTGTTTAATTGTAATTCAACATTCAACCGGTTGAGTTCATGCTGGTAATATCTTAGCGTTTCATAAAACTCTTCTTTGCCAGGAATTTTCTTGGCTAGATTAAATTGTCCGCCTATCTCACTCGCGCTGTCAAAAAGGGTGACATGGTGGCCACGGGCTGCCGCTGTTACTGCGGCAGAAAGACCTGCTGGGCCTGCTCCAACTACAGCGATTTTCTTAAGTGACACTGCTGGTTCTATGATGAGTTCGGTTTCATGGCAGGCTCTTGGATTTACTAGGCAGCTGGTTAGCTGACCGCTAAAAATATGATCTAAGCAGGCTTGGTTGCAGCCAATGCAGGTGTTGATACTATTTGCTTTGTTGGTTTGCGCTTTGTTAACGAAAAACGCATCAGCCAATAATGGCCTTGCCATAGAGATCATGTCGGCATCTCCACGCTGTAAAACCTCTTCGGCGACCTCAGGTGTATTAATGCGGTTTGATGTGATCACAGGAACTGTAAGCTGGTCGCGAAATTTTGCTGTAACCCATGTGAAAGCAGCTCTTGGGACTTTAGTGGCGATAGTAGGAACCGTGGCCTCGTGCCATCCTATTCCTGTGTTCATTAGGGTTACGCCTGCATCGCATAGCTCGCGGCCAAGTTTAACGATTTCTTCATAAGAGCTGCCTCCTTGAACTAAATCGAGCATGGAAAGACGAAAAACAATGATGAATTTTTCACCTACACGTTCGCGGACCCGCTTCACAATTTCAATTGGAAAACGGATCCGATTTTCATAGCTACCGCCCCATTGGTCTGACCGTTGATTAGTTCGGGCTGCAACGAATTCGTTGATTAAATAACCTTCTGATCCCATTATTTCAACGCCATCGTACCCTGCTTGCTGACAAAAAATTGAGAAGTCAGCGAAGTTCTTTATCTCTTGCTCAATTTGTTCGCCGCTGGCCTCAGTGGGCACAAAGCGATTAATAGGGGCCTTGATAGGTGATGGGGCGATCAGGTTTTGCTGGCGCGAATAGCGGCCGGTATGAAGGATTTGCAGGCAGATTTTGCCACCGGCTTCATGAACCGCATCAGTGATGATTTGATGATTTTTTACTTGTTCGGGCTGTTTGAAAAGAGGCTTGGCACCTTCAGGAAGGCAGGTTTCACTTGGCATAAAGCCGCCGGTTACGATGAGTCCAACTCCCCCAGCTGCTCGCTCTGCATAAAAAGCAGCCATGCGCTCATGGCTGTCGGGTATGTCTTCAAGGCCTGTATGCATCGATCCCATTAAGACGCGATTCTTTAAAGAGGTAAATCCGAGGTCTAGGGGTTCAAACAACTTGGGGTAGGGTGCGATATTGATTTCTGGCATCGGTTTTTTACTTCCAATTCGGTTCTAGAGAGACCCAATAATACCTTGCAACGCATCAATATCCAGCAATTCTATTTCCCTATTGCCTATAGATATAAGCCTGTTTTTCTGCAGGCAATTCAAAATTCGACTCATAGTCTTAACGGTTAAGCTTAAGTATTCGTCGATACCCCCTTCGATTTATGGGTATCAAAAGCCTAATTAGAGATAAAGAAAAGGTCTTGGTTTTGGTGGTGGACTGTGAGATCAATGAGGTGGTCTGTTAAAGGAATAGCGGGTCGGTGGCCATGGGTTTGCCTTCACTCGGCGATGCCATTAGATGCCATTAGAGGCGGCACGGTAATGATGGGAGCGATTTCTCGTTCACGATTAAGAGAGTCATAATCACAAGCACCGCACAAAGTGTGTTGGAAGAGCTGGCTTGGGGTGCGTTTACAATCAAGCCAGATCAACCGCTGGCGCTAAATTAATACCTGCTCTGAAATGAAGTCAGATCAGCTGATGGCTAATCTGACTCGCTGCCTACGTAAACAGTTAATACATCACAGGTTGCTCCATGTAGGACCTTAATTGCAGTGGATCCTAGTAGTATCTCCCAGCCGCTGTGGCCGTGGCTGCCTATGACTATTGAGTCGGCGTCGATTTCACTGGCAAGAGAGCGGATCTCCGCTGCTGGCGAACCAAGTAGGGTATGAGTTCGCTCGGCTGGGATACCCAGTTCCTTGCTTAGTGCTTTGACTCTTTGTTCTGCAAATGCGATGGCTTCTTGTTGAAGCTCGCCAATATTTAGCGCATAAATATCCATGCTGTACGCGCCAGCCACCGGTTCAACTACATGAACTAAATTTAGTTTGCCTGAGTCATTGCCTGCCATACGTAAAGCATTGGCTATAATAGATTGCGTATCGTTCGAAAGATCTATTGCAACAAGTATATTTTCGTACATGGTGTTATCTCCATTTTTGTGCCTTTTTAAACCGTTTAAGACCAATTCCTATTCTTGTCCCTATTATTGTTGAAGTGTTATTTCCCACAATGCCACTTGATCTGCATTAACGCTACTGTTTGTTGAATAGCAAAATTATAAATAGGTGGGAATAGACTGGTCATAGCTTTGTGAATTCTTATTCGCATTAATTGCTTGTGCGGGATTTGTCGTCCCAGCTTTTTGCATTTAGCCGGTTCTTTTTCAATATAGCGGCTTAGTCGGTTGGTGAAGCCCGCACTGAAAATTTAAACGCCTAGCTCAAAGTTAAGGTGTAAGTTCATTGGGACAAGATTGACCAAACCCACTAACTGTAACTGTCATCAATAAGAAAAAATTTGGTGTGAGCGACGTGAATCGCCTGTAAAAGGACCGTCTATCCGCGCGTTACGATACACCGTAGGCTGTGTTGTGTTGCCCAATGAGTGATAAGAAGATTGGTTTGGGCTGGTAACAATATTTTGAGGTTTATTCTGAGATATTAAGCGCCAATCATCACGGTTACTAAATAACGGCCGGGCAAAAAGTAGGGTGTCATTATCCAAATCCATAACGGTACCATAGAGGATGTGCTAGCAAGTAATTCATTGAGTTGATTTAGACTTTCACTCGGTCCTTCGAGTATTATTTTGACCGTGACCGTGACCGTGACCGTGACCGTGACCGTG
>TARA_B110000879_G_scaffold75198_1_pt1 | contig 15979 bp, 15 predicted proteins | sample TARA_B110000879 | Tara Oceans TARA_B110000879 (sample SAMEA4398094) | marine metagenome | biome: Polar Biome; feature: [SRF] surface water layer (ENVO:00010504); material: water (ENVO:00002006), including particulate matter (ENVO:01000060) such as... | depth 5 m
AAAAAAAAATAATCAAGTGCTCAAACCCCTTCCCTCTGAAGGGTTTTCTTGGGTTGGCTACATTCCTGAAAAGGCCATTCCTTTTGTAGAGTTTTTAATTGATGAACACAACTTTACCTTAAAAATTGTAAGTCAAAGACAAACCAAACATGGCGATTTTAGACAATTGCCATCTGGGAAATTTCAGATTACTGTAAATAACAATCTCAATAAACATCAGTTTTTACTCACTTTAGTCCATGAAATTGCGCATCATGTAACCCATCAAAAATTTGGAAGAGTGCAACCACATGGTCAAGAATGGAAAACCGTATTTCAGCACTTAATGTTGCCTTTTTTACGTCCCGATATTTATCCGAAGGAAATCTTATCCCTTTTAGCGAAGTATTTGCAAAACGCAAAAGCAAGCACAGATTCAGATGTAAACTTATCTTTGGCATTAAAAGGAAATGTTGCAGAAGCTGGAAAGTATTTTATTTTTGAGGTGGCTTACGGAAGTGTATTCAGTTTTAAAGACATTCTCTACAAAAAAGGAAACAAGCGCAGAACCCGCTACGAATGTTTAAACATGAAAAATCAAAAAGTATATCTATTCAATCAAAATGTTGAAGTAAAAAAACACATTTCGACAAATTGAAATTAACTTCTTTTAAAAACGTAGCTTTAACAATCTGATTTTTTATTTTTCTCTTTTGATGAAGAGCGTGTCTAGCGTTAATTCTTTTTGAAGCCATTTTTTTAATTCATTTTCTTTAACAGAAATAATACTGTCTGACAACTTTATGTTCCATTGCACGATTGTGATAGGTAGAGTGTCAATTTTTATAAAATCTTTTGATGACAAGACATTCGAAAACCCAATGGATTCAATGCCACCATATCTGATTTTTGCTTCTTTTACAATACTACTAAATGCAATTACTTTTTGATTTTTATTAAGGGCATCTTGTTCAATCCTGTTATTTAAATCGGCAATGGTTTCTTGCAACCCGCTAATTTGTTGCTGCAAACCACCAATAATATTTTTACTTTCTTGTAATTCTTCTCGTTTCTCTTTAAAGGCGGTTGTAATTAGCTCAAAACTTTTTGTATCACTTCCTTTAATTTTCAAGTCAAAGTCTTTTATTTTATCATAGCTAGGATTATTCCTTAGTTGATTTGTTAAAATATTTTTTTCCCCGTCAGTTACTTCATTAAAAAAGTTTAGATAAATTTCTTTGGTTTCGGGTAAAAATGAATTGTCAATCAATTGAAAATTAGGAATAAGTTTCACTTCTTTTGTAACAAATCTATTGACTTGTGTTTCAATTTGATTCTCTTTAAACACGCTTATAAACGTAAAAATGGCAGGAATCATCACGGAAACACCCACAACAGTTGCAATGGTTGAATATTGTTTTCTTTTTGCTGCATTTGCATATTTATGCATTGGGAAACGCAATAACTTTAATACGATAAAAGTAGCCAATGCAATAAAAATGGTATTGATTGTAAATAAATACATGGCGCCAAAAAAGTAAGTGAAGTTGCCTTTTGCCAATCCATAACCAGCAGTGCATAAAGGCGGCATTAAGGCGGTTGCAATGGCAACTCCAAAAATAACTGAAGCTACTGTTCCTTTTTTTGTTTTAGCAACCATCAAGGCCAAACCGCCAAAAAAAGCAATTAGCACATCACGAATATCTGGCCTTACACGCCCTAATAACTCCGAATTATCTTCGCTTAAAGGAAAGAGATAAAAGAATAAAAAAGAGGCGAATAAACTCAATACAATCATAGTTCCCAAATGGATTAGGGACTTTTTAAAGGTCAAAAAATCATTCAGTGCAAAAGACATTCCAATTCCTAAAATGGGCCCCATTAGAGGAGAAATAAGCATCGCTCCAATAACAACGGCAGTAGAATTTGCATTTAAACCTATGGAAGCCACAAAGACAGCAAAAACAAGAATCCATGCCGTAGCTCCTTTGAATGGAATATCTGCTTTTATGGCTTCTATTGTCGCCTCATGATCGGTGTCATCTCTAAAATCAAAGAGTTCAACGATAAACTTTTTAAGGTTCTGAAAAAGGCCTTTAGCGTCTTGTTGAATCGCATGTTTAGAGTTTGCCGTATTTTGGTTTTTATTCGTATTTTCTTCCATGAGTAATTTGTAAATAATAGTGAAATATACAAAAAATGTAATGTAAATTATTGCAAAGAAATAGCATCTATTTCCAATCGAAATTTCTCCGCTTTTTTATTTCCAATTAAAATGGCGATTTCCTCTATTTTATTAGGCGTTAGATTGTCCATGCTTAAGGTTCTTCCTCTAAATGCTGGATACATCTGATTCATCTCTAAAGTAAGCGTTTGCCATTCGGTAGTAGTTTGAAAAGTAGTGATATAGGAATAATAGTCACGCCTTTTTTCTTTAATTCGAAACTGATATTTTTTTCCATCTCCTTTTACACGCATAAGAACTTTCGTGTATTTAGATATGTCTTTCTCTGAAAGCAAATGCCGCACCGATGAAAACCCACCATAGTTGTCTAATGAAACGGTTCCTTCAAAGACAGCATTTCCTTCTTCATTGATCGAAAAACTCCCTTGAGATCTTCCTCCCATTACACCGTCATCTACTATTTTCCAAGAAGCGAGATTTGCCTCTTTTGTAAAATTGAAAATAAGGGCATCAGAAGTATTCATAAATAATAAGAAGATAAGAAATAAATTAATTTTAGTCATATTCGATTTTTAGAATACCTAAAATTAAGGATTTTTAGCAACAAAAAGGATAAAAAATAAAAAAACTCTGAACAGATGTACAGAGTTTTATTGTGACCGGGCTGGGGCTCGAACCCAGGACCCTCTCCTTAAAAGGGAGATGCTCTACCAACTGAGCTACCAGGTCATTTTCTTCGTTTAAGCGGCTGCAAATATATCATCTTATTTATAATAAACAAGTATTTTTTTTACTTTGTTTCATTTAAATATGCCTGCCTCACTTTCTTGAATAAATTAGAGGAATACACAAAATCAACAATTGCCTCATTATCAGTTTTAAAGATTTCATTTTTACTTCCTTCCCATGCTTTTGTTCCATTTTTAAGGAACACAATTTTTTCTCCAATTTCCATCACAGAATTCATATCATGGGTGTTTATTACAGTTGTAATTTTATATTCAGCAGTTATTTCTTGGATTAAATTGTCAATTACAATCGCTGTTTGAGGGTCTAACCCTGAATTTGGCTCATCGCAAAACAAGTATTTCGGATTCATGACAATGGCTCTTGCAATGGCAACTCTTTTTTGCATTCCACCCGAAAGTTCTGCGGGAAATTTAGTATTTGCATTAGAAAGATTGACACGATCTAATACAAAATTGACGCGATCGAGCATTTCTTTTTGAGAGTTATTGGTAAACATCTTTAAAGGAAACATGACATTCTCTTCGACCGTTTGAGAATCAAAAAGCGCACTTCCTTGAAAAACCATGCCAATTTCTTGACGCCATGCTCTTTTTGCTTCCGTTGTAAAGTTGGTATTGATACGGCCATCAAAAGAAATAGTTCCCGATTCTGGAATATGCAAACCAATTAACGATTTTAAAAAAACAGTTTTCCCAGAACCACTTTGCCCAATAATCAGACTGGTTTCTCCTGGGTGAAAAGTCGTAGAAATTCCTTTTAAGACTTTTACGTCGCCAAAACCTTTGTGTAAATCTTTAACTTCTATCATCTAGGTTAAAAGCATTTGAGTTAGAAAATAATTGGCAATTACAATTAAAACAGTGGTCCAAACAACTGCTTGTGTACTTGCTTTACCAACTGCCAAGGAACCTCCCTTTACATAATACCCATGATAGGATGGGACTGTAGATATTAGAAACGCAAAAACCAGTGTTTTAATCATTGCATACACCAATAAAAAAGGTTGAAAATCGGATTGAATTCCAATAATATAATCGGTTCCTGTAAATAAACCAGACAGTATACCAGCAAGCCAGCCTCCAAAAATTCCTAAAATCATACCCAAGCAAATTAGAAATGGATAAAAGATAACGGTGGCAATTATTTTTGGCAACACCAGGTGGTTCAGGGAGTTGATACCCATGACTTCTAAGGCATCTATTTGTTCTGTAACACGCATAGTTCCGATACTTGAAGCTATATACGAGCCTACTTTTCCTGCTAAAATAATAGAACAGAAAGTTGGTGCAAATTCTAAAATAATCGATCTCTTTGCGGCAAAACCAATCAATGAATCTGGAATTAAGGGATCATCTAGATTTAGGGCTGTTTGCAATGCAATAACTCCCCCAATAAAAAAAGAAATAAACATAATAATCCCTAAAGATTTTAGCCCTAATTCTTCAATATCTTTAAACAAAGCTTCTCTAAAAACGCGAGGACGTTGTGGCATTCTAAAAACTTGCCCTAACATCATACAGTATTTACCAATGTGCTCTAGGTAATTCATTCAATATTTTTTTTCTTTTTGCTAAAGTATTAAAAAATGAACAACCATAAGTTAAATTATAGCGATCAAAATTAAAAATTTGTACTTTTGAGCATACTTTAACATTCTACTGTTCTATGAAAAAATTAATCCTTGTTTTGTTCGCTTTTAGTTCAATTTTGTATAGTTTTCAATCCAAAGAAACCGCATCTAAGAAGCCAAAGTTAGTGGTAGGCATTGTGATCGATCAAATGCGTTACGACTATCTCACACGTTTTGCAGACCGCTATTCTGAAAACGGATTTAAACGTTTATTAAATGATGGGTTTTCGCTAGAGAATGCACATTATAATTTAATTCCAACCTATACTGCTGTTGGTCACGCTTCCATTTATACAGGAACTACACCTTCTGAGCATGCGATTATTTCGAACAATTGGTACGATAAGTTTGCCAAAAAATTCATCTATTGTGTAGATGATACTAACTACAAAACCATTGGTAATGATAGTCGTGAAGGTGAAAAATCACCCTACAGAATGTTGACGACTACTGTAACAGATCAATTGCATTTGGCACAGAATATGCACGGAAAAACCATTGGTATTGCCATTAAAGACCGTTCTTCTATTTTACCCGCAGGACATACTGCAAATGGCGCCTATTGGTTTAGTGGCGGAAACTATGGCCAATGGATTTCGAGTTCTTTTTATATGGAACAGCTACCGAATTGGGTTACCGAATTTAATGCTTCTAAAAAAGTGGATGATTATCTAAATAAGCCTTGGGAGCCCCTTTATGACATTAGTACTTACACACAGAGCATTGCTGACAATAACGGATTTGAGGGATTGAACAATGGTGAAAAAACACCTACATTCCCACACAATATTCCTGCACTAAGAAAAAACAATGGAAATTATAGTTTGATCAAAGCAATTCCTGCGGGAAACTCAATCACTGCCGATTTTGCAAAAGCAGCCATTATCGGTGAAAATTTAGGGAAATCGAATTTTACAGATTTTCTGACCATTAGCTTTTCATCTACCGATTATGTGGGACACCAGTACGGACCGGCATCTGTGGAAATTGAAGATACCTATTTACGTTTAGACAACGACCTTGCCGAATTGTTTAAAACCTTAGATACTGAAGTAGGAAAAGGAAATTATACGATTTTCTTAACTGCAGACCATGCGGCTGTACATGTACCTGCTTATTTGCAATCTTTAAAAATTCCAGCACATTATTTTGATGGAGAACAATTTAAAAAACACCTTACAACGATTACTAAAAAATACTTTAATTCTGACAAGTTGGTTGAAAATGTTTCCAATTATCAAATTTTCTTAAATAAACAGGTCATGGATTCTTTGAAATTAAATCGAAATACAGTCGCACAAAAATTAGCCGATGAAGTTGTTTATTCTGAAGGAATTTACAAAGCAGTAACTGCAAGAACCTTACAAACAACACACTTTTCAGAAGGTATTTTAAATTCGCTTCAAAACGGATACAATCAAAAGTATTCTGGAGATGTAATGTTGCTACCCTACCCAGCAACATTAAGCAGAGGAAGAACAGGTACCAGTCATGGTTCTGGTTATTCTTATGACACGCATGTACCGATTATTTTTTATGGAAATGGTATTCAGAAAGGAAGCTCCTCAAAAAAATATGAAATTGTAGACATTGCTCCCACGATTGCGAATTTATTGCAAATAGAAGCTCCTAATAGCACTTCAGGAAAAGTGGTCTCAGAAGCTTTAGAAAAATAATTTGTGTTTTAAATAAGGCTACACTTTTGGCAAAAATACTTCTGCCATCATGCAACGTGCACTTCCACCACCACAAGCTTCAATGGTATCCAATGAACTTGAAATAATTTTACAGTGGTTTTCTATTTGTGCTATTTGTTGTTGTGTTAAGGAATCAAATGCTGCCTGACTCATCACCAAGAAGCGTTCGTCTTTTGCACCCCGAACTTGCAACATATTCCCTGCGAAATTATGTACTTGTTCTTCTGTAATATTAATCACTTGCTTGCCGTCTTCTTTTAAATTCTTTAAAAGGTTTTTGCGTTCTTTTTTATCGTCAATACTGTCAAGGCAAATCACTGCAAAGGTTTCTGCCAAGCACATCATTACATTGGTGTGGTAGATTTCTTTGCGTTCTCCGTCTACGGTTTGATTGGCCGTAAAAACGACTGGCGTATACTCAAAATCTTCACAAAATTCAATGAACAAATCTTCATCGGCTCTTGGAGACAAGGCACAATAGGCTTTGTTGTTCACACGATCTAACAATAAACTTCCAGTGCCTTCCAAGTAGAATCCAGATTGCTCTGCTGAAGTATAATCGACCACCGAATCTATGCGAAACCCTTCGGCTTCCAATTGCTCTAAAACGTCTTCACGGCGTTCCATGCGCCTGTTTTTTGCAAACATTGGATACATCGCTACGGTTCCATCTTGATGAAAAGAAATCCAGTTGTTTGGAAAAAGGGCATCGGGGGTATCAAATTCATCGGTATCAGAAACCACCACAACGTTTACACCAACACTGCGTAATTTATCTACATAAGTATCAAATTCTGTTTGTGCTTTTGCATTTACTGTTGCCGGCAATAAAGTATCCAATACTTTTTGATAATAGTTGTTGACAGCGGTCTGTTCATTCATTCGGAAATTAATCGGACGAACCATTAAAATGGTATTGGTGGTCTGTTGCATTTGATTTTTTATGTGCCGCAAAATTATACATTTTTAACGGAAGACGAGCGGCTACTTTGAAAAAATTTGGAATCGCGAAAAAAATCTCTTTTACAATTGGAAATCACTTAAAACCGTTCTTGCTCATGTGCTTTTTAAAATTTTAAGTTCTTTTTAAGAAATAAATTTATGTTAATTTAATATAGTTAACATAAATTTACATAATTAAACGGTAAATAACTATTTGAATAAAAAAATAGATTAAACCCATTTTTTACAACCTAAAACACAAGTTTTACAAAACAGAAAAAATATGCTAGGAAAAATTCATTTTTATACTGGAATAGGAATCGTTATTGTTTTCCTATTAACAGGGCAATACATACATCACAATTATGACCATTTAAAAAGCATGGAATTGATGAATCGTGCTTTATTTAGAGCCGGCCATTTGTATATTTTATTGTTTGGACTCATCCATATTTCTCTTGGAACCCATTTTAAAATGATGAAAAACAAGTTGCTCAAGAAAACTCAATTCCTTGGTTCTTTAATTATGTATGCTGCTACTTTTTTGGTGATCTATGGTTTCTTTACAGAACTCCCAACCGAACAAATTGAAAGACCGCTGACACGAATCAGTTTGTACCTAATCTTTTTAGGCGTTTCAATTCATGGACTAATTTCACTGAAAAAAGAGAAATTGGTTTAATCCCGAATCAACGGCATTGTAGAACAGCGTAATAAGCCCTCCTGTTTGGCTATTTCTGCATACGAGACTTCCTCAACAGTAAACCCATTTGCACGCAACCAGGTGTTTAATCGTGTGAAATTGGTTTCTGAAATGACCACGTCTTCGGAAATCGAAAACACATTGCTATTCATGTTGTACATTTCGTCCTTGGTAATTTCAAAGATATTTTCTTTTCCGAAGAAATCTACCAACCAATTATATTCTGCGTCTACTAAAAATCCATTTTTATGAAGGATTGCTTTTCCCTGCCCTAAAGGATGGAAACAACAATCTAAGTGCAAAGCGTTTTCTTTAGGCTGTACATTGTCTTTTCGAAGTTCAAAAGACTTGACAACCTTCTCTGGAAACAATTCTTGCAAAGCAATCACAGCATCCGTATTGGTTCGTGCAGTAATGTAATCTGGATAGTCTGCACCCGAATAGGTGCCCACAAAAATATAATCGCCCCAAGGCATCACATCTCCACCTTCTACATGACACTCTTCTGGAAGTTCAATGATGTTTTCGGGATTGATTTGCGCTAGAACATGCCCAATTGCTTCGTATTCTTTCTCTCTATCAGGTAAAATATTGGCTTTAATAATTTTATCATCAATACAGAAAGCAATGTCTCTGGAAAAAATCTGGTTGTAATTTTCAAGTACTTTGGGTCTGTAAACCGTGACATCATACTTTTTAAAAACAGCAGCTACCGCTTCCATTTCAGTAACCATATCCGCTTCTTTGGGGTAGGTGCCGGCAAGAACATGTAATTTACTTTTTGGGTCGTAACAGTCCGCTGCTTTTGGCGTTGGACCATTGCTTTTAGCAGTTCCTAAAATAACTGCTCTTAATCGAGATACTTCGTCTTGTACATTAATTTTCAACATAGATATAAGCCTAAAAAAGCTTCCTGAAAATAGGAAGCTTTTGTGATATAATTGAATGAATGATTACCTATTTTCAGCAGTCACAAAATCTCTTAAATTTTCTCCAGTATAAATTTGACGTGGACGACCAATTGGTTCTTTGTTCTCACGCATTTCTTTCCATTGTGCAATCCATCCTGGCAAACGTCCTAAGGCAAACATTACCGTGAACATTTCAACCGGTATTCCCATTGCTCTGTAAATAATTCCAGAGTAAAAATCTACGTTTGGATACAATTTACGATCTACGAAATAAGGATCATTTAACGCTTCTTGTTCCAATCCTCTAGCAATGTCTAAAATTGGATCTTCAATCCCTAAATCTTTTAATACTTCGTCGGCTGCAACTTTAATGATCGTAGCTCTTGGATCGAAGTTTTTATAAACGCGATGCCCAAATCCCATCAAACGGAATGGGTCATTTTTGTCTTTGGCTTTCGCCATGTATTTCTTCGTGTCTCCGCCATCTTCTTTGATTGCTTCTAACATTTCTAATACCGCTTGGTTTGCACCACCGTGTAAAGGGCCCCATAATGCAGAGATTCCTGCAGATAAAGAAGCAAATAATCCTGCATGAGAAGAACCTACAATTCGAACGGTAGATGTAGAACAGTTTTGTTCGTGATCTGCATGTAAGATCAACAGTTTGTCTAAAGCATCTTTAATCACTGGGTTGGCAACATAGTCTTCATTGGGTTGTTCAAACATCATTTTCATGATATTCTCTACATATCCTAAAGATTTTGACCCGTAATTTAATGGTAACCCTTGTTTTTTACGCATTGCCCAAGCGACTAAAACAGGAAATTTTCCCATTATTTTCACAATTGCATTGTACATTTCTTCTTCAGATTCTACATTGACTGACGTTGGATTGAAGGCAACTAATGCACTTGTCAAAGAAGACAAAACACCCATTGGATGTGCATTCTTTGGAAAAGCATCTATAATTTTTTTAACATCTTCATCTACAATAGATTTCGACTTGATGTCTGCATGAAATTTTTCTAATTGTTCTTTTGTTGGTAAGTCTCCAAAAATCAAGGCATAAGCAACTTCTAAAAAGTCTGCTTTTTCAGCCAAATCTTCAATGGCATATCCTCTGTAACGAAGAATTCCTTTTTCACCGTCTAAAAAAGTAATTGCACTTTTACAAGAACCTGAATTTTTATAACCTGGATCAATCGTAATCACTCCATTTGTTGCCCCTCTTAATGTTTTTATATCAATGGCAACTTCATTCTCTGAACCTTTTACAAGTGGGAATTCATATGAATTGTCTCCTATCTGTAACTTAGCTATATCTGGCATCTTCGTGTATTTTATGTTTTTAAACCTTTTGCAAATGTACCAATTTTTAAAGGATTTTAAAAGGCGAGCGCAATCGATTTTGTAAATTACAAGAATAATCTTCATTTGTCATTTAAATCCATAAAAAAAGCCTCAAAAAATAAATTTTGAGGCTTTAAATAATATGTAAAATTTTTTATATTTTAAATGCTTTTTCTCCTGGAAAATAAGCAGTGTCTCCTAATTGTTCTTCGATCCTAAGCAATTGGTTGTACTTCGCCATTCTGTCTGAACGAGAAGCAGATCCTGTTTTGATTTGTCCACAGTTTAAAGCAACTGCTAAATCAGCAATCGTATTGTCTTCTGTTTCTCCTGAACGGTGACTCATTACTGAAGTAAAACCGGCATTTTGTGCCATGTTTACAGCTGCAATCGTTTCTGTTAAAGTTCCAATTTGGTTTACTTTGATTAAAATTGAATTTGCAATTCCATTTTCAATTCCTCTAGACAAACGGTCTACATTGGTTACAAATAAATCGTCTCCAACCAATTGTACTTTGTCTCCAATCTTATCGGTTAAATATTTCCATCCTTCCCAGTCGTTTTCATCCATTCCATCTTCGATAGAAATAATTGGATAGTTCGCTGCTAATTCGGCTAAATAATCTGCTTGTTCTTCGCTTGTACGAATTTTACCTGTTTCACCTTCAAACTTTGCATAGTTGTATTTTCCATCTACATAAAATTCTGCAGCGGCACAATCCAAAGCAATCATGATATCATCTCCTAAGGTATATCCTGCATTTTTAACGGCCAATGCAATGGTATCTAAAGCATCTTCTGTACCATCTAAGGTGGGTGCAAAACCTCCTTCATCTCCAACTGCTGTCGATAAATTTCTGTCGTGTAAAACTTTCTTTAAATTATGAAATATTTCAGAACCCATCTGCATTGCTTGAGAAAACGTTTCCGCTTTTACAGGCATTACCATAAATTCTTGAAATGCAATCGGCGCATCTGAATGCGACCCTCCATTAATGATATTCATCATTGGAACAGGCAACGTATTCGCAGAAACACCTCCAATGTATCTGTACAAAGGCATCCCTAATTCGTTTGCAGCAGCTTTTGCAGCAGCTAATGAAACGCCTAAAATAGCGTTTGCTCCTAGTTTTGATTTGTTAGGGGTTCCGTCTAAATCAATCATTAATTGATCAATCGTGTTTTGTTCGAAAACAGAAACGCCTAGTAATTCTTGAGCTATAATTTGATTTACATTGTCAATCGCTTTTAAAACGCCTTTTCCCATGTAGGCTTTTCCTCCATCACGAAGTTCTACCGCTTCATGCTCTCCTGTAGATGCTCCAGATGGAACTGCAGCTCTTCCCATAACACCATTTTCTGTAGTGACATCTACTTCTACGGTTGGGTTCCCTCTTGAATCAAAAATTTGACGTGCGTGAATGTTAATTATAATACTCATAATACTTTATTTTTTATTGATTGTTGCTTAATTATATCGTGGTGCAATTTACTAAAATCCACAGTTTTTATAAGGCATTCGTAGAGTTTCTTACGAAAACGATTTCAGTAAACTGCAAAAAAAAATAGCAGTTATGAAACTGCTATTTTATGCTTTTTTATATTTTCTATAAATTGATCAAAGAGGTATTCTGCATCGTGTGGACCAGGACTTGCTTCTGGATGGTACTGAACTGAAAATACATTTTTGTTTTTCATTCGAATCCCGGCTACTGTATTGTCATTTAGGTGGACGTGGGTAATTTCTACATCTGCGTGCGCTTCTGTTTCTTCTCTATTAATTGCAAAACCATGGTTTTGTGAGGTGATTTCTCCTTTACCTGTTAAAATATTTTTAACGGGATGATTAATTCCTCTGTGCCCGTTGTGCATTTTATAAGTAGAAATTCCATTTGCCAAAGCAATGACTTGATGTCCTAAACATATACCAAATAAAGGCAAATCACTTTGAATAATTTGTTTTGCCGCTTCTTGTGCTGCAACTAAGGGTGCTGGATCTCCAGGACCGTTAGAAATAAAATAACCATCTGGATTGAAAGAAGCCAACTCTTCAAAGGTTGCGTTGTATGGAAACACTTTAATATAAGCGCCTCTTTGAACGAAGTTTCTTAGAATATTTTTCTTGATACCTATGTCAATCGCAGCAATTTTAATTGGTGCGTTTTCATCGCCAACAAAGTAAGGTGCTTGTGTAGATACTTTTGATGCCAATTCAAGACCATCCATATTCGGAGTTTCTAGTAATTGCTTTTTAAGCCCATCAATATTATCAACGTCAGTAGAAATAATGGCATTCATGGCGCCATTGTCTCTAATATAAGCAACCAATGCTCTGGTATCTACATCTGAAATAGCGACGAGATTGTGTTTTGTAAACCAATCGCCTAAATTTCCGTCAGAATCAACTCTAGAATGTGTAAAGCTAAAGTTTCTACAAATTAAACCTGAAATTTTAATACTGTCAGATTCAACTTCACCATCATTCACACCATAATTACCAATATGTGCATTGGTGGCAACCATTAATTGACCAAAATAAGAGGGATCTGTGAAGATTTCTTGATAACCAGTCATTCCTGTATTGAAACAGATTTCCCCAGTGGAAGTACCTTCAATACCAACAGATTTTCCATAAAAAATAGTTCCGTCTGCGAGTAAGACTAATGCTTTTTTTCTTGATTGATATTTCATTTAGTAATGTTGTTTGTTGTTACAAAAATATAAAAAAAGGGATAAACATTGCTGTTTATCCCTTGAATATGATTTAAAAAATTTTCATTTTTTATTCTTCAGATTTTTCTTCTGTTGCTGGTGCATCTACTTGAGGAGCGTCAGCTTTTTTGCTTCTTCCTCTACGAGTAGTTTTCTTAGCTTTTGTTCCTTTAGGATTATAGATTTCGTTGTAATCAACTAATTCTACCATTGCCATAGGAGCATTATCTCCTTGACGGTTTCCTAATTTGATGATACGTAAATATCCTCCTGGTCTGTCTGCTACTTTTACAGAGATTTCTTTAAATAATTCTGTAACTGCAAATTTGTCACGTAAATAACTAAAAACGATACGTCTGTTATGCGTTGTATCTGATTTTGATTTTGTGATCAAAGGCTCAGCGAATAAACGCAATGCTTTTGCTTTTGCTACAGTGGTGTTAATACGCTTGTGCTCTATTAAAGAACAAGTCATATTTGCTAACATCGCCTTTCTATGCGCTGTTTTTCTTCCTAAATGGTTAAATTTCTTTCCGTGTCTCATGACGTGTGTTTTGTACTTTCATCTTGCTCAACCCTTTTTGAGGAGCAAACTATGAAAGATTAATCTTTATCTAATTTGTATTTGCTTAAGTCCATTCCGAAATTTAAACCTTTAACGATTACTAGTTCTTCTAGTTCTGTTAATGATTTTTTACCGAAGTTACGGAACTTCATTAAGTCACTTTTGTTAAAAGAAACTAAATCTCCTAGTGTATCTACTTCTGCTGCTTTTAAACAATTTAAAGCTCTTACAGAAAGATCCATGTCGATCAATCTTGTTTTTAATAACTGACGCATGTGTAATGATTCTTCATCATACGTTTCTGTTTGTGCAATTTCATCTGCCTCTAAAGTGATACGCTCATCAGAGAATAACATAAAGTGGTGGATTAATATTTTTGCAGCTTCAGTCAATGCATCTTTTGGGCTAATTGATCCATCAGTATCGATATCGAAAACTAATTTTTCATAATCGGTTTTTTGCTCAACACGAAAGTTTTCAATCGCATATTTTACATTCTTTATCGGAGTGTAAATAGAATCTGTGAAAATTGTTCCTATTGCTGCACCTGCTTTTTTATTTTCTTCTGCTGGTACAAATCCTCTACCTTTTTCGATAGTGATTTCAGCATTTAACTTTACAGATTTGTCCATGTTACAAATCACTAAATCTGGATTCAATACTTGAAAACCTGAAATAAATTTCTGTAAATCTCCTGCAGTTAATTGATCTTGACCTGATACTGCTAATGAAACAGTTTCTCTGTCCGTTTCATCAATCTGCTTTTTAAAACGTACTTGTTTTAAGTTTAAGATAATTTCTGTAACATCTTCTACAATTCCTGTAATGGTAGAAAACTCATGCTCTACACCATCTAATCTTAATGAAGTAATTGCAAAACCTTCTAATGAAGATAAAAGAACTCTTCTTAATGCATTTCCAACTGTAAGACCAAAACCTGGTTCTAAAGGTCTGAATTCAAATCTTCCAGAAAAATCTGTAGATTCAATCATAATCACTTTATCAGGCTTCTGAAAATTTAATATTGCCATTGTTTCTTCGTTTGAATTGTTATTTAGTTGCGCGATATAGTAGTTTGAAGAAATACAAATACATCCTTTGGCTAAATACCAATATGATTAATTTATTATTTAGAATATAATTCTACGATTAACTGTTCCTTAATGTTTTCAGGAATTTGTAATCTTTCCGGAGTCTTTACAAAAGTTCCTTCTTTCTTATCTGCATTCCAAGTCAACCATTCAAAAACAGTACTTGAAGAAGCTAAAGCATCTTCAATAGCGATTAATGATTTTGATTTTTCTCTTACTGCAACAACATCTCCTTCTTGTAAACTATAAGATGGAATGTTAACTAATTCTCCGTTCACAGTAATGTGTCTGTGAGAAACTAATTGACGTGCTCCACTTCTAGATTTAGAAACACCCATTCTATACACTACATTGTCTAAACGAGACTCACATAATTGTAATAAAATTTCACCGGTAATTCCTTGGGAAGCTGATGCTTTTTTGAATAAGTTACTGAATTGACGCTCTAAAATACCATAGGTATATTTTGCTTTTTGCTTTTCCATTAACTGGGTAGCATATTCAGATTTTTTTCCTCTTCTCTTTGCATTTCCATGCTGTCCTGGAGGGTAATTTCTTTTTTCGAAGTTTTTATCATCTCCGAAGATTGCTTCGCCAAACTTACGAGCAATTTTAGTTTTAGGTCCTGTATATCTTGCCATTTCGTTGTTATTAAAGCAGGGATTATGAATTAAGGCTATCTCCTTCGATAATCGAATTCCTACTTAGTTAAAATATTTAATTATACTCTCTTTTTGATACTAAAAAAGGTTCAGCAGTTAATCAGCAAAAACTAATTAAACTCTTCTTCTCTTTGGTGGACGACAACCGTTGTGCGGCATTGGTGTAACATCAATAATTTCTGTTACTTCGATCCCTGCATTGTGTAATGATCTAATTGCAGACTCTCTACCGTTACCTGGTCCTTTAACATACACTTTTACTTTACGTAAACCTGCTTCTTTTGCTGCTACTGAGCAATCTTCTGCTGCTAACTGAGCTGCGTAAGGAGTATTCTTTTTAGAACCTCTAAAACCCATTTTACCTGCAGATGACCAAGAGATTACATCTCCTTTTTTGTTTGTTAAAGAAATGATGATATTGTTGAAAGAGGCAGTTACGTGCGCTTCTCCAACAGATTCTACGATTACTTTACGTTTTTTTGAACTTGCTTTTGCCATAATTGTTTAAGTTTTAGTAATTTAGTTTTCTAAGTTTGACTGAAACAACCAAACTTAGATCTTGATTACTTTATCTAACTTTATTTTTTCTTGTTAGCTACAGTTTTTCTCTTACCTTTTCGAGTTCTAGAGTTGTTCTTAGTTCTCTGTCCTCTTAAAGGAAGACCGAGTCTATGACGAATTCCTCTCTGACATCCAATATCCATCAAACGTTTGATGTGTAACTGAACTTCCGAGCGCAATTCACCCTCGATCGTAAAAGATCCAACTTGTTCTCTAATTGCTGCGATTTGATCATCGGTCC
>TARA_B110000879_G_scaffold63236_1_pt1 | contig 15939 bp, 8 predicted proteins | sample TARA_B110000879 | Tara Oceans TARA_B110000879 (sample SAMEA4398094) | marine metagenome | biome: Polar Biome; feature: [SRF] surface water layer (ENVO:00010504); material: water (ENVO:00002006), including particulate matter (ENVO:01000060) such as... | depth 5 m
TCTCAGCAGGCAACAAAGCGATTCGAGAAATTAAAGCAGAGATTATTGACGAAGACTCTTTTTCGGACTATTTAGTAAAAGGGAAGGTTACCTTTTTAGGAGATGGCGCTCAGAAATGCCAGTCTATCTTGACGCACAAAAATGCGATTTTTGTTGCCGATAAATTCCCGTCAGCAAAAGAAATGGCAACCCTTTCGTTTGAGAAGTTTCAACAAAATCAATTTGAAGATGTTGCTTATTTTGAGCCTTTTTATCTAAAAGATTTTCTTGTTGTTCCTGAAAAGAAAAAGAAACCTACTTTTTAAATAATTTTGACGAAGGAAATACATCTTTAATTCACAATGTTAATTTAATGTTACTTAAATGTTTGTAAATTGTAATTAAATGACTAAATTTGAGTAATTGAAACCAAAATTTTAAAAGCGTTACCCATGAAAAAAATAATTTTAATTGCACTGTTTTGCATAAGTTTTCTTGGATATTCTCAAGACAACCAAGTCACATATACTACACAAGGAGATTTAGTAAAAGCAACATATTACCATGAAAATGGTTCTGTAAGTGTAGAAGGTTTTTTTAAACATAAAAAATTAACTGGCGAATGGACTAGCTTTGATACTAAAGGAAATAAAACACAAACAGCATTTTACAAAGCAGGTAAAAAAGTTGGAAAATGGTTAGTTTGGAACAAAAATATTTTAAAAGAAATAGATTATTATAACAATGCAGTTGTTAGTATCAACACTTGGAAATCTGAATCTAAAGTAGCAGTTAACAAATAATAAGTTTTCAAATATTTACTCATATAAAAAGCAGGCTATAAGCCTGCTTTTTTAATTAATTCAAATTCTAAATAAATTAGAAACTATATCCAGTCCAAGCAAAAACGCTTGTGTCTGCTCCACCAGTTGCTGCTGCTGTTAAAGTTACAGTAGCCCCACCAGTTGTAGTATTTTTAATGTCTGTAATATCTAAACTATTTGCAGTATTGGCATTTCCAGTAATTGAAATTGCATCGGTACCATCTCCTTTACCATCCCTTAAATCTACTACATCAGAATAGGTTGCTCCAACTCCTAAACTTAAAAATGCATTGGTAATATTTGCAGTTGCGCCACGTCTAACTTTAATTCCATCAGACATATCCACGCCATTTGCATTGTTGATAATGGTAATTCTATCAATTGTAAATACAGATTGATTGATGTCTGTTGGTGTATTACCATCTAAGTTTCCATCTGCCTCAATTCCTCTTGGATCAGAAGTTACAGCTGTAAAACCGTTTTCTCTCACACCATATAAGTTTGTACAAGTTCCAACATAACCTTGAGTGAAATCGAACATATCGTCTTTTGCATTAACGACTAAGATGTTTGTTGCATTTACAGTACCTCCAAAAAATTCGATAGCATCATCATCACCATTTAAAATAGCGATGTTAGAAATGGTAGTGCCAGAACCAACACCGTTTAATGTCAATCCATTATGTTCTGCTTCATCATCAATTCTTGCTCCAGAATATTCAATCTTCACATAATTTAAAATTCCTGAATTATCATCAGCAACATTTCCACCATATAAAATTGAAGTGTTTACTTCAGATGCAGAATTACTTTCAGAACCAGTTTGTCTACTTAAATGTGATTTACCATTTAAAATGATTCCTCCCCAATCTCCAGGTTGTGGGTTTGTTGCATTCGAAGTAAATACTATTGGAGTATCCGCAGTACCGTCTGCAATAATTTTACCTCCTTTTTCTACTAAAATATAAACATCTGTCCCCCCAGCTAGTGCATTAATTCTTGTTCCTGCATCTATTGTTAAAGTCGCTCCATCTTTTATTAAAAGTGCTCCAATTAAGTTATGCGCAACACCAGAAGTAAGTCTTAAATCTGTTGTTAAATTCCCTGCTAAATTTTGTGCAGTAACTTCACCGCCTGTATTTCCATCGGTGTTTTCGTCGTCGTTGTCTAATGAACAACCTGCTAATAAAATTGCGATTGTTGCGATCATTGATACTCGTAAATTTTTCATCTTTTTTGTTTTTTTTTGATTGATTAACTGTTACAAATTTGCAATTCCAATATTTCTTTATCTGTTCTTTCTTTTTAAAGAAACGTTATCTAATTAATCGTTTTTTTAAAAATCGTAAGAAACGCTTAAGCTTAGAGTAACACCTTTTTTATAATTGCTTAACATCACAGTACTCCCAGAAGCAGTATTTCTGCTCAGTTGAAAAGAAGGATTGAGTAAGTTGGTTGCTTTTAAGTTAAAACGATATTTTTTATTTAGTTGATAAGAAGAAACTAGGTCTAAAGTTGGTATTCCTTTTTCTATAATGTTTTCAAAACCTCTTGTACCAATAGAAAATACGCGATCACTAAAATAGTTAAGAACTATGGTAGACCTAAACTCATTGTTTTTATATTTTTTATTGAACGATAGATCTGCGTTCATTAGAAAAGGTGTTGCACCTTCTAATTCTGATGATGCTTGTTGAAATTGTGCAATAGAATTACTATCTAAATTTACTTTAGAATTTAAATAGGATGCATTTATACCAACATTTAAAGAATATTCATTTTCTGCTGTATCACCACTTTTTAATATATTTTTTCTAGCTTCTAATTCTATACCAAAAATAGATGCATTGTCTCCAACATTTAAATAAGTTAAAGTATTTCCTGCACTAGAAATTTCACTTCTAGAAATCGGGTTTAAAATATATTTGTAAAATCCGGTGACTGTAATTAATTCATTTGAAGAAAAATAATGTTCATACTTCGCATCCACATTATAATTGTCTGAAGGATTTAAATCGGGATATCCTTGACTTGCAAAATTGATGTCTTGATATTTAAAAGGAGCCGTTTCTTTAAATTGTGGATAGGTATAGGTTTGACTTGCAGCAAAACGAATAATGTTATCTTCATTCATCATATATTTTACATTTATGCTCGGTAAAATATAAGACTTGTTTATGGTAGATGGCCCATCAACAGTACTTTTACCAATATTGGTAGCATAGGTTACTCTTTGTTCTGATTTTTCGAACTTTAATCCACCAGAAATAAATAAATGATCACTAAATTGATAAGCAATATTTGTAAAAGCACCACTCACTAGTCTTTTTCCTCTGTAGGTAAAAGGTACAATTACATTAGGGTTTGAGGCTTTTACATTTAAAGATGTTAAAGAAAAGATGTTTGTATCTATTCCGTCTTGATTGAAAACTGCATCTGGGTTTTCAATGTCAATAATGGCTCCGTTTCCTGTAAAACGGTGGTTAAAGATGGTTGCGGCAAATAAACGTTCTGTATATCTGTAATCTACCCCAAAATCGAGAGTACTTTTATCGTCTTGATTTTCTTTTAATTTATAGGTTAATTTCCCTTTAGCAGCATAATCGTTTTCTTGCAGTTTAGAAAAGTATCGTTCGTTTGTGCCATCAGAATTTGTATTGGGCCTTGTTTCACCGTTTCTAATTAAATACTCGTTAGATCTTCTATCTGGTTCGGTTCCTCTAATAAAGTTTAAAGCACCTTTTGTTTCTAAATTCAATCTTTCATAAATGGTGTAATTTCCGATGAGTTGATTTACATACAACTCATTATTATTGGTTTGCTGCCTTCTTTGAAAAGATAAATCTCCCTCCTGTTGTGGATCGTCTTTTCCTAAGTAATCGCCAATAGCTTGTTTGTTATTATGAATAAATAAATGATTGTAAGCCAAAGAAAAATTCGTTGCTTTGTATTTTATTGTTCCCATTAACAATTGAGAAACGGTGTAGGCGTATTTAGAAAATTCTTGATCTTTAAAGACCAAACCTCCATTGGTATTTTGTTTGATGTTTCCTTCTTGGTAATTATAACTCCCGTTAGAACTCCCTACTAAAAAGAAACTGAACGTATTGTCTTCTCCAACGGCATACTTTTTACCGTATTTGAAAGAAATGCTCTTGTTTAATTGAAAGTTCTGGCTATTTGGGTTGAATGAATTTTGAAAATTATAAACACCAAAATCTGTAATAGAGTGGTTCAATTTTTGAGTTCCAAATTTATTTGTTCCATCAATCATTAAAAAATTTTTAGAAACAGTTTGTGAATTGATGCCAAGACCTAAACTGATATTCCCTTCTTTTCTTTTAGTTAATTCTTTAGAAACAATATCAATATTGGCACCGCCTACATCACCTCCATTAGCACTTGTAAAAACTTTGTTTACACCAATATTTTTGATGATACTTGTCTCAAAAAAAGCGAGAGAAATATTTTTATATTCTGGATCCTCAGAAGGTAATGGTAAACCATTGAATGTCGTAGAATTATATCGATCTCCCAATCCTCGGACAATAATATTTTTAACTCCTTTAGATACCCCAGTTGTTTTTGTAACAGCAGCCCCAGCATCAGAAATTCCTTTTATGGATAATTCTTGCGCTCCAAGAACTGTCTTTATCGCAATTGCTTTTTTCTGTTCCAAAATCAAAACACTTGCTTTCTCTTTATTTGTAGACGATTTTATAATAATTTCATCCAAAGCAACCCCTTCCTCAGCAGACATTAATTGATCTATAATAATGGTTTCACCAGATGTTATAATGAACTTTTTTTCAATTTTTTTATAGCCTAAAAAGCTAAATACAATTGTATGATCTCCTGGATCTAAAGACAAGGTATACAATCCATCAAAGTCAGTTGTTGTTCCAATGGTTGTTCCTTTCAATTGAACATTTGCAAAGGGTAAAGGGTCGTTATTATATTCTTTATCTGTTAACAAACCTTTTACCGTTCCTCTGTCTTGTGCATTTGCGATTAAGCTAATGAGTAATGCAACAAATACGATTTTTTTATTCATAATTGATTTTATAATTATGATACAAATCTCAGATAGCATTGTAAAATCGATGTTATTAGAAAGTTATGTTTGTATTATACAATCTTTATCTAAATGTTAACAGCTTAAAAATGTTTAACTATTTCTTTACCAGTTGATAACATTGAGTATTTAATAAAGTTTTACTTTTATATTATTCTTCGAAGAATAAATGTCACTTTAAATTAATTAGTTTTTGTCAACTATTTTATGTGACTAACTGCCTTTGGCCAAGGCAGTTTTTTTTATTTAATAATGTTTCAGTAACATTATCTTAACATAACTGTCAGTTATTTGCAGCGACAAAAACTAATAATTATGAAATTTAAAGCATTACTTATCTCTTTAAGTATGGTTCTTTGTTTTGGTGCTGTTGCACAAGAAACAAACGCCCCAAAATTTGGAAAAGGATTGTTTAACCTTATTGGTAAAGACAGTACGTGGTCAATGAAAGTTGGAATGCGTTTTCAAACCTTAGCAACTTCTAGTTGGGATGTTAATGGTGGCCTAAATAATCCGGCTGCTTCAATGTTAATAAGAAGGTCTCGATTAAAATTTGACGGTTTTGCGTATTCACCAAAATTAAAATATAAATTAGAATTAGGATTGTCTAACAGAGATATGTCTGGAGCCTCAGCATTTACGAGTAATTCACCTAGATATATCTTAGATGCAGTATTGAAATGGAATTTTTCAGGAAATTTTGTTTTATGGGCTGGTCAAACAAAGTTAGCCGGAAACAGAGAACGTGTGGTTTCTTCAGGAGATTTACAAATGGTTGATCGATCTTTATTAAACAGTCGTTTTAATATTGACCGTGATATTGGTTTGCAATTAAGACATCATTTTAATCTTACAGATACTTTTATTGTAAAAGAAGTGTTTTCGATCTCGCAAGGTGAGGGTAGAAATGTGACAAAAGGAAATCTAGGAGGACACCAGTATACCTCTAGATTAGAAATATTACCTTTTGGAAATTTTGCAAGTAAAGGAGACTATAAAGGAAGCGATTTAAAGTTTGAAACATCTCCAAAATTAGCGATTGGTGTTACTTATGACTTTAATAACAACGCAGTAAAAAACCGAAGTAATCAAGGATCTTACATGACCAATGATATCGGTTTTTACGAAACAAATATTTCTACACTATTTGTAGATGCGATCTACAAACACAAAGGATTTTCTTTGATGGCAGAATATGCCAATAGAGATGCAGCAGATCCGTATGCAAAAAATTCTGATGGGAGTTTAACAGGAGTAGAAGTTCAGGTAGGAAATGGATTAAATGTACAATCTGGTTATTTACTTTCAAAAACAGTAGAGCTTTCTACACGTTATACAAACATTGCTTTAAACAAATCGATCACTGGAAAAGGTTCAGAAAATCAATACACCTTAGGACTGTCTAAATATATTGCAGGGCATAAATTAAAGGTGCAAACAGATCTAAGCTATACCGATATTGGTTTCAAAACAAATCAGTTGTTTTACAGAGTACAAGTAGATATTCATTTTTAAGTATTAAAAACATAACACAAACCTAACATAGGGGACTTTTTAAGTCTGTAATTTTACCAAACAAAAATTAAATAATTAAAATAAATAAAAATGGGAGATCCATATATCTTAATGTTAGTCGCTTTAGCTGTTTTAGCGATTGTCGATTTAGTTGTCGGAGTAAGTAATGATGCTGTTAATTTTTTAAATTCAGCCATCGGATCAAAAGCAATATCCGTTAGAAATATCATGATTATTGCCAGTTTGGGAGTGTTCTTTGGAGCGATTACATCAAGTGGTATGATGGAAGTAGCACGTAAAGGAATTTTTAATCCAAACATGTTCATGTTCCAAGACATTATGTTCATTTTCATGGCCGTAATGATTACAGATATTCTATTATTAGACATCTTTAATTCATTAGGAATGCCAACATCAACAACCGTATCTATCGTTTTTGAATTATTGGGAGCTGCTGTTTGTATTTCTTTGTTGAAAATTTATGGACAAGATGGAACAAAATCTTTTGCAGATCTTTGGACCTACATCAACCATGAAACTGCGACCAAAATAATTTTTGGGATTCTACTCTCCGTAGTTGTCGCATTCTCTATAGGAGCTATTGTTCAATTTGTTTCTCGTTTAATCTATTCTTTTAATTTTGAAAAAAGAGCTACTTATATCAATGCTTTATTTGGAGGTTTTGCTATCACAGCAATTACCTATTTCATTATCATAAAAGGAATGAAAGGAACCCCTTTTTACAAAGATGTAAAATTTTTAATTGAAGGAAATACACTGTTAATTATCGCAGGGAGTTTTGTAGCATGGTCCTTAATATCTCAAATACTAATACAGTTTTTTAAAGTAAACGTTTTAAAATTAATTATTGGTATTGGAACCTTTTCATTAGCAATGGCTTTTTCAGGAAATGACTTGGTCAACTTCGTAGGGGTGCCTATTGCTGCGTGGAATTCGTACCAAGCTTGGGAAGTTTCAGGTGTAGCTGCAGATGCTTTTTCTATGGGAGTATTGGCAAAGAAAGTACCTTCTAATGTTTGGTTATTGCTAATCGCTGGAGGAATTATGGTGGTTACTTTGTGGACCTCTAGTAAGGCACAGAATGTAATTAAAACAGGAATCGATTTATCGAGACAAGGTGAAGGGCATGAGAAATTTCAACCCAATCCATTATCAAGAGTAGTTGTTCGATTTGCAATGACAATCAACAAAGGAATTAGCTATATCATCCCTCAAAAAACATTGGCATTTGTAGACGCTAAGTTTCAGAAACCAGTGATCGAATTGCCAAAAGACAAAACCTATGAATTACCAGCATTCGATTTAGTAAGAGCCTCTGTTAACTTAATTGTAGCAGGTATTCTAATTTCAATTGCAACCTCAATGAAATTGCCATTATCTACCACCTATGTAACCTTTATGGTTGCTATGGGTACTTCTTTAGCCGATAGAGCTTGGGGTAGAGAAAGCGCAGTATATAGAGTTGCAGGAGTGCTGAATGTGATTGGTGGTTGGTTTTTAACCGCAATTACAGCATTTTTAGCAGCAGCAATCGTTGCCTATTTAATTAGTTGGGACATGGTGATGATTCCTATTTTATTAGCCGTAGTAGCGCTATTAATTGGAAGAAACACTTTAATCCACAGAAGAAAAAAGAAGGAAGTAAAAAAACAAGTATATATTGAAAGATCGGAGTTAATTACCATCAATGGAGTGATTGAAGAAAGTGCAGATCATATTTCTGAAGTAGCTGCTCGTGTCAATAAATTATACACAAATGTGGTGAACGATTTAGCCAACCACGATTTAAACAAATTGCGTAAAACCGACAAGCACGTTGGAAAGTTGAATGACGAAATAGATGACTTAAAAGACGGTGTATTCTACTTTATAAAATCATTAGATGAAACTTCTGTGCAAGCAAGTAGATTTTACATTATGGTCTTAGGGTATTTACAAGACGTAGCACAATCGATTAGTTATATTTCTCGAGCAAGTTACAAGCACGTAAATAACAATCACAAGAATTTAAAGAAAGGACAATTAAAAGACTTAAAAACAATTGATAATGAATTAACCGCATTATTAAATAAAGTAAGTGATGTGTTTGCCAATAGAAATTTTGATGATTTAGATGCTGTTTTAATTCAAAAACAAGCTTTATTAAATGATGTATCTACTTCTATTGAGAAACAAGTAGAACGAATTCGAACCGACGAAACAAGTCCTAAAAATACCACCTTGTATTTTAGCGTCTTATTAGAAACCAAGGATTTAATTGCAGCTTTAATGAGTTTATTACAAACCTATGAAGAGTTTCATTTAGGGACCAAAGAAGTAAAATAAAGAAAGAATCAGTTCTTTTAAAATAGAAAAAACCCGAGCATTTGCTCGGGTTTTTTGCTTTATAATTTATACATGTTGATCAAGAAAAATCGTATTGTCCCCTAACAATGCTCTTAGTTCTCCATAGACATTAAAACCATTTTCAGTTCCATGTAGGTAAACCCTGGGTCTACTTTTTCTTTAAGAGCAGTCAGTCCTTTTACTTTGCCTGCCGCCTCAATTTCGTTGCGAATTTTTTTATACCGCTTTAATTCGATCAATTCTAAGACATCAATTTCTCCAGAAACAATATAGTTTGCCAAATGATTTTCTACCGTTCCAGCATTTAGACTACGTTCCTTTGCAATGTCTTTTATTGAAAGCCCCGATTTGAACAACTCAAAAGAAATCTGTTTGGTAGGTTTTTTATCTTCTTTCTTTTGTTCGTTGAATTTATTAATCCCATTTTCTTTACAATACGCTTCAATAATGTCTAGTATTCTGCCACCATACTTCGTAACACGCGTTTTACCCATGCCCACTATTTTTAACAAAGCAGCAGCAGTTCTTGGTAAATTGTCGCAGAGGGCGTACAAAGTTTCTTGAGTGAAAATCTGATAATGAGGAATTTTTTCATCATTAAAAATTTCATCTCTTAATTCTCGCAATTTAATAGCTAAAATAGGATCGCGTTTAGAAATGACTTTCTTTTTTTTAGTAGGTTCACTCTTTTGCAAGACCGCTTTTGCTCTTACCTGCAAAAAGGTATGCACCTTAAACCCTTTGGTCATTTTTTGAAGTGAAAATAACTTTTCTTCCAACTTTTCTTGAAGAGAATCAAACTGTTTGCTAAAATCTTTCTTAACCGCTTTGTTATCTGTAGAAAATGAAAGTGCGTCTAAGGGTTTTTGAATGTTATTTTGAGTTTGATTTAAAAAATAAGCCATCGCTTTTGTAAAACGTTCCTGAACTGCGCTACTGTTTTCTGGTAGAATGTCCTCTTCTGAAAGTGCTAATAATTGATTTCTAAACCCTGCAGCAACTTTCATCAAAGCAACAATTCCGTCATCTTTTATCGTATGTAAATGTTCAATTACGGCACCATTAATACTGGTTTGATTTTTATAGAAAATATCAATCAAACGCGTAATTGGATATAAAAACGTTTGGTAATCTAACAATTCAGCAATTAAATTGAGTTGAAATTCTTTTTCAGATTCGTTTAAAATGGCTTCATCCGGATGATTTTCTTCTACCCCTTGATTAAAGATACTCACCGTATTGTCATTAATAATTGCGTTATTCGTAATGGGTGTTTTCAAAACCAATCCTTCCAACGAAGTACATCTACTTAAAGCTACATACGTTTGTCCATGCGCAAAAGAAGCTTCCGCATCTATAATGGCTCTTTCAAAGGTCAATCCCTGACTTTTATGAATAGTAATTGCCCATGCCAATCGCAATGGCATTTGTTTAAAGGATCCGACAATATCCTCTTTTAATTCTTTTGTTTCATCATTAATCGAATAGTTAATGTTGTCCCACATTTCTTTTTCGGTCACAATCTCATCCACTTCATTGGCACATTGCACATTTACCGTTTCCCTAGAAATAGCGGTAACAATTCCTATTTTTCCATTATAGTACCTTTTTTCTAACGAAGAATCATTTTTGATAAACATCACCTGAGCACCCACTTTCAATTCTAACTTTTCAGCGTTTGGATATGCATTTTCATTGAATTTTCCAGAAATTTCAGCTTGAAAAAAAGCACTTTTAATTTTTACTTTATTCAGTTCAGAATCGTTGATTAAATTCGCCCTGTTATTATGAGTCGTAAGTGTAATATAACCCTCTTCTTTGTTTGGAGAAAAGTTGGGATTGTATCGTTTGTTTAAAATTTTCGCTGACTTTTCAGACAAATCATCATTTCTAATTTCATTTAAAATGGTGATGAAATCTTCATTTTTCTGACGGTAAATGTGCTTCAATTCAATCGAAACCACACTGGCTTCCTGATACGCTTTCGAACTAAAAAAATAAACGGTTTCGTAATGAGATTGTAATAAACTCCATTCGTTGGGTCTTACAACTGGAGCTAATTGTTGCAAGTCGCCAATCATTAATACTTGTGCACCTCCAAAGACTTTGTTCCTGTTTTTATAGCGACGCATCACTTGGTCTATACCATCCAACAAATCTGCGCGCACCATACTAATTTCGTCAATAATGACCAGGTCTAACGACTTTATAATATCGATTTTCGTTTTTGAAAACTTCCGTTGTTGGTTGGATGTGTTTGCAATCTGATTGGGTAGAATGGGCCCAAAAGGCATTTGAAAAAACGAATGAATAGTGACTCCTTTTGCATTAATTGCAGCAACACCTGTGGGTGCTACAATGACCATTCTTTTCAAAGACTCCTTTTTAATTTGATGAAGAAAAGTAGTCTTACCTGTACCCGCTTTTCCAGTGATAAACAAATTTCGATCTGTTTTATCAATAAATTGTAAGGCAAGTTCTAATTCAGGATTTTTGGGCATTTGCACTTTTTTTAGCAAGATAAAAAAAAATAAAAATTAGTTCCTAAAAATTACATGAAATTTGTTTTACTTTTTCAAGACATCCAATTTTTTACAACTATTTCTGAGACAGATACTCGAGAATTTACAAGCTCAATAAATTAGAGAGCAAGTAAACCAAAGTCATTTAAAGCCAATAGAGACTTCGAAAACCAGAACAACTCAAAATCTTCAAAATGCGTTTCAAAATCAGTTTTTATTTCAGAAAACGAAAATAATTTTTTCTGTGTTGGTTTTAACTCTTCAAGGATGTTTAAAAACCATTCGCCTTTTTCTTTGTCCAATTTTATTTGGAAAGTATCCGTTTTGTCATGAAAAGTCAATTCAAGAAACGTGTTTTTGAATCCTTTTTTAGATTTTGAAAATTCACGAATTAAAGGAGTTCCCCCAAGCCATACAATTTTAGCAGTTGGTTTTAGAGAAAGATTTGTGTTTTCCGTGAGGCAATCCTCAATATAAAAAGGAACAATCGTGGGCTGTGGAATTTTAAAGTCAAACCATTCCTGTAATTCCATATCAAAACCAACATGGTGCATGTAATTAAAAAGTGATTTTTTTAATCCACTACTAAATGTATCATGATCAATTCCAGTTTTATCAACAAAATCAACATCATTATTTGCAAATAAAATGTCTTTGTAATTGGGAGTAATTCCATATTCAGACGGATTCAATCCAACTGGACTGTGCGCTGTTAAAGCAAATTGATGCCAGAAACCAGACTGTATGATACCAAGCTCAAAAAGCTGTCTCACCATTTCCAAGCTATCCACTGTTTCTTGGATCGTTTGCGTTGGGTACCCATACATTAAATAGGAGTGTACCATAATATTTGCCTCCGTAAAATTGCGAGTTACTTGCGCAACTTGCGCAACGGTAACCCCTTTGTCTATTAATTTCAGTAAACGATCAGACGCCACTTCCAATCCACCGGAAACCGCAATACAACCCGATTCTTTTAGTAATTGACACAGATCTCTGGTGAAGTTCTTTTCAAAACGAATATTCGTCCACCAAGTCACCGTTAATTTTCTCTTTAAAATCTCTAAAGCCAATGCCTTCATCAGTGCAGGAGGTGCCGCCTCATCTACAAAGTGAAAACCGTTTTCACCCGTTTGAAGTATCAATTCCTCCATTCTGTCCACTAAAAGTGCAGCCGCTACAGGTTCATACAATTTAATATAGTCCAAAGAAATATCACAAAAAGTACATTTCCCCCAATAGCAACCATGTGCCATTGTAAGTTTGTTCCACCGACCATCACTCCACAAACTATGCATTGGATTGGCAATTTCAATCACAGAAATATAGCAGTCTAATTTTAAATCTGTATAGTCTGGCGTTCCACCTTGCGCTTGTTTATAGTCTGGTCTAGTAGTGTTGTTCTTATAAATAATTTCTCCGTTTTCCAGAAGAAATGTCCTTTTAAATTCGGTTGATGTTGGGTTTTGAACATGTGCATTTAAAAGCTCGATGGGCAATTCGCCATCATCCAACGTAATGAAATCGAAAAATTCGAACACACGTTTATCCGCAACAGAACGTAATTCTGTATTCGGGAATCCGCCGCCCATAGCTGTTTTTACGGTTGGGTATTTTGCTTTTATGTATTGAGCACAACGAAATGCACTGTATAAATTTCCGGGGAAAGGCACCGAAAAACACACCATTTTAGGCGTAGTCTTTTGGAGCGATTCCTCAAGAATATTAAGAGTAATATCGTCAATAAAGCTTTGTTCGTCTTGCAAACTGTCATACAATTCATCAAACCGATTTGCACTTCTTCCCAAGCGTTCTGCGTAGCGGCTAAATCCAAAATTTTCATCAATACATTCCACAATAAAATCGGAGAGATCTTCAAGATACAAGGTAGAAAGATGCTTCGCTTTGTCTTGCATTCCCATTTCTCCAAAGGCCCATTCCAAGTCATCTAATTGTTCAAAACGAGACGCTCTAGGTAAAAAATTGAGGGTACAGATTTGTCGCGCCAATGTTAGATTCTTACCTTGTAAAAAGATAATCACATTGTCTAACGTTTGAAGGTATGCCTCTTTAAGTGCATAGATTCTTTGTGAATTTTCAGAAACAATCGTCTCGTTTTCAAAAGCAATCTCGAAAAGTATTTCAAAGGTTTTCTTGTTGAATAACTCCTGAATTACCTCAATTCCTAAATCTATTTGAAAAGAAGCAATCTCTTTTGTATTTAAAAAACCCTTTAGGTAGGCAGTAGCCGGATACGGGGTATTTAACTGTGTAAATGGAGGAGTTATTAGTAAAAGATCTTTCAAAATGGGGCTTTAAAATAGAGCAACAAAGATAAGTTAATTCTTTTGCTATTTTCTTGTGCAAGCAGGAATTTACAGCGTTACACGTTCTTTAAAATCGTTGCTACAGCCTGTTGGTATTTTTTTGGATTTCCTGCTTTTTTAATGGCCTTGAAAGTTTTTTGTGGATTGGGAAACGACTGAGAGAAGAATTCCCAAAAGCCCAGCATTTTCATTTTTATAGGCGTTGGACCCGAAAGGTATTCGTCGTATTGATTGTAAATGGTATCGTGAAATTCTGAGAAAATTTTCCAACGATCTTTTGGGTATTCTGTGGTGTCGTCTTTGATCATTTGAGGCAAAAAAGGATCCGCAATCAAGCCCCTACCAATCATAAAATGATCCATACTAGGAAAACGTTCTTGTATTTTTTTAAATGCGGCAACACTCGTAATGTCTCCGTTGTAATATAGTTTGTGTTTTGTACTGCTGATACACTTCTCAAAAGCATCTAAGTCGACAGGGCCTTTGTATAATTGTTTCCCAATACGAGCATGAATCGCAATGTTTTTGAGAGGATACTTGTCTAAAATTGGAAAAGCAGCTAAAATTTCTTGTGCATTTTCATAGCCCATTCGCATTTTCATAGAAACCAAAACATCTGTTTCATTGTGTGCTTTGTGTAAAACTTCGTCTATTCTAGCTGGATTGCAAATTAAACCAGAACCCATTCCAGATTTGGTGACCATCGGGTAGGGGCAGCCCAAATTCCAATTCAATTCTTTGTAGCCTAAACTTTGCACATACTTAGCCACATATAAAAACTCATCCGGATCATTGGTAATTACTTGGGGAATGACTTCCAACGTCGAATTGTTTTCGATCATCAAATCATTTTGATAAGATTGTTTTATTTTTAACTTTCCGTTCAAGCGAATATAAGGCGCGTAAAAAGTATCGATCCCACCAAAATAATGGTGGAATGCATTGCGAAAGCGAAAATCAGTAAAACCCTGTAAAGGGGAGGAAAGTAACGTAAATGCCATGTTTGTATTTAGTTGGACAAAGATAGTTTAATTGAAGTCTAGATTCGTGGACTCTTTCGTAGGATTTAAACTTTCAAACAAATTTTAAAAATAAAAATCCCAAGCGCTAAGCTCAGGATTTTTAATATTTATCTGACAACATGGTTGCCTACATTTCCAATGCTTTTATTGGATCATTGTTCATTAACAATTCCACAGGATTTTCTAAAGCTTCTTTTACAGCTACTAAAAACCCAACAGATTCTCTACCATCTACAATTCTGTGATCGTATGATAACGCAACATACATAATCGGTTGAATCACCACTTCACCATTTACAGCCATCGGTCTGTTTACAATATTGTGCATTCCTAAAATTCCACTTTGTGGAGGGTTTACAATTGGAGTAGACAACATAGAACCAAAAACACCACCGTTGGTAATTGTAAAGGTTCCACCCGTCATTTCATCAATCGTTATTTGCCCATCCCTAGCTCTTATTGCTAAGCGTTTTACTTCGCTTTCAACACCTCTAAAAGACAAGTCTTCCGCATTTCTAATCACCGGAACCATTAATCCTTTCGGTCCAGAAACAGCAATCGAAATATCTTGAAAATCATGTTTTATTTGAAAGTCACCATCAATCATCGAATTCACGTCAGGATACATTTCTAACGCTCTTACAACCGCCAATGTAAAGAAAGACATAAATCCTAATCCAACACCATGTCTTGCTTTAAAAGCCTCTTTGTATTCCGTTCGTAAGTCAAAAATTGGCTGCATGTTTACCTCGTTAAACGTTGTTAACATCGCAGTTTCGCTTTTTACAGCTACCAAACGTTCCGCAACTTTTCTGCGCAACATCGACATTTTTTTACGTTCCGTACCACGAGAACCATTTGCAGGTTGCGTCCCCATAGAAGGTACTGCTTTTACAGCATCCTCTTTGGTAATGCGTCCATCTTTTCCGGTTCCTTTTATAGCAGAAGCCATCATTCCTTTTTCAGCCAATACTTTCTTCGCTGCAGGTGAAGCTGCTCCAGTTGCATAAGTTGCTGCTTTCGGAGTTTCTTTTACCTCCACCTTTTCTACGGGCTTCGCTGCTGTTGTTTGAGGTGCATCACCAGCTGGTTTTGCAGCGCTTGTATCAATCAAACAAACTACCCCACCAACATTTACAGCATCCCCTTCTTCCGCTTTTAAAGTGATAATACCACTTTCTTCTGCTGGCAATTCTAAGGTCGCTTTGTCAGAATCTACTTCTGCAATGGGTTGATCTTTTTCAACATAATCTCCATCCTCAACTAACCAAGCTGCAATTTCTACTTCTGTAATTGATTCTCCCGGAG
>TARA_B110000879_G_scaffold179313_1_pt1 | contig 15882 bp, 13 predicted proteins | sample TARA_B110000879 | Tara Oceans TARA_B110000879 (sample SAMEA4398094) | marine metagenome | biome: Polar Biome; feature: [SRF] surface water layer (ENVO:00010504); material: water (ENVO:00002006), including particulate matter (ENVO:01000060) such as... | depth 5 m
TAGATATTCAGGTGAATAAAAATAACATAACAGAAAATAAATTAAAACAAGCAATGGATTACTCTTGGAGAGCAATTGCAAAAAAATAAAAGACGAAGATGAAAAATACAATTTTAGTAACAGGAGGAACCGGTTTTATAGGTTCTTGGGTAGTAAAAGCATTATTAGAGAAAGGAAATACTGTTCGATTAACAGTAAGAGATAAATCTAAAAAAGAGAAATATAGTTTTCTTCAAGAAATAGCAGATAAAAGTGAAGGAACCTTAGAACTTTGGGAAGCAGATTTAATGAAAAAAGGAAGTTTTGATGCTCCAGCAAAAGGGAGTGACATGATAGCTCACATTGCTTCGCCATTTTTCCTAAAAATAAAAGATGCTCAAAAAGATTTGGTAGATCCTGCAGTAAAAGGAACAGAAAATGTATTGGAAGCAGCAAATAAATCAGGGACAGTAAAAAAAGTAGTATTAACCTCTAGTGTAGCTTCTGTTCATGGAGATAACATTGATATGAAAAATCAAAATATTTCTATTTTTACTGAAGAACACTTTAATACAACCAGTTCTTTAAGCCATCAACCTTATTCTTTTTCTAAAGTTTCAGCAGAGAATAAAGCTTGGGAGATTAACAAAAAACAAAACGAATGGGAATTAGTCGTAATGAATCCCTCTTTTGTGATGGGACCATCATTGACTACAACTTCTAAATCGGAAAGTTTAAAAGTAATGACCGAATTACTAACAGGGAAGTATAAGTCAGGAGCACCAGATTTGAAATTTGGATTTGTAGATGTAAGAGATGTAGCAAAAGCTCATATTTTAGGGCTTGAAACAGAAGCAAAAGGACGTCATATATTAGCCGAAAGTGTAGCGGGGATACTTGAAATGGCTAATGTTGTTAAGTCAACATATGAAGATACTTATAAAGTGCCAACATCTTATTTTCCAAGGTGGTTGTTGATGATAGTTGGACCAATTGCTGGTTTTTCTAGAAAGTTTGTTAGAAACAATATTGGACATGATTTAAAATTGGACAGCTCTAAGAGTAAAGAGAAATTAGGATTGAAATACATTCCATTTAAAAAAACGATCACAGATATGGTGGAGCAAATGAAATTACAAGGAATTGTGAAGTAAGAATAAGTTTTATTAAAAAGTCATTTACGAAAGTAAATGGCTTTTTTTATGAATTATACTTTTGTTTGTATAGCTAGTTTCGTATTTTTACTATAGCAATAAATAATTACAAATAAATGACATTAAAAGCGAACAATCCAGCATTACAATCTTGGGTAGAAGTCCCAGTAAATTCTGATTTCCCTATTCAAAATCTTCCTTTAGGAATATTTAAACACAATGGAAACTCACCAAGAGTGGGAGTTGCTATTGGAGATAAAGTTTTGGATTTAAAAGCTTTGCATTCTTTGGGTTATTTAACAAGGTTACAATTTACGATAGAAGATTTTAGTTCTAATGTGCTGAATACTATGATGCGTCATGGAAAACAAGGAACAAGAGAATTGAGAAATAGAATTTCTGATTTATTGAACGCAGACAATGAAGAGTTGCAAAAGAAAGAACACCATTGCGAGCAAGTTTTACATGAACAAAGTGAGGTAGAAATGTTATTGCCTATGCATATTGGGGATTACACAGATTTTTACTCGAGTGAGCAACATGCTTTTAACGTAGGTTGTTTGTTCCGTGATCCAGATAACGCATTATTGCCAAACTGGAAACATATTCCCGTGGGATATCACGGAAGGTCCAGTTCTATAGTTCCATCTGGTCTGAATTTCCACAGACCAAAAGGTCAAATGAAACCTCCTACAGCTGAAGTTCCAGTTTTTGGAGCTAGTAAATTATTAGATTTTGAATTGGAAACAGCTTTTTTTACCTATGAAGGAAAACCACTTGGAGGTTCTATTTCTACGGAAGAAGCAGACGATTATATTTTTGGGATGACTTTGTTGAACGATTGGAGCGCAAGAGATATTCAAGGTTGGGAATATGTGCCCTTAGGCCCTTTCTTAGGAAAAAGTTTTGCTTCTCACATTTCTAGTTGGATAGTTACTTTGGATGCTTTAGAACCATTTAGAACTGCAGGACCTATTCAGGATCCTAAAGTATTGCCTTATTTGGAATATGCAGGAGACAAACACGTAAATATTAATTTAGAAGTATTGATTCAGCCAGAAGGTGGGGAAGAAACTTCGGTTTCAAAATCCAATTACAAATACATGTATTGGAATATGAACCAACAATTGGCGCATCACTCTGTAAATGGATGTAACATAAGAACAGGGGATTGTATGGGGTCTGGAACAATATCTGGACCAAAAGAAAGTGAATTTGGTTCAATGCTTGAGCTTTCTTGGAAAGGATCAAAAACAGTTCCTATGAAAGATGGAACAGAAAGAAAATTCATAAACGATAACGATACCGTAATCATGAGAGGTTTCTCCGAAAAAGACGGAGTAAGAATCGGATTTGGAGAAGTGAAAGCTAAAGTGCTTCCGGCACTTTAAGATTTTTTGTTTCTAATTCACCCTTCGAGACATTTTGTTCCGAAAAAGGAACAAAACCCTCAGGGTTTAGATTTGAGAAATTATTAATTATCCATTATTAACTATTAATTATAAAAAAGATGTTTGGAGGAAACGGAATGATGAAAAAGTTGCAAGAGATGCAACAGAAAGTAGAAGAAACCAAAGTAAGACTGGATACAATTACTGTAGAAGGGACAGCTAGTAATGGAAAAGTTACTTTGATTATGACTGGGAATAGAAAAGTAAATTCTATTTCTATCAATGAAAAACTAGGAGGTTTTGACAGAGAAGAATTGGAAGATTTATTGATAATCGCAACTAACGATGCCTTGGAAAAAGCAGAAAGTGTCAATGAATTGGAAATGAAAGCAGCCTCTGCAGGAATGATTCCTGGGATGTAAACTGGTTATTTGGTTACTGGTTTTACAGTATTTATTAATTTTCTTATTTTAATAGAAATGGATTACGATACTCATAATTCATTTCTATAGTGTTAAACTACAAACTACAGAAATGATTCTGAATATTTTATGTAAAAAATTTAAAAGTAATCGGCTTCGGTGTTAATAAAAGAATGAATGATATTGGAGATTAAGAACATACTTGTCAACTCAAGTTTCTCCTTCTCAGTTTAGGGAAGAAATTGGAAAATAACTACTATCTCCAATTAAAATTAAAATAATCACCTTGTCTTAACCCTTCTTTGGTATCATCTTTGACTATATAAAATTAATATCATATCTTAATAGATAACAATAATTGAAAATATGGAGAAAAAGAAAAATAATAAAAGGAGACAATTTTTAAAAAATACTTCTCTGGCAATACTAGGAGTTGGTGTGATTCCTAATTTACTAAAAGCAAATTCTCCTGAGGATGATTCTGCTCTAGCTTGTGATCCAACAACACTTGATTATTATGGAGAAGGTCCTTTTTATACTGCAAATCCACCTGTAATTTCTGCTGGCCAATTAGCGGGTTCAACTGAAGTAGGAACCAGAATAGTAATAAGTGGAAGGGTTAGAAATCTGGATTGCTCAAAAGTAATTCCTAATACTATTGTGGATGTTTGGCATGCGAATAATGCTGGGCAATATGACAATACAACCTATAATTTAAGAGGGAAAACCACTTCAAACAGTCAAGGGTTTTATATTTTTGAAACCGTTAAACCAGGTAAATATTTGAATGGAAGTCAATACCGTCCTTCTCATATCCATTTTAAGATTACACCTCCAGGGTTTAGTTTATTGACTACCCAATTATATTTTACAGGAGATACATCTATACCCGCAGATGCAGCCGCTTCAATCACCTCAGGAACTTATAATGCAACTCATAGAATAATTCCTTTAACATTAAATTCTACCACTGGAAATATGGAAGGAACTTGGGATATTGTAATTAATGGGAACGGAGTAATTGTTGGGACAAATGACTTGCATATTGATAGAGGTATGATTTATAAAGTGTCTCCCAATCCATTTGTGAATAAGGTAACAATCCAATATGGAGTATTTAATAAAGCAAAAGTGAACGTATTGGTATATGATGTACAAGGAATGTTAGTTGCCAATTTGGAAGAGAAAACATTGGAAGCTGAAAAGTACGAAGCGGAATGGTCGCCAGCACCAGAATTACCAAATGGACATTATTTTATCGCATTAAAAATTAATGAAATACAAGTTCATTATCAAAAAGTAATTCTTCAGAGGTAGAATGTAAAGTTCAAATAATGGATTGAATTAATAGAATAGATTATAAAGGTGCTAACTTTGAATGGATTTATTTTCAGTGCAATGACAAAGAAAGAAATTAGGAAAGAATATTTAGCTAAAAGAAAAGAGTTAGAGTCTCAGTTTGTAAAAATTGAAAGTTTAAAAATATCTGATATTCTTACTCAGAATTTTAAATTGGACAACAAAACAATTCATTGCTTTTTACCTATTGCTAAGAATAACGAAGTAGACACTTGGCTTATCATTGATAGAATGATGGAAAAAGGCAAGGTAGCTATTCCAAAAATTGAGTCAGGAAAATCTATGACTCATTATTATTTTGATAAAGACACTCAGCTAGAATTAAATAGTTTTGGAATTCTTGAGCCTAAGCATGCAAAACCATGTCTTGTAAATGAAATAGATGTAGTTCTTATTCCTTTGTTAGCTTTTGATGAAAAAGGAAATAGAGTAGGGTATGGAGGTGGATTTTACGATACATTCATTTCTGAATTACCGAAGGAAACACAATTGATCGGTTTATCTTTATTTGATCCTATGGATGAAATAAAAGATTTGAATACCTTTGATAAAAAAATGCAAGTTTGCATTACACCCAAAGAAATCTATTATTTTGACTAAAACAGCTACATCAGTTACAGAATTGCCAATCATGGAGACTTTTTATACCGTTCAGGGAGAGGGTTTTTACAGTGGTAGAGCAGCATTTTTTATTCGTATAGCAGGTTGTGATGTAGGTTGTGTATGGTGTGATGTGAAAGAAAGTTGGAATAGAAATGACCACAAAATTTTCTTAGTTTCGGATTTAATAACTCAAGTAAAAGAATCGAATACAGATTTTGCAGTAATTACAGGAGGAGAGCCAGCTATGTATGATTTAACTTTTTTGACACAAGAATTACATAAATTAGGAGTTGAGATTGCCATAGAAACTTCTGGAGCTTACGAATTAATTGGAGATTTTGATTGGGTATGTTTGTCACCAAAAAAATTCAAAAAACCATTAGATTCAGTCGTTTCAAAAGCACAAGAATTAAAAATTATCGTGTTCAACAAAAGTGATATAGAGTGGGCAGAATCCTATGCAAGTCAAGTTTCTGATGATTGCAATTTGTATTTACAAGCCGAATGGAGTAAAAAAGAAGCTAGCTACGAATTAATTCTAGATTACATAACCAAGAACACTCAATGGCGTATCTCTGTTCAGACACACAAATATTTAGGGGTATTATAAAAAAAAAGCCTCTTTTATCGAAATAAAAGAGGCTTTTGTGAATTAATTTTATTTTCTAAGAATTAGAAAGTAAAATTAATTCTAGTAAACACATACCTTAATGTATATCCAAACTATGAAGTTTTTCTACAATATACAAATTGATTTCCAGAAGTAGAAGCAACTCTATTTTTATCTGGATAAACATCCAATAAGTTATTAGGTCTTTCAGTAATCCGGAACTGCGTTTCACAAAAAAAAACCTCGGAATATAAATTTTTCAGGAATTATAGACGCTAAAATATAAACTAAATTCTAACTGTAGTAAAAGGTTTATTTTAATGTAATATTGAAAACGCTTCGTTATCAGAGGAATAGATATAATTTGGAGTAATATGGGCGATAAGAATGATTCTTAAACCAATCACAAAAAACAGTCTTCGGTATACTTTTTTTTCTTTTTGAATCGAATTTTTTCTTTTACAATTCTCATATGAATTGTATACATAGTATAAAATTATTTTAGTCACAAAGGAGAAGAGGTAAAAAGAACAATAGGAATAGTAAGGTGTAAAAGAATATCTTTAATGCCTTTATTTGGCTTTTCTGTATGGAAAAGACTAAATAATTGAGGACATTGCTTATCTCAAAAAGATAAAATGATAGAGTTTACTTATACAACTCTTTTCTTTGCTCTTTTATCTTGTCACTCTCAATGTATTCATCATAAGTCATCAATTTATCCAAATGACTCTTAGGTCCCAGTTCTACAATTCTGGTCGCAACCGATTGTACTACTTCATGATCATGTGAAGTAAATAAGATAGTTCCTTTAAAATCTTTCATTGAGTTGTTCAAAGCTTGAATCGATTCTAAATCTAGGTGATTGGTTGGTTCATCCATTATCAAAACGTTTCCAGAAAGTAACATCATTCTAGATAACATACACCTTACTTTTTCTCCTCCAGAAAGCACGTCACTTTTCTTGAATACTTCTTCACCAGTGAACAGCATTTTACCTAAAAACCCACGGATAAAGACTTCGTCTTTTTCTTCAGAATAATTTCTTAGCCAGTCTACCAAGTTGTCGTTTCCATTAAAATAACTTGCATTGTCGTTTGGCAAATAACTTGGAGTAATAGTTTGTCCCCATTTTATCTCTCCTTTGTCTGATTGCACTTCATCAATCAATGTTTTGAATAAAGCAGAAATCGCATTGCTATTTTTACCTACAAAAGCAATTTTATCTCCTGGAGCCACATTAATATGAAAATCTTTGAATAATCCTTTTTTAGATAAATATTCTACTTCTAAGACTTTGTCTCCGGCTTCTCTCACTTGGCCAAAGATTATGGCAGGATATCTTCTACTAGACGGTTTTATTTCATCTACATTTATTTTATCCAATAATTTTCTTCTACTCGTAGCTTGTTTTGATTTAGAAGCATTGGCACTAAATCTAGATATAAAATCTTGTAGTTCTTTCTTTTTCTCTGAGGCTTTTTTGTTTTGGTTGGCTCTTTGCCTGGTAGCTAATTGACTACTTTCATACCAAAAAGTATAGTTCCCAGAGAATAAATTTAATTTACTGTAGTCAATATCTGCAATGTGCGTACAAACCGTATCTAAAAAGTGTCTATCGTGAGAAACTACAATTACCGTATTTTTAAATTCCAATAAGAAATCTTCTAACCAAGATACAGTTGCAATGTCCAAATCATTGGTAGGCTCATCCAAAATTAAGATATCTGGATTTCCAAAAAGTGCTTGAGCCAAAAGAACTCTCACTTTTTCACTCCCACTCAAATCTTTCATTACAGAATAATGTCTGTCTTCAGGAATATTTATCCCACTTAGTAGAGAAGCAGCTTCAGGTTCGGCATTCCATCCGTCCATCTCTGCAAATTCTCCTTCCAGTTCCGCAACTTCTAATCCATCCTTTTCACTAAAATCTGGTCTAGCATAAATTTCTTCTTTGTCCTTCATGTTTTTCCACAATTTGGTGTGTCCCATAAGAACAGTATCCAAAATTGTAACCTCGTCATACTCGTGGTGACTTTGTTTCAGTACAGCCATTCTTTTTCCAGGATCAATAGAAACACGGCCACTAGTAGCTTGAATTTCGTCAGATAATATTTTAAGGAAAGTAGATTTACCCGCTCCATTTGCTCCAATAACTCCGTAGCAGTTACCTTGCGTAAATTTCACGTTTACTTCGTCAAATAAAACTCTTTTGCCGTATTGTAAGGATAAATTTTCTGTAGAAATCATAGAATTGTGTTGTATTAGAGTGCAAAGGTACGGTTTTATTGGAATTATAGAATTTTAGACGAAGAGAATTTTAGATTTTATAAGATAGATTAATCGATTCAAGAATAAAACATAATCTATCGGGTAAATCTCATAATCTTAAATAAAAATCTTACTTTTGAAAAAAAACAAGAATCATGGCTTTAAAATGTGGAATTGTTGGGTTACCCAATGTAGGAAAATCAACTTTATTTAACTGTTTGTCTAATGCGAAAGCACAATCGGCAAACTTTCCTTTTTGTACCATAGAACCAAACTTAGGAACTATTTCTGTTCCAGATAATAGATTGAACGAGCTAGAAAAATTGGTAAACCCCGAAAGAGTGTTGCCAACTACTATCGAAATCGTAGATATTGCAGGATTGGTAAAAGGAGCAAGTAAAGGAGAGGGATTGGGAAATAAATTCTTAGCAAATATTCGTGAAACAGATGCAATTATCCATGTTTTAAGATGTTTTGATGACGATAACATTATTCATGTAGATGGAAGTGTGGATCCAGTGAGAGATAAAGAAATCATTGATATTGAGTTGCAATTGAAAGATTTGGAAGCAGTAGAGGGTAAAATAAAATCGTTGGGTAAAGCTGCAGCTTCTGGAGATAAATTAGCTGTGAGACAACACGATATTTTGACTCAGCTGAAAGATAAATTAGAAGCAGGAAAATCAGGTAGAGAAGTAGAATTGGAGGCTGAAGAAGATGTGAAGTTCTTGAAAGATTTACATTTATTGACTACAAAACCAGTGATGTATTTGTGTAACGTAGATGAGGGTTCTGTTGCTGATGGAAATAAGTACGTAGAGCAAGTAAGAGAAGCTGTAAAAGCAGAAAATGCAGAAGTTTTATTTTTAGGTGCAGCAATTGAAGCTGATATCAATGAATTAGAATCTTTTGAAGACCGTCAAGAATTTCTTGGAGACATGGGATTGAAAGAGCCAGGAGTAAATAAATTGATTACAAGTGCCTATAAACTATTAAACTTGAGCACTTATTTTACTGCAGGAGTAAAAGAAGTAAGAGCCTGGACAATTACCAAAGGAATGACTGCACCTCAGGCTGCAGGAGTTATTCATACTGATTTCGAAAAAGGATTCATTAGAGCAGAAGTCATAAAATACAAAGATTTTATTGAGTTTGAATCTGAAGCGAAAGTAAAAGATGCTGGTAAACTTGGAGTAGAAGGGAAGGAATACATTGTAGAAGATGGAGATGTGATGCATTTCAGATTCAATGTTTAAATTTTCAAATAGTTCGATGAAGGTTACTTCAATTTATTATTCCTAAGTTTTGGGTTAATAACGAAGGGTTGTCGTTTTTTTTCTTACCTTATTTAAAACCTTTATTCAATGAGTAAATTCGACCATTTTTTTTATGATTATTTTATATCAATAGGATCTAGCTCCTCATTTTCTAAGTATATAAATGTGTTGATTTTGTTGCTGATTGTTGTTGGATTTATTTTGATAATTGATTACATTATTAAAATAATTATCAGAAAAATATCGACAAGGATTGCTAGTGGGACTAAAACCCAATTTGATGATATACTAATAACAAATAAGTTGCCAAGAAACATAGCTCATGTTCCTGCAATTGCTTTATTCCATTACTACGTTCCTCATATTTTTGTAGATTTTACGGATATCAAAGGAGTTGCCATAAAGATTGTAGAGGTTTTAGGTATTGTTCTTACTCTGTACATTGTGCGTAGTATTTTAAATTCGATAAAAGATTATTTAAAGTCGAAACCACAATTTAGAGATAAACCGATAGATAGTTACATTCAAGTATTTATGATATTTGCTTGGTTTACAGGTTTTATGTATTCGTTTACTATTCTTGCAGATATGGAGGTTTGGAAATTTTTATCCGCAATGGGGGCAGTTTCTGCTGTAATCATTTTAGTGTTTAAAGATACAATCTTGGGCTTTGTGGCAAGTATTCAAGTCTCTATCAATGACATGGTTCGAATAGGAGATTGGATTACATTCGAAAAATATGGAGCAGATGGAGATGTAGTAGAAATAAATTTGGCTACGGTAAAAGTGCAGAATTTCGACAATACAATTACAACCATACCTACTTATGCTTTAATCTCCGATAGTTTTAAAAACTGGAGAGGAATGATAGATTCGCCAGGAAGAAGAATAAAAAGAGCTATTTACATTCGTCAAGACACGGTGAAACATCTTACAAGTGATGATATTGAAAGGTTAAAAGGGATTGATTTTTTGGCCAGTTATTTAACTCAGAAACAAACTGAGCTAGAAGAATTTAATGGGAGAAATGTTGTAAATAAAGAAGTGATTCTGAACGGAAGAAACCTCACAAATATGGGGGTTTTTAGGAAGTATATAGAGTTGTATTTGGAACAACATACGGCAGTAAATAAAAACTTATTATTTATGGCTAGGCAACTACAGCCTACAAATAATGGAATTCCTTTAGAAATTTATGCTTTTAGTGGAGATAAGAATTGGGAAAATTACGAACACATTCAAGCTGATATATTTGATCATTTATTAGCTTCCATTCAGTATTTTGATTTGGAAGTGTTTGAATCTCCAAATAGTAAAAGTTTTAAGTGATGCAATTCATCTCTTAACGGATATGAAAAAATCCAGTTAATTTAGAATTATCTGATAGTCTAACATAAAAATTAAAATTACCCTTTGTCGAGGAGGATATTTAAAAAATAGTTTGTATTAGTAGCAATAGATTAATATTCTTTAGGTTTAAAGAATATGTTTAAGCAATTATTTATTTTTATCGCACTAGCTATTTTTTGTTTATCTCTTAAAACAGATAATATTCCTAAAAGTACGTTATCCAAAAAAGTGGCAAAAAAGCTCACTCCAACTCTAAAGAAAGAGTTTAAATCTAACGGTTTTAAATGGGGAGAAGAACTGTATTTTAGAGTATTTAAAAAAGAGAAAAAATTTGAGGTTTGGATTAAAAAAGGAAATAAATTTTCATTATTCAAAACGTATGATGTTTGTTATTTTTCTGGTGGATTGGGGACTAAAACAAAACAAGGAGACGGGAAAAGCCCAGAAGGATTTTACTTTGTAAAACCAGCTCAATTAAATCCATATAGCAGTTATCATTTGGCTTTTAATATTGGTTACCCCAATTCATATGAAAGACAAAAAGGCTACACAGGGTCGGCATTAATGGTGCATGGAGAATGTGTTTCTATAGGCTGTTACGCAATGGGAAACGAGAACATAGAAGAAATATATACTCTGTTGCAATCAGCTTTAGAGCACAATCAACCTTTTGTGAGAATACACATTTTTCCTTTTAAGTTTACGTCTAAAATAATGAACAGTGCTAAAGTGAAAGCATTAAACACTTACTCTTTTTGGAAAAACCTAAACGAAGGGTATTCATTTTTCCAGAACAAAAAAATCCCCCCAAACGTGAACGTGAAAGGAGGGAAATATGTGTTTGATTAAAGTTTATAGAATAAACCAATTTCACCAGTAAGCCCCAATTCTTTAAAATTGTTTCTTGCTCCGTAACCAGTCATTAAATCAAATAAAACGTTCTCTCCAATAAAAAATTCAAATCCTAAACCAATTCCATTATTGAATCTATCGTTATTAATAGTTGATGTTGAAGGAGTTCCTGGAGGGTAAGGATAGTTTGTACGTGTTTCCCTATCTACTATGTAATGATTTGCTTGGTACACAAAAAAGTTAAGTTTATCACCTTCTTTTATTCGGTAAATAAAAGTTAATCCAGTGCTTATAAGAGTCATGTTGTCATCCTTTAAAGGAGCAAAAGCCAATTGAAACGTAATTTTGTTTGGTGTGTATTGGTACGAAAGTCCATAACCAGTAGAAAAACCTGCTGCCAATCCCACGGCATGCTTGGATTTGTTTTTGTACTCTTCTTTAGCTTTGTTATTCTCCTCATATTGTGAAAAAGAATTAGTTGTAAATGCCAATATAGCGAAAGTTAGAAGTGTTAATTTAATTGTTTTCATAACCTCAGTTTAGTACAAGTTAGTATATTTCTTTGGATTTGCTTCATTCATTATTTCGTAAATAGCTTCAAAAATTGTTTCGGAATTTGGTTTAGAAAAATAATCTCCGTCACTTCCGTAAGCTGGTCTGTGAGGCTGTGAGGCGAGAGTAATTGGTTTAGAATCTAAATATTGATAAGCTTTTTGTTCTACCAAGACTTTGTCGAGCATATAAGCAGTTGCTCCTCCAGGCACATCTTCATCTATAAAGATGACTCTGTTTGTTTTTTTGATAGACTCCACAATTGAATGTTTCACATCAAAAGGCAATAAAGTTTGTACGTCTATTAATTCAACAGAAATATCCGCTTCTGCAAGTTGTTTGGCAACTTCTGTACATATATTAAAAGTAGAACCATAAGAGACTAACGTAATGTCTGTTCCTTCTCTAGTCACTTCAGGAATTCCTAAGGGTATTCTGTATTCTGCCAAGTTGGTAGGAAGTTTTTCTTTACTTCTGTATCCGTTTAGGCATTCTATTACCAAAGCAGGGTCATCACTTTCTAATAATGTATTGTAAAATCCTGCAGCAATGGTCATGTTTCTAGGGACACATACGTGAATTCCTCTCAATGAATTGATAATCATTCCCATTGGTGATCCTGAGTGCCAAACCCCTTCCAATCTGTGCCCTCTTGTTCTTATAATTAAAGGTGCTTTTTGTGTTCCTTTTGTTCTGTATTGTAACGTAGCCAAATCATCACTTAAGATTTGAATTCCGTACAATAAATAATCTAAATATTGTATTTCGGCAATTGGTCGCAATCCTCTCATTGCCATTCCAATTCCTTGTCCAATGATTGTAGCTTCTCTAATTCCAGTATCCGAAACACGACTTTCGCCATATTTCTCTTGCATACCTTCCATACTTTGGTTCACTCCACCAATTTTTCCTGTGTCTTCCCCAAAAGTGAAAATCAAAGGATTTTTTTCAAATTGTTTGTCAAAAGTATCTCTCAAGATAATTCTTCCATCCACCATTTCATCTCCGTCATAAGTAGGAGCGATTGGCGTAATATTCAATGCGCTTTTATCGCCAGAAGCTTCTAGATAAGAACTATACCTTTCGTAGTTTTCTTTTGTGCTTTGAGCAATCCAAGCTTTTAACTCCTCTTTATTCTCACAGTTTTCATCTCTTATTATACGGAGGGTTTTCTTTGCAGCCGATACTATTTCTTTTCTGCTAGGTTCTGTACTTGCCTTTAGTTCATTTATTAATTTCTCAATAAATACTTTGTTGGAACTACTTGCAGCAATTTTTGACAATAAGTCAACCATAGTTTTTTGCTCCGTCAAATAAGGAGTAAGGAAGTTGCTCCAAGCTTCTTTTTTAGCATCACGCACTATTTTCTTAGCTTCTTGGTCAATTTTATTCAATTCCTCTTCGGTAGCCAATTCTTTTTTGTATTCCTTTTTATAATCAAGAATCCATTTACGGAATTGAGTTATTCCATCATATTCTACTTCCCATTGCAATCTCTCTTCCGATTTGTATCTTTCGTGAGATCCAGAAGTAGAGTGACCTTGTGGTTGTGTAACTTCTTCTACATGAACTAAAGCAGGAACTTGATGTTCTCTTGCGTAAGCCACAGCTTCTTGGTAAGTTCTACACAATCCTGGGTAATCCCACCCTTTTACATTGTATATTTTGAATCCAGCTTTATCTTCAGTTTGTTCTAATCCAGCAAGTAATTCAGAAATGTTTTCTTTCGTAGTTTGGTATTTTTTTGGAACAGAAATTCCGTGTCCATCATCCCAAATACTCATTACCATTGGTACTTGCAGTACTCCGGCAGCATTCATCGTTTCAAAAAATAACCCTTCACTTGTACTGGCATCCCCAATTGTACCAAAAGCAACTTCATTTCCATTGATAGAAAAATCGGTAAATTCTTTTAGATTTTCGTTTTCACGGAATTTTTTTGAAGCCAAAGCCAATCCCAATAATCTTGGCATTTGTCCAGCTGTTGGAGAAATATCGGCAGATGAATTTTTTTGTTCGGTAAGCTTTTTCCAGCTTCCATCAGGATTAAGATTCTGAGTAGAAAAATGTCCTCCCATTTGTCTTCCTGCAGAGAACGGTTCGTTTTGTTGGTTGGTATCTGCGTATAATCCTGCAAAGAAATTAGTAGGTTCCATTTGCCCAATCGCCATCATTAGCGTTTGGTCACGGTAATAACCAGATCTAAAATCTCCGTTTTTAAATTGTTTTGCTAAAGCTATTTGTGGTAATTCTTTTCCATCTCCAAAAATTCCAAATTTTGCTTTCCCAGTCAATACTTCTCTTCTCCCAAGTAAAGAAAGTTCTCTACTTATTTTTGCAAGTCTGTAATCTTCAATTATTTCATTTTTGAATTCTTCAAAAGAGATATCTGTTTTATTTGTTGCTTTAGCTGTTTCCATTCAATCTTTTCTATCTGTTTTTCTCCCTATTGGATTATTGCAAATATACTAAAAAAGGAAATAGAGAACAAGGCGAAAATATGAACAATAAACGGACAGATTAGCAGTCAAATTCATTGATTAAAATGGTAGAATCATTGTCTGGAAGGTATGAGTTGCTTTAATCTCTAATCGAAGAATAGGAGTGACAAATGAATTTAAGAAATCAAATTAGCTAATTGTTTTCCAATTTGGTTTCCAATTGCAACTCCCATTCCTCCTAGTCTCACGCCATAGTGAATTCGGTTATCAAAAGAAGAAATAAGTGGATTTTTTTGATTTCCTACTCCCATTATGCCACTCCATCTGTGATCAATTTCATAGGGAGTATTAGGTAGAATAATAATATTGAGAATTTCTTCTAATTTGGTTTGAATGAGTTCCGTTTGTCCAAATTGTGTTGTTTCTTCCCCTTCAAAGTCTAAATTTCTTCCTCCACCCAGTAGAATTCTATCGTCAATATTTCTAAAATAATAGTAGCCTTGTTCGATATGAAAAGTTCCTTTTATTTTTAATTCAGGAATAGGTTTAGTGATTAATACTTGTGCTCTGGCAGGTTTTACTTTATCAATTCCCAAATCTAAAGAAAATCCATTGGTTGCAATAAATAATTGACTGGTTTTAAAATCAATTTTATCTGTTTTTACCAAAACTTTTTCCCCTATATTTTCAAAACTTGTAACAGAAATAGAATTAACCACCTTAATGTTATTCTTGTAAGCTAATCGAAGTAATTGCTCCATCATTTTACCTGTATTCAATTGGCCTTCATGCTTATTGAAAATTACTTTCGGCAATATATTTCCGAATCTAAAAGGGTTTTTCTTTGTTTCAAACACAGAGTCATTGAAATCAGGCTGAAGTAATTTATTCAATCTCGGAATACTTTCCAAACACTCTTCTTGAGAGCTTTTTTGATTATTAGAAAACAACTCAAATCCACCCCAAGGATTAAAATCCATATTTTTATCGCCAATTAATTTCCTCAAACTATGAAGCCCATCTAATCTTTGTTTTACCAACTTTACCACTTCTTCTTCAGAGTTATTGGATAAATCATCTAGTAATTCGGAAACACTTCCAAAACATGCAAATCCTGCATTTTTTGAACTGGCACCTTGCGGTAAAATTCCTTTTTCAACAATCAAAATAGAAGCTTTTGGGTGCTTTTCTCTTAATTGTAAGGCACAACTTAGTCCTACAATTCCACTGCCAATAACAGTAAAGTCTATATTCGAAAACCAAGTTTGATGCTCCCAATAACTAAATTCCATTTTTTAATTTTATAAGATAAAGCTACTTAAATATGATGTATTTTTCCGTACTTTTAACTTATGAATTTTATCAAAACAAAACTCGGCATATTAGGAGGAGGTCAACTAGGTAGAATGTTTATTCAATCTGCAATGAGCTACGGAACTCCCATTCATATTTTGGATCCAAACCCAAATTGCCCTGCGGCAAATTTGTGCGATTCTTTTACTCAAGGTAGTTTCAATGATTATGATACAGTTTTTGATTTTGGTTCGGGAATGGATGTATTGACGATAGAGATTGAAAATGTAAATACTGAAGCACTTTTTCAATTGGAAAGGGAAGGGGT
>TARA_B110000879_G_scaffold125677_1_pt1 | contig 15881 bp, 6 predicted proteins | sample TARA_B110000879 | Tara Oceans TARA_B110000879 (sample SAMEA4398094) | marine metagenome | biome: Polar Biome; feature: [SRF] surface water layer (ENVO:00010504); material: water (ENVO:00002006), including particulate matter (ENVO:01000060) such as... | depth 5 m
TCCATACTACCTCTAGCACGTTCAAACTCTGCATCACAATTATCACACCGTAAACACACAAAGGTACGTTGGCGAGTATAGGCATGTTCCTTGCCCGTTTTGCTTTTACGAACATGCCTGGTTTGAATAGAAAACTCTTTTAAGAACATAACTATATTTAACATAAAGATTATAAAACAGTTCGATAAATACATATGAGATATAGGAAAATAACATGACAATCTGCACACTAACTGACAAAGCTAAACAACAGATTAACGATATCTGCGAAGAAAACAATGCCTACGCTATTAGTTTAAACCTAGACGGTGGCGGCTGTGCTGGATTTTCATATGCATGGGACACTATTGCATCAAAAGAAGATGTTGCGGCTATGGATATTACAATTAGTTCAGGCAGTGGTAATTTTGTTATTGGCGCACATAGCATTATGTTTTTAGCGGGAACTGAAGTAGACTATGTAAAGTCTATTGTAGGATCAAACTTTGAAATTAACAATCCAAACACAAGTTCCTCTTGTGGTTGCGGAGTTAGCATTAACTTTGATATGGATAAATTAGACAACTCGCTGGCTACAGCAGTATAACGGAGCATTTAGAGAATGGCAAAGCAAAATATTGATATTGGTGTAGAAGGCAATGATGGCACCGGCGATAGTATTAGAGAATCGTTTCGTAAAGTAAACGAAAACTTCTTAGAACTATATGCTGTGTTTGGCATCGGCGGCCAAATATCTTTTACAGATTTAAGTGATACTCCAAGTACATATCAAGGTAATGAAAATAAAATTCCAGCTGTTAAAAGTGACGGTAGTGGTATTAACTTATTAAGTCTAGCATCTAACAATGCAGTAGACGGCACTATTGATACAATTGGATTTGATTATTCAGTAGACGGTAAACTAGTTATTAAACAGCTAGTATCAAAAGTATCAAATGACCCGGTTCCAACACTAGGTGGACCGTTAGACGCTGCAACACAGCCAATTGCTAACATTGCTGTTTCACAAGCGGCTATCGATACATTTAACTCTGTACACAGTACTTCATATACAATATCAGATCTTGTTATTAACAAAGCATATGCTGACAGTAATTATCAGCAAAAAGACGTAGCTGGTGGCGGATTAAGACTAGGTGACGAACCTGCAACAATATCACAATATACACTAACTGTAGGATCTTTAAGCTTAGGTAATTTAACTATTACAGCACACGGTCTAGCAGGTTCTTATACAGGTGCTGCATTTGTATGGAATTCAACAGGCACAGATCCAAGTAACGTAGTTACTGGAACAACGTACTATCTTAGAATTTTAGATATAAACACTATTAGCTTGCACCCAACTTCAGTTGCCGCAGTTAATAATTCGGGCAGACTATTACTCACAGGCGGTTCTGGTACATTTAGTATTACAGATGCAGCATATGATAGTACGCTAACAGGTAACTGGTTAGACAACGTAGCAGTTCCTAGAAAGTCAATGGTACGCCGACAAGGCGACACAATGACTGGTGCTTTGCAACTATTTGATCACCCAGGTGATTTGGCAGGTAAAGGTCTTCCAAATGGTGTAGATGATTTACAAGCAGTATCTAAATTATATGTTGACAGTGTAGCAAGAACTAGTGACGTAAACATTTATGTAAGCACCACTGGCGATGACAGACAAACATATACACCATATGGTAAAGAAGGCCGTGCAACAGGATATGCATACAAAACAGTTAATGCGGCTGCACGAAAAGCTGAAGAACTAATTATTTCATCAACACCTGAACCAGGTCCCTATATGCAAGGACTGACATTTAACACAGGTGCTAGTCAATCAACAGTAAAAACAGCAGGTATTACTTCTCCAATTAGCGGTAGAACAAATGCTAGAACGCTGATACAAAACAACAGAGAATTTATTCAGAAAGAAGTTACATCATATCTTAACGCAACATATCCAACTTATGTTGGAACGTATAATGAAGAAACATGCGAAAGAGATGTTGGATTAATTCTTGATTCTGTAGTGTTAGACTCATTGCTAGGTAATAACGCAAACTATCTATCACGTTACGCTGGCCTTAGATATTACTCAAATGTAAGTGCTCAGAAAGCAATTGGTGTTCAAAGAGCTGAAACAATAGCAGGTATTACGTATGCTAAAACTATTGTTAAAAACTACATCTTAACAAATACAGCAGTACCTACAACATATCAATCACAAGTACCGCAGTTTATTAATGCAGCTATTACACCAGATGCACTTGCTGATGATGCAATTGATGCAAAGTTTGCAGTTGTATTATCTGTTATTTCAGATGGCGCATTAAATGCTCCTGCTATTGTTGACGGTACTACTAACTATAAAATTAATGCAAACAATGGTAACTATGGTTACTTAGACCAAGCTAACCCAACTAACACAGATATTATTCCTGGTAAAATTATCAGAGGTAAAGAATCAGGTGCTATTGGACTAATGGTAGACTACAAACATGAATCAGGATCAAGGGCTGTAAGTGTTGCAACTACTGACGAAATTGAATTACAACTTCTTAAGCCAATTGAATTTATACCTGGTGAAGAATTAGAATATGGTAACGTACAAAATCAGACTCAATGTGTTATTGTAGTTGAATCCGGAATTTACGATGAAGACCTTCCGATCAAAGTACCAACTAACGTATCTGTAAGAGGTGATGAGCAACGTAGAGTTATTATACGTCCTAAGAACCGTGTATCACAATCACGTTATGCAGACACATACTTTTATAGAGATGCAGAGTTTGATGGCTTAGTAGTTGGTGTTAGTGAAATTAACACACTAAAGTTTAGTTCACAAATTAATGCATCAAGAACAGCAGGAACATATACTATCACTGGCGATAGTAATATGGTAACTAGTAGATATGGATCCGGTGCAACAATATCTGTAACAATTGATGCAAACGGCTCAATTTCTGTAGCTACTGCTACTGTAAAAGGTAAAAACTTCCAAAAGACAGAAACTATTACTATTGCTGACGCATTATTAGGCGGCGGTGGTGCACCTTCTATTGTACTTGAAGTTGACACTATCCTAAACGGTGATGTTTATAAAAACCCACTTACTGGAACGTTTGACGGATACTTTGGTTATCATTACTTAGAAAAGCCAGGAAGCTTAAAGAATATTGGTGCTGGTTATACTAACATTGGTAAATGGGAAACTTCTGCACTTACATTCATTGACAACAAAGAATTCATTCAGGAACAGGTTGTTAACTATGTTGAAACAACTTATACAGGATTACCAGCAGGCGCAATTTATGCAAGAGCAAAATGGTTTGGCTGGGTAGGCGATGTAGTTGATGCTATAGTTAAAGACCTTAGACGCAACGGCAACGAAAACGTATTAGAAGTACAGGGCGACCTTTATTGGGAAGGCAAAACGGAAGCTTCATTACCAGCACAATATCATGATGAATGGGTAGCTGGTATATCACATGTTTACACTATGGCAAATAAATTGCTACAGGGACTTGTTCCAGTAACACTTTATAATCAATCAGGTGGTGATGCTAGTGATAGAGTATACGCACAGGATTTAACTAACGGCGACTCGGCTCCAGCAACATGGACAACTGGTAACTTATACAGGTTGCAAGATGTTGTAAAATTTACAACAGCAGGCACTGTAAGATATTATACACCAAAAGTAGAGCATACATCTGGTGCAGCGTTTAATGCTGGTGAGGTTTCAACTTACTGGACAGAAGTTGATACTATTGACACTACTGTACAAAACTTTATAAACTCAATAAACTTTGCATTCAATGCATCTTATAACCCACCGTTGAGAAACAAAGAACAAGATGTGTTCCTTCTTAACGATGCTACAATTTTGCGTAATATGTCTGTACAAGGACATGGTGGATTTATGGGTGTACTTGATCCAGACGGACAAGTACTTACTAAGTCTCCTTATATTCAAAACGGTGCTAGTTTTTCACAGTCATTAAACAAGCAAGCATTTAGAGGCGGACTATACACTGACGCATTTGTTGGTAACTCAGCAATTCAAGTTACTGGCAGGGTTGATAACGATCCGTTTAGACTTACAATTAAAAGTTTAGGTAGCCAAGCAGAACCGCAAGGGTTATTTGTAAGACGTCCACAGACACCTTGTGCATTTTATATTGATGGCAGACGTTTCCAGGTTAACGCACTAACAAATTATGATAAGTCGTTAGGTACAGCACAAATTGTTCTAGACAGAAGTTCTAACAGTACTGTAGGTTTTACTGGTACTACAAGTGATCTAATTACAGGTTATAACTTAACGCAAGTTGGCACATTCCAATATGATGTTGCTAAATGTGAAAGAGATACAGGCTATATTTTAGATGCAGTAGCATTTGATGCTGCACTAGGAACAAATTACAATGCTGTAACAGCAGGCCTAGCGTACCAACGTAATATTGTTAGTACTTACTTACAGTCAAATCAAAAAGCACAAACAATAGCAGCTATTGGAGTTACGAAAACAACTACAGCGGCACTAAGTTTATTAGCGGCTGAAGCAACAGCATTATCAAGATCAAATGCGGCATTTGATGAAATTATTGATATTATTGATAATGGCGTATTAGGTACTGAAACTGCTGCTAACGCTCTTGTATTTACAACTCCAGGCTCATTGCCATATACAAAGGCTGTTGAAGCACGTACAAAGCTACAAGAAAACAAAGTATTCTTAGGCGCAGAAGCAGTAGCATGGATTAACTTAAACAGTCCGTCAGCAGGATACGATCAAGTTAAATGTGCTAGAGATGTAAGATTTTTAATTGATGCAATATCATATGATATTAACTACGGTGGTAACACTGCATCAAGAACTGCGGCCCGTTCATATATTGATGATGGTGTTCCAGTGCTAGCTGCTGGAGAAATTACTCCTACAGTAAATGCAATGAATCATATTAAAGGCTTGCTATCAAATATTGTTAATGGTGTTAGCTTTACAAAGACATCAGGTAACGCATCTAATCAAATAACAGCAGGTGTTACAGCTGATGCAGCAGCGGCTGCACAGTTAGTTATATTGCTTGACATTCCAATTAATGTTATTAGTGCGTCAAACATGAACAGTGTTCCAGTTATAGTTAAGCCAGACGTTACTTGGGTAACATCTGCAATACAAAATGCAAAAGCACAGATAGAAACCAACAAAGCACTTATTACTAGAAAGACTGTACAAAGTGTTGCATCACCAATTGACATTACTCTACAAACTGCTGGTAACAGAAGTATGTTGGGTAATGACTTTACACAGATTAATGACTTAGGTTATGGACTAGTTGCAGTTAACGGCGCATTATCAGAAATGGTATCTATGTTCACATACTACTGTTGGGCAAGTTACTATTCCAAGAACGGTTCACAGATTAGATCATTAACTGGATCTAGTTGTTATGGTGAGTTTGGTCTAGTAGCTGAAGGTAGTGATCCAAACGAAATTCCAGATGCTATATCACTAGCAGAAGATATGGTAATGCCAGGTAAGGTATTTGAATCAGCAGTTATTTTGCAAACTACAGGACCTGTAGTTGCAGTAGCAGGCGAGACATATACTCAAGCAAGTTCCGGAGCAGTAGGCACAGTAGTAATATCAACAGGTGTAAACGGTAGTCATACTATATACTTAAAAACATATAGCGGATCGTTTGATACAACAAACACTATTACAGGTAGTACAACAGGTTCTCTTGGAGCAGCAAGTGTTCCGCTAACAGTAGATGCAACAGGTTATACAAATGCTGCAACCACAGCATATATGTACGTATATGATTTAAAAGATATTCCGTCTAATAGATCAGAATTTGATATCTTCCATAGCAATGCATCACCTACTCCGGCAAATGGTAGATACGAAGTTTCAAACGTTGAACTAGCTACTCCACACTTGGGTAGATATGTTGGCATTGGACATACAGGAACTCCACCGATTGCGGCAACACCTACAATAGCTGATGGTGCTGCTACTGGTGTAAGATTTAATGTATTTAAAACTAAAACTGATGGCTACACAGTCTCTGTTGTTACAGCAGGAACTACTTATACAGTAGGCGATCAGTTTGTAGTACCGGGTGCAAACTTAGGTGGCGCAACACCTGCTAACAATGCAACTATTGTTGTTGCTAGTGTTACTGCCGGAGTTGTTGCAACAGCAACTATTACAGGTACAGCACTTACTACTACAGATGAAACACCAACATATAGCGGTGCAGTTTATAAATTAAACTTCTCAACATCCTCTGCACAATATGCACAAACAGGTATTAAAGCTGCGCCATCGCATAATGACTTGGTTAACTATAGACGTAATGAAACGCATATCTTTAACGATCTTGCACAACCAGACTTGTTAACTATTCGTCCAAGTACTGCATTACTGTTTAATGAAAACCCAGGACAATTTTATAGAACAATTTCGTTCTTAACTAGTAACAGTTTAGGTACTGCACTACCTTCAAATAGTATTCAAGCAGGATTTGAAAGTAGTTATGATTATGTTAGATTAACTATCGATAATACTAGAGCAAACGAAACAATACACAGCGGCACTGGTACTACAAAAGGTAATACTGCTGGCGATATTGTTTTAGCACTTCAAGCAGTTTGTGATGAAAATGAAAAATTTAGACTTAACAACAACGCAAGAACACCTGAGGGATTCCGTCCTGTAGGCTGGACATCATCAACGCTTTCTGAAGCTCCAATATTTACTTGGAAGGGCAAGAAGCATTATGTGTTTAACTACAGAGGAGTATCAGGAGCAGCGGCAATACAACCATCCGATTCAGATGATGTTTATGCAATTGTTGATATTGCTGAAGTAGGCGAAACAATTAACGCTACTAACGCAGTTGGTATACATGGCTCGGTTGTGTTGTCAGCTAGTTTAACTACTACAATACGATGTGGTCTACAAGCAGGATCAACTGGTGACGTTACAGTTAATATTAGTACATGTCGAGCAACAGGACACGACTTCTTAGACATTGGTACAGGCGGATTTAACGCAAGTAACTATCCAAACTTTATCTTTGGTCCACCAGCTGAAAAAGACGAATCGCAAGAAGTTATTGAAAAGAACAAAGGTAGAGTATTCTTTGTAAGTACAGATCAAAACGGTGTCTTTAGAGTTGGTAAATTCTTTAGTGTAGACCAAGGTACTGGTACAGTTACATTTAGTGCAAGTATTGCACTTAGTGACGTAGACGGACTAGGCTTTAAGCGTGGTGTTGTTATTACTGAATTTAGTACAGACACAGCGATGACTGACAATGCTTCAGATACAGTACCAACAGAAAGTGCTGTACGTGGTTATGTAAACAGACGATTGGGATATGATGTTAACGGCACAGCAGTTGCTAACAAATTAGGACCTGGAGTACTTGCACCAAACGGTGTTGTGCCAATGACAGGCGACTTAAATGCTGCAAGTAATACTATTACTAACCTAAAAGCCCCAGCACAAGATAGTGATGCGGCAACGAAATCATATGTTGATGGAATTAGTGGATCTATTAGTGTTCAGGACATAAGAAGTTCTGAGTACAACGGATATACTGCTAACAACTTATATGTTTCTACAGGTGAAAAGAAACTTATTATTACAGCAGGCTCGATTGTAAGTGGACCATTTGTAGCTGGACAAACTATTTCCGGCAACCAAAGTGGTGCAACAGGTACTATCATTGATTTGTTAACAACCACAGGAATTGAAGGTAACGTTATTGAAGTTACTTACACTCCAGTGAGTGGAACATTTACAGATGGAATACCTGCAGGCGGCGGCGAAACACAAGACGTAATTAGTGTTGTAGGTGGAGCATCAGGTACGTTAGCTAAAGGTCCAATTGATGTTTGGGCTAACGGTATTATATCTTCAGGTAGTGATTTAACACTTACTACAACTAGAAACACAACAGTAGTTGGCGGAGTTGTTACTGCTAGACATGTTGAATTAGATATGTCGATTAAAGTAGGCACAATATCAAATGCAGATATAAGTGGTTCAGCAGCTATTTCACAAAGTAAATTAGCACTTAATGATGCAACTAGCAGAGTTAATGCTGTTAACATTGACCAATCAGACTTAGGTGTTGCTTCTTTTGATAGTGATACATTTACATTAACTAACGGCTGGGTGCAGATAGCAGACGGACAACTTGATCTTAAGAAAATCAAACGTGTTAGCGATGGAACTGTATTAGGTAACTGGAGCGGTGATAGTAGTGATAATGATATTGATGAAGTATCATTTGCAACAGTTGTATCAGAAGGTGGCGGTATTGGTGATGCTGACTTAAACTCAATAATTGCTGTAGGATCAGATCCAGGCGAAGCTGTTATTAAAACAGGTGCTGGTGCTTATGCTGTAAGTAATGTTACTAAGACTGGTGAAGTTAATAGTATTGTTAAAACAGACGCAGATGGTAGTGTTCAAGTTAACGCATTAATACTTGGTGGTGACCCAACTTACCAAATACTATCACTAGACTCTACAACAGTCATTATGAAAACACCTGCACAAGGTGAAATACTAAGATCTACAGGTACTACAGGTGTTAGTGCAAATGGTAACCCAGATGTACTAATTGCAGGTAGTGTTAATATTGGTGCTGCTGGAGTTGCAGAAAGTACACTACAAGATGCTTCAAACTTTAATGGCGAAGCTGTACTAGCTGTTGACTGGATGTACACAAGTTTCTTAGAAGCTCCAGGCGAAAAGACTGCTGCAAGTACAGGTATAGCAATTGGTGCTAATACTGGTAAAACAGCAGCAGGACAAATTGGTATCGTTACTGCTGATAGTGCTACAACTTCAAGTGTTGTACCGTTTATCTTTACTAGTGCTGGCGCAGCACCAGATGTTACAAATACATATAAGATTGGTAACAGTACTTTTAAATATGCTGAAGTGCATGCAACTACGTTCTACGGTACAGCTACTGAAGCTTACTATGCGGATTTGGCGGAGAATTACTTAGCCGACGGAGAGTACGAAGCAGGTACTGTATTGATATTTGGTGGTGATGCAGAATTAACAACAACTACAGTCAAAGGTGATCATAGAGTTGCAGGCATTGTATCTACTAATCCAGCACACTTAATGAACTCAGGTTTAGAAGGTGAAAATATTACAGCACTTGGACTACAAGGGCGTGTTCCTTGTAAAGTAATTGGCATGGTTAACAAAGGTGACATGTTAGTAGCTAGTGCAATTCCAGGATATGCAGTTGTTAATAATACTCCGGCTGTTGGCACTGTACTTGGTAAAGCTGTTGGTACTAAAACAACACAAGAACGTGGCACAGTAGAAATAGTAGTAGGTAAAAACTAATGAGCGATCAAGAGAATCATCAAAACTTATTGAGTAAACAATATATTGATACGCTGGTAGCATCTGATGATGCTACTATTAGAGCTACTGATTTAAAAAATACAGAGCAAAAGCGAGAAGTAATTGTTACTGCTGGAAAAATAAGAATACAAGTTGACAAAGGAAACCTAGGTTATGGCAAGACAAACAGTTAATATTGGCACAAGTGCAAACAAAGGTAATGGTGATCCGTTACGTACTGCCTTTACAAAAATTAATGCAAACTTCGTTGAAGTGTATGCTGGAACCGCACTTGATATTTCAAATATAGGAGCAGAGCTTTTACCGTCAACTGATGGCACTTTGAACTTAGGTAGTGCATCAAAACAATGGGCTAGTATATACGCTAAAAACTTTCTTTACTTAAATGGTACAAGATTAAGTGTAAGTGCTAGTGGCAACTTGTTAGTGGACAACAAGGCTGTCGTAGGTGGTGATATAGTTGGTAGTGTGTTTGCTGATGATAGTACATTATTAGTTGATGCTGTTAACGGAAATATACCAGGGTATATTAGTTTAGCAGATTTGAAAACACATGTAGCATCAAGTGCAGACTTTGCAGCATTTAAGACAACGATTGCAGGCCTATAATGAATTCCGATAAATATATTAAACAGGATGTAGACAACAATGGCAAATAGATATCCACTAATAATCGATACAGCAGACGCTAATAAGATCAAAGAACTCCAAACTGGAGATAATCTTAATCTTGCTGACAACAGTATTGTAGGTGTACAAAACATTACAGCGTTGGGTACTATTGAAGCCGCGGTGCTAACTGTTAACGGCGACAGAGTAGTTGCACAGAGTTTTATAGGATTAGCTGATACACCAGCAAATTACACAGCATCAGCAAATTCGTTTGTTGCAGTAAATGCTGCAGGTAATGCACTTGAATTTAAAGCGTTAAGTGCGTTTGGTACTATTGGAGTATCTAATATTAATCTTGTTGGAAATGTGTTACCAACAGTAACTAATACATCAACACTTGGATCAACATCTTTAAAGTTTGCAGAATTACATGCTAATAACGTATATAGTAACCTACGAGATTATAATAATACATTAGTCTTTGATGCTACTACTGGTAAAATTCCATACACTGCATTAATAGGAACTCCAACAAACGTATCAGAATTTACTAACGATTCTGGATTTCAAACAGTATCAGGCACTAACGTTCAAATACAAAACTTCTTTGGAGGTGGCGGAACACTTACTGCTGATATTACAGGTAGTGTGTTTGCTAATGATTCGACTATGCTTGTTGACGGAACTACTGGCACACTTGTCGGTAATATACATTATCCAACAACTGGTTCAATTACAGCAGGAACAAAAGTACAACTAGGTACTACAGAATTAACCTCAACTATCGAACCGCCAACTGCTAACACAGGAGCAATTGGTACTACTTCAAAACGCTTTGGCACAGGCTATTTTCAAAATATCAATGCTAGTGGAAACGTAACTGCGGCAACGTTCAACGGTACTCTAAACGGAATACTAATTGGTGAACATATTGGTAGCGTATACGGAGACGACTCAACAGTAATAATTGACGGCGTCAGCGGAATGCTATACGGAGATTTAACTGGTACAGTTAGTGGAATTTCTAATCATAGTATCGATGCACTTAGTGATGTTGATACTACGACAGCTGCGCCAACTACTGGACAAACAATTATTTGGAATGGAACTAATTTTGTTCCAGGCGCGGCATTTAGTGCAGGTGATTTTAATACAGCATTTGCTGGAAAGAATGTTTCAGACTTAGCTGACGTATATACTACTGGTGTTTCAGATGGACAAACACTAGTTTATAGTACTGGTAACAGTAGATTTGAGCCAGGATACGCAGACAATGGTATATATGACGGTGACTTAACAGGTAGTGTATTTGCAGATGACAGTTCGCTACTAGTTGACGGTGTTAATGCAAAGCTTCTTTTTACTAATAACACATTAGCAGACTTAGCAAACGTAAGTGGTAATACACCTACAGCTGGGCAAGTTCTTAAATGGGATGGCTCACAATGGGCACCAGGTACTGATATTACTTCAGGCGGCGCAGGCACGGACGCTGATACACTAGATGGACAGGATAGTCCATACTTCTTAGCATGGGGCAACTTTACAGGCACACCTACTACGCTATCTGGTTATGGCATTACTGATGCAATTACAGCGGCAACTCTTGGTACAGCTACAGCTACACTTACAAACAAAACATTCGATCAAGACGGTACAGGCAACAGCATAACTAACCTTGCTAACGCTAGTATTAAAGCTGCAGCAGGCATTGATGCAACTAAGATTGCAGACGGTACAGTAACAAGTACAGAGTTTCAATACATTGGCGGATTAACATCAGACGCACAAACACAAATTACAGCTAAGGCAGCACTAACTGACATATCAGTACAACTTGGTGGTGCAAGTGGTGGCGGCAGTATTGCATACAACAACGCAACAGGTGTTATTACACTTAGCCCTGCAAATTTAACAGCAATTAATATTGTTAATGATACTAGTCCACAACTTGGCGGAACACTAGATGCTAATGGTAACACCATTGACATGGGCACAAATACTATTACTGACACAAAAGTTGGTCAGTGGGATACGGCTGTTACTTGGGGCGATCATGGATCTAATGGATACCTAACAAGTACCGGACAATTAAGTTCACATTCAGATGTACACACTGCAACACCAACAAACGGACAAGTACTTACTTGGGACCAAAGTAATACACGTTGGGCTCCTGCGGCAGCTGGTGGCGGTGGATCAATTGGTAACTTTACATTTGCTTCAAGTAATATAGATACTGACGATAGTAGTGGAATAACATTAACTCCTGCAATAACATTTGAAAGTGACGTAACTGTACAAAACGATCTTGTAGTTAACAATACTATTACTGCTAATAAGTTTGTTAGTTCAGCAGTTGGTAGTCCAAAAATTACATCAGCTACTAATATTGAATTAAATGCAGGCGGTGCAGTTATTGTTGGCAGTAGTGCTCTTAGATTATATACTGTAACTACAACGCAACGTAACGCACTAACAGCAGCAACTGGCGATATTATCTACAACTCAACACTGATGAAATATCAAGTAAGAATAGGAAGTGCATGGAAGTCATTAACAATTAGTGATGATGTTCCAACGAACAATAACCAATTAACTAATGGTGCGGGCTACTTAACAGCAGCACCAGAAAATACGTTTACTATGACATCCAATGGGTCTAATGATTATGTATTTGCAGCAGATTCAAAATTCTTTCCGACAGCTGAAAATGATCCTGTACTATATGTAACACGTGGGCAAACTTATAACTTTGTTAATAACTCAGGTGGCAGTCATCCATTCCAATTAAGGACAAGCAACGGTGGTGGCGCTTATAATACAGGTGTTACTAATAACGGAGCAGCAAGCGGCACTATTAAATGGACAGTTCCAATGACAGCTCCATCTTCTATATATTATCAGTGTACTGCCCACAGTAACATGGGCAATACTATTAACGTTATTTCTTAGGATTAAAATACACTATGGCTGAAAAAGAATATATTGTAAGTCTTAAACGTGGTGTAGATTATGCAGCGTTTGATGATGAAATGCAAGCAGGCATTGGACGTGGACTTGTCACAGACAGACTTGTTGATGTAGCTAACTCTAGACCGTTATCACAACGTAACACACACTACATGTTATCACCGGAAGAAGTAACAGAGTTACTTGCTGATAACCGTGTATTAGATATTGAAGAACCACCTGAAAATAGAGATGACATCACAATTGAACCAGCAGCTTCGCGACCTGGGACATGGCGCAAAACATCTAGTATTGTCAGTGCTGATTTAAACTGGGGCATGCTTAGGTCTACTTCAAAAGAAGACGTTTGGGGCAGTGGAGTAACGAGTTCCACAAGACCGTTTAATTACAATCTAACTGGCAAAGGGGTTGACGTAGTAATATCAGATACTGGTGTTGACACTGGACATATTGAATTTACAGACGCTGACGGTGCTAGTCGTATAAAGAATATAGATTGGTATACTGCTAGCGGTGTATCAGGCACACAAAATGCAAACCATAACAGAGATCATCACGGACACGGAACGCATTGTGCAGGCACAGCAGCTGGTCGTACAATGGGTTGGGCAAAAGATGCACATATATATTCTCTTAAAGTTAGAGGACTAGAAGGTACAGGTGATGATAACACAGGAATTGTTACTTCAGACTGTTTTGATGTAATTAAAGGCTGGCATAATAACAAACCAATAGACCCTGCTACAGGATTTAAACGTCCTACTATTGTAAATATGAGTTGGGGGTATTCTATCAATACAACCGTAACGCCCACTGCCGGCACTTTTAGAGGAACATCATGGACATACGGTAATGCAGGATTTGCAACAGATGCAAATCTAAGAGACAATGCAGGAATACTAGAAAAGATTTTTAGTGGCGGCAACCGCAAAATAAATATTAGAATATCTAGTGTAGATACAGATATACAAGAAATGTTAGATGCAGGAATACACGTTTGTATTGCTGCAGGAAATGCCTATTACTATATTGCAAATGAGGGCGATCAGGATTGGGATAATTCAGTAACAGTTTCCGGAGTTACTAGAAATTATCATAGAGGGTCAAGCCCATATGACACAGATGCTTTTATAGTAGGAAGTCTTGATGTTAGTTATACTGGCGGCAAGGAACAAAAATCAGAATTTAGTCAATGCGGACCTGGAATTGGTATTTACGCAGCTGGAAATAATATTATAAGTGCAAGCTCAGATGATTATGGCGGGACAAACCAAATTGTACAAGGAGGCACAACTAGAGTTACTCATCCGCTAAATGCTAGTCAACACTTAATGAAAATATCAGGTACTAGTATGGCTAGCCCAAATTTGTGTGGTATGCTTGCAACAGTATTAGAAGTTAATCCTAATATGAGTGTTCCAGGATTAAGAGAATGGACTATAGCTAACGCAGCTAAAGATAAGATGTATCAAGGCACAGTTGGCGATTGGAATGACTATGATAGTATAAACTGTGGCGGCAATACTAATTACGAGTCTAAGGCAATTGTAGCAAGTACAGAATATAATCCTCTTGCTAAAGAGATGGATGTGCGTGGATTAAAATTACTAGCTTGGGGAGCAAAAGGCGGAGCAACAGCAGTATCAGATTCGTTTATACAAAAAGTTGCAAGACATGTTGAAATGATGTTAGACCCTACAGGAACAGATGTTGATGCCACTGCACAAGCAGCAGCTATAGCAGGAATGAAAGCAAGTAACACAGTACAATTTATTGGACATACTAGTGGTAGTTATAGTCCTAGCATACTAACTGACGATGCTAATGATTACTATCCAGGATTAGATATTATTAGAAACATGTATGGTAACGTAGACTTTGTTTGGGAAAGTGATGACAGTTTAGGATCTTATAGTGCAGATGGCCAAATCATGGAAGTTATGGAACACGTATTGCATACACTTACTGTTTATGCATTGCCAGCAGCATATCCTACACAATTTGCACAAGACAATCAAACAAGCGACCTTTACAATGCTTGTGCCCAGGCTATTTCAAACAACGTGTTTGACGCAAGTGGTTATGGTGCATGGCCAGGATCAGATCCTGATATACGTGCATTAATAATGCGTGAATATTATTACTTGCTAACAATAAGCATGTGGGACTACTTTTCTTTTGTTGATGGAGGATCTTTATCACCTGAGTGGAATGATAATAGTAGAACACCATCAGGCGTACAATCAAATAATCCGTTAGGTTACGCACTATATAATGATTATGGTAAAAAAGTACTTACTAAACCTATCGAAACAGTACTAGACTTAATGCATGCAACAAGTGGTTCATCTGGATGGGTTCCAAACGCTAATACAAATTTAATTATGCACACACCTTTTGCAAGTGCCGAATCATTTACTACTACGTCAAACGTAGGATTATCTACATAAATAGTATAACAAGGAAAAATAGATGGCAGTTCAATTAATTAACATAGGCAACACCGCAAACGACGGCACTGGTGATGATTTACGAGAAGCATTTGTAAAAGTAAATAACAACTTTAACGAATTAGACCTGCGTGACGATGAACAAACTACGGTAACTAACTTAGGGTCTACTGGCGAAGGCGTATTCAAAGAAAAAATTAATTACGACTTAAAGTTTAAAAAACTAGTAGGAGGCGCAGGCCTTACACTTACAACCACAGACAATAATATTACAATAGCTAATAATAAAGTTTATGATCTTACACAAACTGCCGTAACTGGTGATAGTTATGTTACAAAGCAATATGACTTTGCCGACAGCAGATTACTTTACAACAATGTTTATGGCACTTTAGCAGACTTACCAAGTGCAAGCACATATCATGGATTATTTGTACATG
>TARA_B110000879_G_scaffold30534_1_pt1 | contig 15831 bp, 11 predicted proteins | sample TARA_B110000879 | Tara Oceans TARA_B110000879 (sample SAMEA4398094) | marine metagenome | biome: Polar Biome; feature: [SRF] surface water layer (ENVO:00010504); material: water (ENVO:00002006), including particulate matter (ENVO:01000060) such as... | depth 5 m
GCGCTCTTTTATTATTGAGAAGATATTAATGTGAAGCTTGCTGGTAGATGAAGTGCTCAATGTACCAAAAAAGATCACGCTGACTAGCAACTACGGTAACGCCTTATGGTGGTGGGGCACAACCCCAAACCATAAAAAGCTTCGCGTATAGGTAATAAAAGACGGGGAATTTGACAACTTTTTAACATTTATTATCGCAGACATGTGCCGTGACTCGCTGATCAATGCTAAAACCTTGGTTTGAAAGATTAAAAATCATGCCTAATTACTCTTATTACTTTAACTAATCTTAGACTGCCTATTACAACAGTTCAATAGTAAGTTAATTACACTAACTTAACTAAATAGTTAACTAACAATCTCCTCCGCAAAAGCTAAGCTAGGATAGGCCGGGCTCAGCAGCGGCTAACACCCAATGTAACTCAACTGCATCATCAACATAGCTTTCCTAACAAAGGCGTCATTAATGAAGCTAACAAAGTGCAGCTAACAAAGTGCAGCTCTTGTTAAAGTTATTGGTTTCAATAGCCGAGTCTCGGTTATTAGCTGCGCCATGCCATACACTCTAGTGCACGACCTAATAGGTGGCTAAACTGTGAGTGTCTCCATCTACTGTCAGGCTTTGGCCTGATATTTTTGCACCTAAATCAGAAAAGCTAAAAACAATCATATTGGCAATGTCTTCTGCGTCTACAAAGGTTTTCATGGAGGTGCTTTTGACGTTATCTTGGCGGACTTTAGCCAATGTCTCACCGCTTGCTTGGGCAATGCTACTAATGACGCGATCCATACGGTCACCGTTGACGGCGCCCGGACAGATGCAATTAACGCGAATATTAAATGGGCCTAGCTCCATAGCCATAGTTTTACTTAGCCCTACAATAGCCCACTTTGCACTGGCATAAGGGCTGCGCATAGGGTAACCAAAGAGTCCTGCAGTAGATGACAAGTTCATGATGGCACCACCTTGCTGCTTGAGTAACGGGATAGCGTGTTTTGAAACATAAAAAGTGGCGTGTAGGTTAACGTCAAAGGTGGCTTTCCAAGCCTCAATGTCTAGGGTTTCAATAGGTCCTGCGGGTCCTGAAACACCGGCGTTATTAACCAAAAAGTCTAGCTTGCCCGAGAACTCTTGCTGTAATTGGGTAAACATGGCTGCCACCTCAATAGGCTCGGCAACATTGGTGACACTAGTGAGTAGCAGCGGGTAGAGTTGTTTTAATTCTGCTAATGCCTGCGCATTAATATCACACACGTGTACTTGAGCTCCCGCCTTCATCATGGCAATTGCGGTTGCTTTGCCTATGCCTGTGGCACCGGCTGTAATTAATACTTTTTTATTTTCAATGCCTTGCATGGGAGTGTGTCCAATGGTTTTAAAGGCTACGATAGTGGACGAGGTTAATTCTATGAGCTTGTATATATCCGCAGTATATTTGTCTGTTTTTGTTAAGAAGCGGGTCGCCTAGTACCGATACACTCTTGTTTCCTGTCCTACGGTGAGAATTTATATGACTAAACTAGACTTCTATATTAATGGCCACTGGTGTGCGCCTTTGACGAGCACCCAAGTGCTGCCGGTCATTAACCCTGCTACAGAAGCAATGTTTGCAGAGGTGTGCCTTGCCCACACTGACGATGCAGAAGCCGCTATCAACGCGGCAGCTAATGCCTTTGAAGTTTGGAGTCTAACCTCCTTGCAACAACGAATAGAAATGGTAGAAATCTTCTTAGCAACCTACCAGCAACGCTACCATGAGATGGCTAAGGCTATCACCGAAGAAATGGGTGCGCCTGCTTCGATGTCTTATGACATACAAACAGAAACTGGTGTCGGCCACACCCAAGCTCATTTGCAAGCTGCAAAGGCGGCGCTATTGGATGAGCCGATTGGTGAGTATGGTCAGTTACTTAAAGAACCCATCGGCGTGTGTGTGCTTATTACGCCTTGGAATTGGCCTATTAATCAAATTGTTTGCAAAGTTATCCCAGCCTTGTTGGCGGGCTGTACTATGGTGCTTAAGCCGAGTGAATTAACACCGATGTCTGCCCAATTATTCGCTGAGTGTATTCACTCTGCGGGTATTCCAGTGGGGGTTTTTAACATGATTCATGGCACTGGCGCCGACATAGGTGACTATTTGACGAGTCATCCACTAGTCGACATGGTGTCTTTTACTGGATCAACCCGGGCAGGTGTTGCCATTGCAAAGTCGGCCGCCGCCAGTGTTAAGCGCATGAGCCAGGAGCTCGGTGGTAAGTCTGCCAATATTATCTTTGCAGATGCCGATTTAGTGGCCCAAGTGGAGCTGGGCGTAGAGGCCTGCATGCTCAACAGTGGCCAAAGCTGTGATGCGCCTACGCGTATGCTAGTGGAGGCTAGCGTCTATGATCAAGTGCAAGCCATGGCGTTAGAGGTGATGAGTAAATTGTCCTTGGGTAACCCACAGCAACAAGGAGATCATTTAGGGCCAGTTATATCACAAGCCCATTGGCATAAGGTGCAGGGTTTGATTCAAGTGGGCATAGATGAGGGCGCCACTTTGTTAACTGGCGGGGTGGGTAAACCCCAGGGGTTTGAGCAAGGTTATTACGTTAAACCCACACTCTTTGGCGATGTCAATAACGCCATGTGCATCGCACAAGAAGAGATTTTTGGCCCCGTATTAGTATTAATTCCGTTTACTGATGAGGCTCAAGCCATTGCTATTGCTAATGATAGTCCCTATGGCTTGGGTGCCTATGTGTCTACTCAAGACATGGACAAAGCTCGACGCGTCGCACGGCAGTTACGGGCGGGTACTGTGCACATCAACATGGCAGATTTAGAGTATTGCATGCCTTTTGGTGGCTACAAACAATCGGGTAATGGGCGCGAGTATGCCAGTTTTGGTTTACACGAATTTCAAGAAATAAAAGCCATTGCTGGCTACCGTTAAAAATTTAGGGTTAATAATATGAAAGTAGGTTTTGTAGGGTTAGGTAATGTAGGTAGCAAGTTGGCAGGCAGTTTGTTGCGCAACGGTTATGAAGTGATGGTGAGAGATTTAAACCCTGAATTTGTGGCCGATTTTGTAGCCCTTGGGGCCAGTGCTGCACAATCTGCCAAGCAGCTAGCCCAAGCCAGTGACCTTATTATCACGTGTCTGCCCTCTCCAGCGGCCTGTTCTGCGGTAATGGAAGGCACTGCTGATGACCCGGGTGTTATTGCAGGCTTGTCGGCTGGTAAAATTTGGCTGGAAATGTCGACCACAGATGAAAGCGAAATACGACGTATTGGTGCACTGGTAAAAGCGGTGGGTGCAGAACCGGTTGATTGTCCTGTTTCTGGCGGTTGCCATCGCGCGGATACGGGTAATATTTCTATTTTTGCAGGCTGCAGTCGACCCGCATTTGAGCGGGCATTACCGGTGCTAACTACCCTAGGGCGGCGCGTATTACACACGGGTGAGTTAGGCACAGCATCTAAATTAAAAGTGGTTACCAACTACCTAGCAACGGCCCACTTAGTGGCTCTGGGTGAGGCTTTAACCGCCTGTAAAGTGATGGATTTAGATATGAATGTGAGCTACGAAGCCATCAAGGCTTCGTCTGGCAATTCATTTGTTCACGAAACTGAATCTCAAATTATTCTGAATGGTTCTCGAGATATTAACTTTACTGTTGACCTAGTGCTTAAAGATGTGGGCTTGTTCCATACCCTTACCCAAAGAGCGGGCATGAAGTTAGACCTAGCACCCTTATTGGTGGATATTTTTAGCGAGGCGCAAGCCGAATGGGGACCTCGTGAAAAGTCTCCCAATATTATTAGGCGCTATGAAGAACCCATGGGTGTCAAAGTGTTGGGTCACGGTTTTCCAGCTGACCTAGTGGATGAGGAAGCCGAAGAAGCCGGTTATGAGTTAATGGTGCCGGGCCGCCAAGAGAGTTAGTTTAACCTTTACCTTATTCCTTTACTTTATCCCTTTACCTTATTCCTTTAATTAGGGCACTGACGGTTTTAGCCGTGGCTAAGGCTTGGGTTGGGTCATCTGGCCAGGGGTGCTTAGGATAGCGCCCCTTCATTTCTTTTTTAACCTCAGTGTAACTAGTCTGCCAAAAATGGGCCAAGTCTTGAGTGACTTGTAAAACCTGTCCAGCAGGAGACAGCAAGTGCACCTGTAATGCCGTACCGTAACCAATGCTAGGCGCCTGTTGCATGCCAAATAGCTCCTGTAGCTTAACGGCTAACACTGGGGGCTGTTGGCTGTAATCAATAGTGTGAGCATGGCCTGAAGGTACAGTGAAACGAGCGGGTGCCAGCTGTTCTAGCTGGTTGGATAAAGGCCAAGGCAATAAGTTAGACAATATTGGTTTTAAGTTTAGTCGCTTTAGATCCTGTAGGTGCGTGGCTTGATCTACAAAAGGCCCAAGCCAAGCTGGTACGGTTGCGGTTAACGTGGGTAGGGACACATCAGGCCACGGATTTGGTGTGCCTGCGTTACTTGGGTAGCTTTGGTGCAGTAGTTGCACCTTGGCTTGCCAATTAAGGGTGTCTTTATCCCAAGTTAATGGGGTTAATTTCAATTGCTCCAAATAAAGGCACGTTGCATCTAACCTTGCTTGAGGGTCTAGCTTGCTAATGCGCTGGGTATTGAGTTCCAGTTGGCCTACGTTGGTATGCCGCTGCGCAATTAACCGACCATGTTGTTCATGCCAGTGTATGTGGGTGTGTTCTTGTGTGAGGTGTTTCAAAGACTCTAAAAACAAACTAGAAGGTAAATCTACCGCCAGGCAAATGCGCTGTGTATTGTCGCCTGTTTTATTCTCAAAACCAATGGTGCTGGCAACTGCTAGCCATTGCGCCCCAGCGTTTGATTGCTGACAAGTAACACGCTTGCCGTTGGCTAACTTGTATTGCTTAGGGTCTGATGTTTGTTGAGCAATGCGTTCTGGCCAAGCGTGGGCCACTAACATGGCAGTTAGTTGGCTGTCATTGTAGTTGTGGCTTATAGGAGGTGCAGAGTCTGGTGGCATCTGGCTCAATAAGCGTTTGGCTTGTTTAGTGATACGTTGGCGTAAACCTACTAAATTGGAGGGTGTTGGCCGGTTACTATTGAGCCAATTTACCCTCAGCATCAAATCATAGTTTTTGTCTGAGTTTGTTGCTAAAGGGTCTTTTTCACTTAGCAGCGCCACCAACTGGCAACCTAACAACAAGGCATTATAACGTTGGGCAGTAACCAATAAATGACCTAAGCGTGGGGATAATGGCAGCTGATTGATGCGTTGCCCATGAGGGGTAATGACAAAGCCCTTGGTGAGCGGTGCTAGCTGTTTCACAGCCTCAAGGGACTTATGCAGATGAAGCGCGCCTAGTTCCACTAGTAGTTGTTCGGCCTTTTGCCATGGGCCTGCGGGCGGTTGGTCCATCCACTGCATTTCACTAGGGTCTGAACAACCAAAGGCGTATAGCTGCAAACATAAGTGGGTTAAATCTGTTTGTTTTATTTCTACAGTGGCGTGAGGCGCAAGGCCTTGATGTTCTGTGTCACTCCACAAACGGTAACAGGTGCCTGCACTGAGTCGGCCAGCACGTCCAGCGCGCTGGGTAGCTTGTGCTCGGGACACCTTCACTGTTTGCAGGCGACTTAGCCCAGTACGTGTGTCATAGGCCATTTGGCGTGACAAACCTACGTCAATTACGCACTCTATCCCTTCAATCGTGAGGCTGGTTTCGGCAATGTTAGTGGCTAGAACAATTTTACGTTGGCCTGGGGCAGGCGGGCTAATAGCCTGCTGTTGCTGCTCCATAGGCAACTCTCCATATAAAGGAAAAATTTCAATTTTAGCTGAGCCTTGAGATGCACCTTGAGGAATACAGAGACTAGCTAGTTGATCTTTAGCACGGTTGATTTCTCCACGGCCAGGTAAAAACACCAGCACGCTGCCTTTGTGGTTGGCTAGTGCTTGGGCTACCGTGTCATACAAAGTGTTATAGAGCTGCCCGTGGCTTGGAGCAGGGCACACTTGAACTGTGGTAACTGGGAACTGACGACCTTGGCTGATGACAATGGGTGCGTTATCAAGTAATTGACTTACGCTCTGGGCGTCCAAGGTGGCGGACATAATAATGAGTTTTAAGGGTTCTTCGTCTCGCAGTAGCTCACGGCCCTGCAGGCACATGGCTAAACTCAAGTCACCGTCTAAGCTACGTTCGTGAAATTCATCAAAGATCACAGCACCGACCCCTTCAAGACTTGGGTCTTGTTGCAGCATACGCAGTAACACGCCGTGGGTAATCACTTCAAGACGCGTATGAGCGCTGACTTTAGTGTCCAAGCGCATACGATAGCCTACGGTTTGGCCGCAGCTTTGTTTAAGGCTTTGGGCTAAGAAATGTGCAGTGGCAAGGGTGGCGATACGGCGCGGTTCAATGAGCAGTATTTTTTGCTCACCTAACCATGGCGCCTCGAGTATGGCTAGGGGTACGCGGGTGGTTTTACCAGCGCCTGGGGGCGCAACAAGAACCACTTCATGGTATTTTTCTAACTGCTCGCATAGTTGCGGAAGCACCTCTTCAATAGGTAATGAGGTGGCGACTAGGGGCATAACTAGAAGGCTTTAAAGGTCAGGGTCGTAAGGGATCGAGAAATGCCATCTATAGTTAACAGACGATCATTGATGAACTTGCCTACATCTTCTTCAGAGGGGATGTAAAGCTTCATGAGTAAGTCATAATCGCCACTGGTGGAATAAAGTTCAGAGGCAATTTCGCGCTCATAAATTGCATCAGCCACCGCGTAAGTTTTACCGGGATTGCAACGAATTTGAACAAATACACAGGCCATAGTAGTTCCTAAATAAACCGTATTGAAATTGAGCCCATGTTACCACTAGGCGCACAATTAGATGAGCTATATTGGTGGCTTACTTTAAAGAAAGATGCCAGTTGGCGCAACTCATTCGCGGGCCTATTAAAGCCATAGCTGAGGTTCAGTTAATGCGCTTGTATGTTTTTTAAAGGCCTCGCAAACGGGTTTTCATGCATTGGTGGCTTTGCCTAGTTGTTATTAATGGGTGGCTTTGGTCTACTATTGACTGGTGATCTAATTAGTCTATGCTGCATTTGCGCTGGAGCGTCTCTGAGCTCAGCATTGGGCACAGACGCAGCAACAATAATTTGATTTAGATACAGTCCAACAATAAGGCCTATTTATGACACTGCTTGCTCCCATCATTGCCGCTGCTGAAACCTTTAAAGCGATTCGGCGCGATATTCACGCTCATCCTGAGCTGTGCTACACAGAGCACCGTACTGCACAAATTGTCATTGATCAACTTACAGAAATGGGTATCGAAGTTCATCAGGGTATAGGTGTAACGGGTGTTGTAGGGGTGATCAAAGGCCTCAAACCGGGTGCTGGTATTGCCCTTAGAGCAGACATGGACGCCTTGCCATTGCAAGAACATAACCAATTTGACCACGTGAGCCAGTATGCAGGTAAAATGCATGCCTGTGGCCACGACGGACACACGGCAACACTTCTATGTACGGCGGGTTACCTGGCTCAGCATCGTGATTTTGAAGGTACTGTGTATTTAATTTTTCAGCCAGCTGAGGAAGGTGGTGCGGGTGCTAAAGCCATGATTAACGACGGCTTATTTGAACGTTTCTCGATTGATGAGATTTATGGCTACCATAATTGGCCGGGCTACTCACAAGGCTCGGTGGGGATTACAGAAGGGGCCATGATGGCCTCGGCCAGTGAATTTAAAATTAAAGTGGTGGGTAAGGGTGCCCATGCGGCCATGCCTCAGTTGGGCGCAGACCCATTGTTGGTGGCCTGTCAGCTGGTGCAGGGCTTACAATCTATCGTTACGCGCAATATCAACCCTTTGCAATCTGTGGTTTTATCGGTCACTAAGATCCATTGTGGTAATGCCACTAACATCATCGCCGACGATTGCATGATCGAAGGTACGGTACGCTGTTTCTCTGAGGAGGTACTGCAAGCGGTTGAAACACGCATGGCAAAAATCTGCCAAGATTTGTGTTCAGCGTTTGAGTGTGAAGGCCAGTTTGTATTTCAAAGGTCTTACCCAGCCACCATTAACCACGCTGCTCAAGCGCAATACATGCGTGAGGTTGCGGTGACTTTGTTGGGGCAGGAGCAGGTGGTCAACTTTACCCCCACCATGGGCTCTGAGGACTTTAGTTTCTTTTTACAAGAAAAGCCCGGATGCTATTTCGCTTTAGGCAATGGCGACGGTGATCACCGTGATCTGGGCCATGGTATGGGGCCTTGTAACTTGCATAATCCCAGTTATGATTTTAATGATGCCTTAATTCCCATCGGCGCAAGCCTATGGGTGAAGTTAGTTGAGGCCCGTTTAGGTAGCGGTGGCATTGCTGTAAAATAAAGGCTGGTATAAATTTTACGCTTAGTGTAATATTTTTCACCATGAGCGTTAAACATCCAAAACAGCAGGTTGATGCAGAGCAACTAGATTTAGCGACGAGGGCCGCATGGCTGTCATTTATTGGCGGCTATACTCAGGGCGAAGTGGCTAAGCGGCTCGATGTGTCGCCTGTTAAGGCGCACCGGCTCATTCAGCTGGCCCAACAACAGGGCATGGTAAAAATATTCATCGAAGGCGAGCCTGCTCGCTGTGTGGCTTTGGAAGAGACCTTGGCGAAAAAGTTTAGCCTTCGCTCTTGTTTAATCACCCCATCAAATCATCTTAATGCAGACGATAATGAAGCCAGCTTCAACGAAGTTGGCGCTGGTGCTGCACGCTTTTTTTATAAGGTTCTTAGCCAATTGCCGCCTTCCTCTTGCGTGGGTATTGGTAAAGGTCGCTCGCTTTCAGCTTTGGCAGAAAATCTACCCAAAATCAATCGTGACGATCTGACATTTGCTTCTGTTTCAGGTAGTTTTACCCGTAAATTCTCTGCTAACCGTCTAGATGTAGTGCAGCAATTTGTAGAGCGCACAGGGGGAGAGGGTTACTTTATGCCGGTGCCCTACTTGGCCCGTGATGACGCCGAGCATGAAATGTTGATGGCCCAGGCTAGTGTGCAGTTTAGTTTAAATCTGGCACGCAAAGCAGATGTCTATGCGGTAGGTATCGGTGGCCTTAAAACCAATCATTACCTTCATAGTGTGGGCTTAGTAACGGATAATGATTTGGAAGAACTGCGATCAGCCGGAGCCGTGTGCGACTTGATCGGTAGCTTCTACGATATTTATGGCAAGCTTGTTGAGCACCCTTTGAACGGGCACGGATTGGGCATTAATGCTGCAGAAATGGCGGGCAAGCGAGTAGTGGCAGTGGCGGGTGGTTTAGGTAAGGAGTTGGCTTTGCTGGGGGCATTGCGCTCAGGCCTAGTCACAGACCTGGTGACGGGTGAGGCCACGGCCGACAAATTAGTTTCTCTGATGGAGTTTAAGTAGATGGCAACACAAGTACCTATTAGCTTGGTTAAACCCGCAGGTCATGCCACCGGTGCCGGTGAGACGGGCGTTATAGCTGAGCATATAGCCGGCCTAGAGCGTAACCCAGGTATGGCGTTTGATTTACAGCGGCTTGATAATATTAGGGTTAACAAAAGTGCCGTTGAACGACGGTGTGCTGCTTACGGGGCTCGTCGCAGTATTAAAAAACAACAACAGGCAGCTTGGTTATTAAAGGCGATTAGTTTAATAGACCTTACAACGCTTGCGGGGGACGACACACAAGATCGTGTTAAACGTTTATGCAGTAAGGCGAAAACGCCTGTGGGAAGAGATCTGCAGCGACGCCTTGGCATTGAATCAATTAACCTTTCCACTGCTGCAGTTTGTGTGTACCACGAAATGCTCGAGGTGGCGTGCTCTAGTCTTGCAGGCACTGGCATTCACTTGGCTGCGGTGTCTACTGGTTTCCCCGCAGGCTTGTCTCCTTTGCCATTACGTATTGCCGAAATTGAATATTCTGTGGCCGCGGGAGCTGATGAAATTGATATTGTTATTAGTCGTCGGCACGTTTTGGAAGGCAATTGGCAAGCCTTGTACGATGAAGTTAAAGCTTTCCGTAACGCCTGTGGTTCAGCCCATTTAAAAACCATTTTAGCCACCGGTGAGTTAGGCCATTTGGCCAACGTTGCCAAGGCTTCAATGGTTTGTATGATGGCTGGGGCAGACTTTATTAAAACCTCTACAGGTAAAGAACCTGAAAATGCGACGTTACCGGTTAGTCTGGTGATGGTGCGTATGATTCGAGAATACCATCAGCTCACGGGCTTTTATATTGGTTTTAAGCCAGCAGGTGGGGTGAGCGACAGCAAAACTGCACTGCTCTATATGACGATGATGCAAGAAGAGTTGGGTCGTCGCTGGTTAGAAGCCGATTTATTCCGCTTTGGTGCCTCAAGTTTGTTGGGTGATATAGAACGCCAGCTAGATCATTATGACAGTGGCTATTACTCAGCAGCTTATCGACACGCCTTGGCGTAAATGAGGCATAGGATTTTCACCATGACCACGATGACAAAAATGACATTAATAAAAGAATTTGAACAACTGAATTATAGCCAAGCGCTTGAAAGTGATAGCCAAGCACAGGCATGGCTGCAGCAAAGTGAACGTCGCTTTGGCCATTACATTGATGGGGCTTTTGTTAGTCAAAAGGATGCAGCGCTGGTTGAAGTATTGAACCCAGCCACCTCAGAAGTGCTGGCGCATATAGAAGTGGCTAATAAGCAACAGATAGATACAGCCATTGCCAGTGCGCGTGCGGCGCAGCCAGCTTGGTGGGCCTTGGGAGGCTTTGGTCGAGCGAAGGTGCTTTATGCCTTGGCGCGTAATTTGCAAAAATACGCTCGCCTAGCCGCTGTATTAGAAACCTTGGACAATGGTAAGCCTATCCGAGAGAGCCGAGATGCCGATATTCCCTTAGCCATTCGTCATTTTTATCACCATGCGGGTTGGGCTAAATTACAAGGTCAGGAGTTTCCAAATCATGGCCCAGTGGGTGTGGCCGCGCAAATTATTCCTTGGAACTTCCCTTTACTCATGTTGGCATGGAAGGTAGCGCCTGCCATTGCCATGGGCAATACCATTGTTATTAAACCTGCTGAACAAACGCCCCTAACGGCGATGCTGTTTGCCCAACTCTGCCACGAGTCTGGCGTACCTAACGGGGTGGTGAATATTATTAATGGTGCCGGCGAAACAGGTGCCATGCTGGCCGCCCATGAAGGTGTTAATAAGGTGGCCTTTACTGGATCAACTGCCGTAGGCCGAGCGATTCGTTTGGCAACAGCTGGCCAAGGTAAAAAACTAACCTTAGAACTGGGTGGAAAGTCGGCTTTTATAGTGTTTGAAGATGCCGATCTAGACGCTGTTGTAGAAGGCCTTGTTGACTCAATTTGGTTTAATCAGGGTGAAGTCTGTTGTGCAGGCTCACGCTTATTGGTGCAAGCGCCCATAGCGCAGCAATTACACGTTAAATTAAAACAGCGCATGCAGCAGTTGCGCACTGGCTCGCCGTTGGACAAATCTATCGATGTGGGTAGCCTTGTGAGCCAAGAGCAATTTAACCGCGTTAATCTATTGGTGAACCAAGGTTTACAAGCCGGTGGTGAGCTATTTCAAGCCCAACATCAAGACGCATCGACTAATTATTACCCACCTACATTAATTACCGACGTTGACACTAGTCATCCCTTGGTGCAAGAAGAAATATTCGGCCCAGTGCTGGTGTCGATGACCTTTCGTACCCAAGCTGAGGCCGTGTCTTTAGCTAACAATAGTCGCTATGGTTTATCGGCCAGTGTGTGGAGTGAAAACATCAACCGCGCCATGGATGTTGCGCCCAAGCTAAAAGCTGGAGTGGTGTGGATAAATAATCATAATCAATTTGATGCGGCCTGTGGTTTTGGTGGGGTTAAAGAATCTGGTTTTGGGCGAGAAGGCGGTAAAGAAGGTTTATACGAATACTTAACGCCTACTGGCCTAACTGCAGTGGCAGCGCCCAAGATTAAGGGAAATGCCTCCATGACTCCTAGCCCGGCCAAAGCCTGTGCTATTGATAGAACCTTAAAATTCTATGTGGCAGGTAAACAAGTGCGGCCAGATTCTGGTCACAGTCAAGCATGCCACAACCATGATGGGAGTGTTGCGGCACTGGTTGGTGTGGGTGGCCGTAAGGATGTTCGCAATGCGGTATCGGCTGCTTTAAAGGCATCGGCATGGACTCAGCAAACAGCCCATGGGCGTGCACAGGTGATGTACTTTTTGGCAGAAAACCTCGCTCAACGCGAAGATGAGTGGCTTGAAAGGTTACAGCAAGTCTGTGGCTATAGTAAAAAACAAGCCCAAACAGAATTTAATGCGTCTATTGAGTGCCTCTTTACTTATGCTGCATGGGCAGACAAATACGACGGTGCAGTGCACAATGCACCCTATCGTGGCGTGACCTTGGCTTTGCCTGAAGCGGTGGGAGTGATAGGATTAATTACACCGAAAAATCAACCGCTTATTTCCACCATTGCCATTATGGCGCCGGCCATAGCGATGGGTAATCGGGTGGTGTTAATTGCCAGTGAACGTTATCCAAGCATTGCCCTAGAACTGGTGCAAGTATTGGAAACTTCTGACGTTCCTGCAGGTGTGGTGAACATTGTGGCGGGTCCAAAAGCAGACTTAGCCGGCCACTTAGCTGGCCATGGTGAAGTAGAAGCCATGTGGTGCTGGGCAGATGAGCGTATTAATAAACAGGCCGAACAGGCCAGTGCAACAGATTTAAAGCGCATGTGGACTCACTCAGAAACAGATCGAGATTGGCTTGATCCGATACAGAGTGAGGGCTTGGAGTTTTTGCGCCAAGCCACACAAGTGAAAAATATTTGGACGCCATACGGCGACTAATTTAAAAGAAGAAAACGGCTTAAGCCGATTTAAGTAAAACTAGGAGAACCTAATGAAGTTAAATAAAATCACCATGGCGATCGCGGCTGGTACAGTTGCACTCACCGTAACCGCTGCTCAAGCAGACATTAAGCCAGCCGTTGTTTATGACAAAGCGGGTAAGTTCGACAAGTCATTTAACGAAGCCGTTTTTAATGGCGTTAAACGTTTTACTGCCGACACGGGTATCAGTGTTCGTGAAGTAGAACCGACCAACGAAGCTCAGGTAGAGCAGGGTCTTAAGAAGCTTGCTAAGCGTGGTAACAGTCCTATCGTTGCGGTAGGTTTTTCTCAAGCTAACGCTGTAAGTGCTGCAGCTCAAGCCTACCCTGACACTAAGTTCACCTTAATTGATATGGTGGTTCCAGAAGCTAATGTTCAAAACGTAGTGTTTAAAGAGCACGAAGGTTCTTTCTTAGTGGGTGCTTTGGCAGCGCTGAAGTCTGAAACAGGCACGATTGGTTTTGTCGGTGGTATGGACATTCCTCTAATCAGCCGTTTTGGTTGTGGTTACGAGCAGGGTGCTAAGCACATCAATGCAAGCATTAATGTGATTCATAACATGACAGGCTCTACTCCAGCTGCATTTGGCAACCCTTCTAAGGGCGGCGAATTGACGCGTAGTCAAATAGAAGCGGGCGCCGACGTGGTATTTGCTGCCGCTGGTGGCACCGGCTTTGGTGTTTACCAAGCTGCTGCTGATGCAGGTAAGTGGGCTATCGGTGTGGATTCTAACCAGAACCACCTACAACCAGGCACTATGCTAACGTCTATGGTTAAGCGTGTTGGTGAAGCTGCATATAAGAGCTACGCATCGGCTAACGATGGCACTTGGACCGCTGGTGTAAGCGTTATGGGCCTTGCTGAAGGTGGTGTTGATTGGGCTCTTGACGAGCACAACCGTGCTTTAGTTACGGCAGATATGGAAGCTAAGGTGAATGCAATTAAGGCGTCTATCATTGCTGGCGATATCGCAGTACATGACTATATGTCAGATAACACCTGTAACTATTAATTAATTAATAGTTTGCGATGGGGCGGTTTTATAAGAAACTGCCCCGTCGTTATTCTTGTCCGCAGACCCACCACCAAAGACTGATGACTATGACCGATAATTTCGCTATTGAATTAACTAATATTGATAAGCGCTTTGGTGCTGTGCATGCAAACGATAAAGTCTGCTTGCAAGTTAAGCGTGGCAATATACACGGCATCGTTGGTGAAAATGGTGCGGGTAAGTCCACACTAATGAGTATTCTGTATGGCTTTTATCAAGCCGATGCAGGGCAAATTAATGTACTAGGTCAGGCCTATACATTTACAGATTCCCATCAAGCCATTGCCGCAGGCATTGGTATGGTACATCAGCATTTTATGTTGGTAGAAAACTTCACCGTATTAGAAAATGTTATCTTAGGCAGTGAGGGCGGTGCTTTGTTAGCTAATGGTTTAGCTGCGGCTCGCAAAGAGCTCACACGTTTAGGTGATGAATATGGCCTTAGGGTAGACCTAGATGCCACCATTGATACCCTGTCTGTGGGTTTACAGCAACGGGTAGAAATACTAAAAGCGCTGTATAAAGGCGCCAAAATATTGATTTTGGATGAGCCAACGGGTGTGTTAACACCCCAGGAAACAGAAGAACTGTTCCGTATTTTTGAAGCCCTTAAACAACAGGGCGTCACCATTATGTTAATTACCCACAAATTACGCGAAATCATGTCCATTACAGACCAAGTGTCGGTCATGCGCGCAGGCAAAATGGTAGCCCACAGAGAAACACAAGCCACCAGTAGAGAAGAATTGGCTGAATTAATGGTCGGTCGTAAGGTGCTGTTGCAGGTGCATAAAAACCCAGCTAATGTGCGCCAACCGATGATGAAGGTTAAGCGCTTAACGGTGATGGATCGTCAGGGTGTTGAACGTTTAAAAGAGGTCACTTTTGAGCTGCGTGCCGGCGAAGTATTGGGCGTGGCAGGCGTCTCTGGTAACGGTCAAACGGAACTGCTTGAAGCGTTATCGGGCATCGTGCCTATTACCAGTGGCAGTATTGAAGTGTTAGGTTTTGAAATGGATGCTAAGCACCCATTGACCCCAGATAGGTTGCGCGAGCTTGGTTTGGCTCATGTGCCTGAAGACCGCCATCGTATGGGCTTAATTACCGACTTTAGTGCCAGTGAATCGGCCTTGTTAGGCTATCACACAGACCCTCAAATCAACTCAGGCATTTGGCTTAGTCACAGTAAAGTGAAGGCCAACTGCCAAGCGCTAATGAAGGCTTTCGACGTACGTCCAGCAGATCCTCAGTTAAAATCGGCTAATTTTTCTGGCGGTAATCAGCAAAAGCTTATACTGGCGCGTGAAATGGAACGTAATCCCGACGTATTACTCATTGGCCAACCGACCCGTGGTGTCGACATTGGCGCCATTGAATTTATTCATCAGCGTATTATCGACATGCGTGATGCAGGTAAAGCCGTGTTATTGGTGTCTGTAGAGTTAGATGAAATCATGTCTGTCAGTGATCGTATTATTGTCCTATGTGATGGTGAGATAACGGGCCGTATTGATGCGGATAAAGCCGATGAGCGAACCTTAGGCATGATGATGGCCAATGCCATAGACATATTAGACCCGTTACACAACATGGATGACCAACAGGCGGCCTCTAAACTGGCCTCTAGTCAGGAAACTCAAGTATGAACCGCGATACCCGAATTGCTTGGATCAACCGGCTACTGCTGCCGCTGCTTAATATATTGACCGCCTTTGCCGTCACGGCGGTGGTATTTTGGCTCATCGATGTGAACCCAATAGAAGCGGCTGAAGTGTTGCTTTATGGCGCCTTTGGTTACGAAGAAGGTATTGGCTATACCATTTATTACACCACCAACTTTAT
>TARA_B110000879_G_scaffold7024_1_pt1 | contig 15772 bp, 27 predicted proteins | sample TARA_B110000879 | Tara Oceans TARA_B110000879 (sample SAMEA4398094) | marine metagenome | biome: Polar Biome; feature: [SRF] surface water layer (ENVO:00010504); material: water (ENVO:00002006), including particulate matter (ENVO:01000060) such as... | depth 5 m
AGTACCCCTACAATAGACAAAAAAGAACCTAACTACCTACTTTATGGTGTGATAGGATTAGGAGTACTAATTGGGGCATTTTTAATATTTAAAAAGAAATAAAATTATGAAAAAACTAACAACAAATCAATGGTTATTACTAGGCGGTACTATTGGTGTGATTTATATTCTTTATAGCAAGAGCAAGAGAAAAGGCTCTGATATGATTAAAGATGCTTTAAACGGGCAAATACCCGATGTTTCAGTATCAGATGGGGATAAAACTATATTTAAACCCGAATATAGTATTCCTACGGGGGAAACAAAATATCCAATTAAACCACAAAAACCTAATAGACCAAAAAAAGGTGGTACAGTAGATTTGATTACAAATTCAAAAGATTGTAATGTCTTAATAAGTCAATGGAAAGGTATTCAAGCAAAAACAAAGTGGTCTAGTCAAGGAGCAATGATAAAAGCCCGAAATAAGTTTCTTGGAAATTGTATTCGACCATACCCCGTAACTTGATTAAATAAGATATATGAAAAAAAGAACTAAAAATATAATAATAGTGGGTGGCTCTTTGGCGGTGCTTTATTACTTAATAAGTGCTTATGCTTTTGGAGGAAAAAGTGGAGTAAAAAATATTTTAGGTATAAAACAAGAACCCCCAAAAAAGGTGGTAAAGCCAAAATCACCACTAAAAAAACCTAGAACACAACCAATGGTGGTTTATGGTGGTGGTGGTGGCAAAGGGGGTGGACATTTTACACAAACTTTTCCCGACACAGTACCTATGCCAACTCAACAAGGACACACAACAGAAGGTAATAATCAATCGGGAGGTAAAGTGCCAATTCAAGTTGTAATTCCTTATGTAGATAATAGTAACAATGTAAATTTATAAGAATATGTTTAAAGGAAAGTTTATTTATTATGGAATTATAATTGTTGGTGTAGGAGCAATATCTTATATGTACTTTTTATCTGATGCGGGTAATAAAGTATCTGATGCAGATGTTATAGATGATTTAATAAAAGATGGTAATTTAAAAACAAATTAATTATGGCAATAGGTAGAGGTGTAGGAGTTTGGACTGCAAATGAAGACACAGAATTTTCTAATTTTAGCCCCGCTATGGGGATTCCTATGATTGGTGGGGGAACGGGTAATTTCCAAGAATTGGTTGATAGAATTAGAGAGAAAGCCCTTAAAGATGCTTTAGACAAAAAGAACGCATTAGCAAAAGCTAAAGCAGAAACAGAAGCTAATACCAAAGCAGAAGATATAATTTCAGTTGAAAATATAGTAGTTGAAGAAACCGCAGATGCTCAAGACCCGCTAACGCTAGTGGCATCAAAAAAACCGCCATACTTACTTTACGGAGGTATTGGATTGGTTGTTATTATAGGTGCAATTTTAATATTTAGAAAAAAGTAGCTATGGTAGAATTATTAGGTAAGTCAGTAGGCGATTGGTCGGCTAATGAATATTCAAATTTCTCTAACCCTATTGAACGCCAATTAACAACGGGAATTGCGGGTTTTTTGCCATTACAAGGGGAAAGGAGAGGAAACGATTGGGGAATTTATACAAACGTAGGTAGTAGAGAATTAAAATCCCGAAAGGATACCGCTAAATTGTTATTAAATGATGGTTTCACTAAAGTTGATATAAGTCGTTTGTGGAGGAAATATCAAGACTATGTAAGTAGTAAATTTGATAAATCTAAATTTATTGCTTACGCTGAAAGAGAAAGGTTGATAGAGGAAGGAAGAAAAAGGGAGGATGATGTTATATATGAAGAAGTAAAAGAAGAAAAAGAAAAAGAAATTATAAATGATTTAAACCTTTTTCCACCAAAAAAAGAAGATACGGGTTCACTTACAAATACAAGTACCCCTACAATAGACAAAAAAGAACCTAACTACCTACTTTATGGTGGGATAGGATTAGCAATACTAATTGGGGCAATTTTAATATTTAAAAAGAAATAAAATGAATACAACAAATCCAAGAGAAGATTTATTTGCAGATTTTTTTCAAGTAAGCGGTAGCAGTACTAAATACAGTAATTTTTCATCGGCTAGTGCGAATCTTATGAGTGGTGGCGGTGGTAGTTCATCGGGGGGTAATTCTCCGCTTAGTATTTATGCGAGTAGAGGTAGAAAAAAGAGTTTTAGCGGAATGGTATTTAGAAAATATACCACCCTTTATGATAAGGTTGCTCAAGATTTTGGTCTTGTCGAACAAGAGATAAATGATTTTTGGAACGATTGGAAACTAGCGGGAAACTCTACTAAAGACACTAGTACATTCCATAGGTATGTTGAATTACAAAAAGGAAAAGTCTTACAAGACCAAATTATTAAAGACCAAAAAACATTATCTGAAAACGATGTAGTTGATGTTAGTGATGTTGATTTCACAAAAGAAGATAAAAAAGGCATATCTTTATTGTATATAGGATTAGGTGCAATTGTTTTGGTAGGTGCTACTATTCTTATTGTAAGAAAATAAATAAGACACACAAAGTAGTATAATTTAAAAAAATAAATAAATGAGTTTTTTAAGTGCAAATCAACAATATAAATTAAGCGGTTCATCTCTAAGTTTTACAGAATGGATTGAAAGAGAAAAATCAAAAGGTGTTGTTATACCACAAAAAGGTGTCACAGATGTTTACGAAAATGAAATATCTGAAAAACAAGAGGAACAATCGCTAGAGAAACAAGAGCCAAAAAGTTCTAAAACTCTTTTAGGATTAAATAAAAATATGCTAATGCTTTCGGGATTAGTTATTGTTGGTGCAATTGCATATAAGGTTTATACAAAGAGAAAATGATTTATAAAGTAGAGAGTAGATACCAACAGATGATGCTAGGCATTACTGTTCAAGTTTCAAGACCTACAAAAGTTAGGCTAAAAGTTGTTGATGCTGACAAGCCAAATACTGTTTTCACAAGCAGATACAAAACAATAAGTCAAAATTTTAAATTCTATGTTAGGCTACCTCTAACATCTCAAAGATTAAACATTATTTTAAGTGATGACGATAATGGAGGGGATATAAGTAGTAGGGTTAGGGTAATAAATATTGAAAAACTAGGTCTTGAAAAGAGAATGGATGAGGTTGACATAAATAATTATTCAGTGATGTCTTTTGTAGATTTTGCTCAAAAATTTAGCTTTAACGCATCTTATTTAGAGCCAAACAACTATGTTAGTGAGTTTGAAAATTATAAAATTGAATACCTACCTACCATCATTGATAGTAGAGGTAAAGAGTTAAAAACACCCGCTAGGATTAGTAATTCAACGGGGAGAATACAAGTATCAAAGAAGTATTTCAAGGACTATACAGTACCTATGAGAATGGCTATTTTGCTACACGAGTTTGCACATTTTTATCTTAATGAAAATATTGAAGATGAGATTGAAGCAGACTTAAATGGATTGTTGATTTATCTAGGACTTGGTTATCCTCGTATTGATGGATATGAAGCCTTTTTAAGAGTTTTTGAAGGAACACCATCAGCACAAAATAAAATAAGGTATGATGTTATAAACAAGTTCATACACGATTTTGAGAATAAAAAATATGTAATACATTAAAATTAAAGAAGAAAAATTAAAGAAAAAAAATAATGAATAAATTTATTATAAATAAAGGTTCGTTGGAAATTACAAGTGGAGAGACAGTTCTACTATTAACCCCACTTAAAAATATAGCTTTTACTTCTTTGCTATTATATCAAGATGTTCCAACAATATCTCTATACAACATTAACGTAGGGCAAAACGAATCATTGTTTACCGCACCACTATTACGAGTAGCTGATAACGATGGAAACTTTTTTACAATAGATTCTTTTTTAGCTTTCGCATCATCAAATTTTGGAATGACAATGACAGAGGGCGATAGCCCAACACCAAGACCCACACCGACAGATGGAATAACTTTTAAATTTCCAATAGAAAGTGGACAAACAATATCTGAAAATGACTTTGTTCAACTAAGTGATAGGGGAGAAATTTTTAAAGTAGAATCAACGGGAAGCGTACCTCTTACAATGCCTCTTGGGGAGTCTAAAATATTTTCAGAAGAAACTGCTCCCGAACAAGATAGAGATAACTTGGTAAGGTGGATAGATGATGATAATTTTATTTTCCTTTACAGTCATTTTAGTGCTTCTGAGGAAAACTTCGGATATGAAGCATATATTATAGGAGGTTTTAAAAATAGCAAAGGAGATTTAGAATATAGTAAAGAACCCACCTTGGTTTATTCAGATGCAAGAACCGTTGAATTTGATTTAGATAAAACCTCCTTGGTAGAAGGAAGGATAAGAGGTCTTTGTTCACTACTTCCTATGAATAGTAGAGACGGAATAGGTGTGGCTTTTGAATATCAAATAGCTACACAAGAGTTTGTTTTTGGAGATTCGTATAAAGAGGATTATGGACAAGGAGATACTAATAACAGTATTTTAACTGATAGTCTTGGTAATGGTAAATATTTACTTGCCACTACTTATTCTCGATATGGCACACAAGCAGTTTATACAGCATTTGTTTCAGAAGATTTAGTAATAGTGTTAAATGAGAAAATTTCAATTGAAGAAAATCAAGGTAGGGGGCATCTTGTTAGCATTAGTGAAACTAAGGCAGTTCTTTTGTATAACACTAGGGATGCTGAAATGAAATCGACAATTATTAATATTACTCCTAAAGGCGAGGTTTCTTTGGGGAACACAAGTGAGGGTAATTTTGAATCTTTCTCTTATTCTCAATGTACCGCAAAACTTAATGACCAAAACAAATTTTATGCTTGTGTTCCCGATGCAAGAGGGGGGAATGCAAAAATAGTAGAACAAACTTACGATACTGTAAATGATATAGTTGTATGGAATCCAAATTCAGTTGAATTACCCATCAGTATATATACAACAGATATTTCATTTTACCCTCTAACGAATGTTTTGGCTCTTAGTGGGGTGGTTAATAATAACATTCCTAGCTTATGTATAATAAACTTTGCATCAGCATCTACTATTGTTAGTGCAATTGGCACAACATCGGGTGTTAATGTTGGTTGTGATGTGAATAGTATTGGGGGGGTTGTATTTAGTTATGCTTCGGATAGTGGTCAAGAGGCTAGGGGTTCTTCTTCTTATGGCGAATTAGGGGATTTTGTAAGTAATTTAGACCCCTTAAAAACAATTGGTGTTGCATCTGATAGTTTAGGAAATGTAGAAATTAGTGGTTCTGTGATAACAAACTCAAGTTTAGATTTAACAGTTAACTCAAAGGTATATGTTGATGGAACGGGTGTTATAAGTACTACTAATTCTGATGGTGCTATTAGTATTGGGTTTGCAATTACAACCACCTCATTTATACTAGAGGTAAGTAGATAGATAATATATTAATATTAAATAATAAAAAAGGGTATGATTAAATTTATCACAAATGGTGGTTCATTGGAAGTTAAAAATGGTGGAGAGGCGGTCTTGTTGTTTACTCCAATGAAAAACATAGCTTTTACTTCTTTAGAATTATATCAAGATATTCCAACAATATCTCTATACAATATTAACGTAGGTTTAAATGAAAGATTGTTTTCCGCACCACTATCACAAGTAGCGGATAATGATGGAAATTTTTTCACAGTTGATAGCTTTTTAACTTACGCATCTCTAAACTTTGGAATGACACCAACAGAAAGTAGCACAACATCATCGGGAGCAGTAGTTATGGCAAATGGTACTTATGTAAACTTCGGAGCAAGTGGAGGAGGTGCAGATATATTAGGAGGAAGTAGTGTGGATTGGGGTGTAGTACAAGTTAGTTCATCAGACCACTTCCCATTTTTAGTTGTACCTTTTAAAGCAAAGATTAAAGCAATAGGTATTCAATGGGGTTCAACCATAGATTATCAAACTGCTCGAGGAAGTTCTACTGTTACCTTTAAAGTATCGGGTGCAGATTTTGGAACTGATGTAACTGATGTAAATAATTGGTCGGTTATAGGAACTCTTACCACAGAATGGGATGGAACTTCGGGAGCCTCCCCCGGTTTCTTAGAAGAAGTTGATTTTCAATTCGACAGTAATTTAATACAAGTTACTGCGGTAGCAACTTCGGGATTCTCAAATACGGGAGAAGAAGTAGAGATAACAGTCCTTATAGAACAAGTAGTGTAATATGGCACATCATATATATTAAACATAAATAAGTAAAATATGTCAAGAGAAATAATTAGAACACTACCAACCGCAAGTTCAAACGATTTAGTTTGGATGGCTTGGTACGATGCCTTAAAAAAGCAATTTGGTAAAAAGAAAGCTAATGGTCTTTTCACATCTGCTTGGGATTCACAACTTGCAACGGGAGGAGATGCCAATACAAGTACTTTAAGACAACATCTTAACAAAGAAGGCGGTATTGATATAAGCGGTGGTTTTTGGGGAGAAGTAAAAGACAAAACATTTGATGTTGGAAACTTCCTTGGGGATTATCTAGTAATGGGTAAATATCTTGGAATAGGGCTTGGTGTTATAGTTGTTGGTGGTCTTGGACTACTTGTTTACAATTTAGCTAAAGACCCCGAAAAGGCAGTAAGAATCGGTTCTGCGATAGCAACAAGAGGAATGTCAGAGGGAATACCTAAAAAATAAAGATATGACAAAGAAGAATAAAATTATATTATATGGAGGTATTAGCTTTTTAACTATAAGTTATATTATTTATAACAGATGGGAAAAGCGTATATTCTACGATGAAATACTAAAAAGAATTGGTGGTGGTTCAATTAAATTTTCAGAGTTAAAAATTTGGAACTCGTCTTTTCTAAGCAGTATTAGGTCAAGCGGTAAAAATTATCAAACATATAAACAAGATGTTTTAAATGAACAAGCAATAAAACTAAATGATGCTATTTCGGGTGGCGGTACTGACGAAGATAGGGTTGTTTCAGTATTTAGGTTTTTTAATTCTAAAATAGGCATTGCAGAACTTGTTAGTTATTACAATAAAAAATACGCTACGGATTTAAAATCAGACTTAGAAGATGATTTAAGTGATTTTTGGTTAACTAAAATTGGGTCTATTGTAAGTCAGAAGCCCGATGTAATTTATAATTAATATGAACGAGAAAACATTATATGCAATTGGAGGTTCTATCCTAGTTTTATCATTAGGCTATTTTGGGTACAAACTATCTGTTGCTCAAAAACAAAAAGAAAAGGCTAAAAAAGGAAATAGCATTGAACAAGGTGGAGAACAAGGTGGCAACGATGATAATACGCAGTCTTCTCAAGGTGCAAAGGAATCAAGAGATTCATTTCCTCTTGTTGTGAGTGCTTTTGGGTACAAAGTACAATTATTGCAATCAGCATTAAATAAATTAGGAGCATCTTTAACAGTAGATGGTAAATTAGGAACAAAAACCTATGAAGCTATAAACGATAATGGTGGATTACCTTTTTATACTTGGAATAGCGGTTGTGAAATTGGAAATGTTTGTTCTTTACAAAAAGAAGATTACGAAACAATATTAGCAAACGCAACTAACGAGGGTTGGATAGTTAAAAATGCAGAGGATTTAGCATCTGAATCTTGGTTGCCTTTTGTTCAAGATGGGGATGATTATGCTTTTAACAATTTAAAAATGTAACTATGGCTAAACCTTATTTTAATAAAAGACTATATCCGATAACAACAAATTGTCAAGTATTAGATGCTCAAGTAAGTAAGCTAAGAGATGACAAAGACCTTGTTTATAGAAACTTAATGTCGGGGGATAGAAGAACTGTAAAGGATTTACTATTAAATAAAGAGGTACAGTTTGAAAATCAAAAATGTAGTCAAGTGTTAGAGGATTCTAGTGTTTACGGAACACTTGATATGACACAAGACGAGTTTGAAAAGTTAGAGCAAAGTATAATAGTAGAATCAAACAAGAAAAGACAAGTTATGCTTGTTACGGGAGGTGTTGTTTTATTAATCGGTTTGGCAATATTTATAAAATAAAGATATGGGTTGGTTAAAAGATGTATTTAATCCTAGCGGAGCAGAAAATGATAGGTATAACGACTTACTTAATAAAAAAAGGAGAGAATACCCACAACTAGTTTATGACTTCTCTAAATGGAAGGTAGTAAGTCCAACTGTTAAGTTATCTAAATGTCAAGACTTAGGTGCTGATGTTGAAGTATTAAGGCTTTTAAAAGCGGGTAAATTAGACGACAACGCATTATCTGATGGTCATAGAGTTGATGAAAGAGGAATAAAGGTTTACACAAAGTTGTATAACGAATACAATAATGTTTATAGAAAAAGATATTGCGACCCAATTTTAAATACTAATATTCAGAATCAAGATGCAATTCAGCTTAAAAGGGAAGCAGACCAATTACAAGATAGAATAGAAAAAGATACTGACAAGCAAAGAACAATTATTATCGCAGTTGGAGGTGTTGTTTTATTATTAGGTACGACATTAATTTTAAGAAAACTATAATGAATAATATAGAGATAAATAGTATTGAAGATGTAGGTTTTTCAAATCCTAGTAGCAGACCACAATGGAGTGGAACTAATGGAGAAGAAGAATATGAAAAGCCTTACTTTGGTCAGTTAGACCCAAATTGGAGGGAAAAGGCTCAAGAATTATTAGATGAACAACAACAGATAATGAGAGAGGTAGAAGATTCCCAAAGAAAAAAAAGTCTTCCCAAAGAGATTATGATTTTTGGCGGGGGGATAGTTATATTGCTTACAATTTTAATAATTTATAAATACAAAAAGAAATAAATATGAACTCAAAAGAAAATTACCAAAATGCTTGTGGTTGTGATTCTCATTCAAACGTGGATGGTCAAACAATAGAACAAGGAGGTAGAGATATTTTAAACACAGTAAAATCGGGTGCTTATGACATTTTTGATGTTGTTAAAGGTACGGGAGAATTTGTTGTAGAAGAAGCCCAAGAAGGGTACGAAAAGGTTAAAGAGCAAGGCGTAAAACTAGATGAGAAAGAAAGAATTATCAAGTCTGTTCCAAACTCTTATATTGTATTTGGTGCAATCGGGCTTTTAATTTTTAGTATGGTAAAAAAATAATGAAAAAATTATTATTTATAATCGGTTTAGGTGGTATTGGCTATGGTCTTTACTACTACTTTAAAAGTCAATTAGATTTGGCTCTTAACTTTGATTTCAAGTTTAAAGATGTTCAATTGGAAGACATTGATAAAGATGGGGTTAATTTAGCGTTGGTAATATCGGTGTTAAATAAGTCATCTTTTGCTTTAGAAGTAAAGGATTATGATATTAATATGATTTACGAAGGAACTAAAATAGGTAACGCTAAAAGTGTTTCTAGTTTTACAGTTCAAGGAGATTCTTGGTTCGATGTACCCGCAAAGGCTTATATTAAATTTAAAGGTTCAGAGGGTATTTTAGATGATTTAGGTATTTCTTTATTAAAAAGTAAACCCGTAGATGTTGATTTTGTAGGTAAGATGAATGTTGTGTTTGCTAATTTGCCAAAGGAGGTTATTTTTAATGTTAAAGATGTTGTATTGACTGAAAACTTAGCTGAAACAATAGGTATTGGTAAGACTATTGGTAAGCTAAATAAATTCTTAGATAAATTAGGTATAAAAATATAAATTGTTTTAGTAAATAATTTATCTTTACTATTTATAAATAAAAACAAGAGATATGATTTTAGGTAAGACACAAAAAATAATGAAAACGGGTATTGCGAAGTATTCTAAAGAGTTTGAGATAACTAAGGATAACACGCAAATACTTATAACTGCCCAAGAAAAAGATGGGGCATTAACTTTTAGGATGTGTAATTGTTGGAGTCCAAAGCAAAGAGTTGGTTTCAAGGATATTATGGATGTACGGGTTGATATGTTAGGGTTTGAGATGATGGCATCTCCGTTTTTAAGTAAAAGTGTTGAAATGTATGCTAAGTACTATGATGTTCTTGTGAAAGAGATAAATCTATTCATTTTTGAAAAGAACGATAAAGTAGGAGTAGCGGTTTACGAAAATAAAAAATTTAAAGAAGCGGTATCACTCGAAAAACAATTTGAAAGATTAGGCTTATAAATAATAATAAATGGCAGTACAAAGAACTATACGTAAAAAAGCAACTTCTGTTAGTGCAAAAGATATGGAGTGGATAAAACACACTCTAACAGAAATTGATGACGATTTAAAACTTTTAAAACAAACTGTTATTGGTAATAAAGAATATGGTCAAAAAGGCTTAGTTGAGCAAGTTAATGAGCATAGAAAATATATAGAAAATGATAAAAGCCTAAAAGCTAAATTCGTAGGTGCAAGTTTAGTCGTGGGAACTCTTTGGACTTTATTACTAAAGTTTTGGGATAAAATATTTCTATAAAATAAAAAAAATAAAATTATGACTAGAGTAACAACATCACAATCAAACAACATAACATCACCCGATGGAAATTCACTTGCGGTTTATAAAAGGACTGCAAACGGTCAATATATAGTTAAAGACGTTAATGGTAAAGAGGAATTTCTTACATCAGAACCTATACCTCTAGTGCCATCTACAAACGGTGGTGTTTCTCTTTGGATTCCTTTTTCTACCGAATTTGCCGATAATGTAGCGTTAGAAATTATTGATTTCGATTTTAGTGCAATTGAGAGTGTAGTAAACTTTGATGCTCCATTTTTTATAATGGCAACGGGAACTATTTTTTGTACTCAAAGTGCATCTCCAAATGACCCTACAAAAATTAACTCGGCATCTAATTATTACAGATGTGCTTTTAACTTACTAGCGAGGTATATTGGGGGTTCTTGGCAAACTCAGAACTCACAAGATGAATTGTCATCAGCAGATGAACCCGTTGATTTATCTTTTGATTCGTCAGAATTAAGAATATTTACCGAAACCGTTGGATTTTCGGATGTAGGTACAAACAACCCTAAACTAATAATTACTACAAATATCTCGGGTTCACAAGCGGGAAATTGTACTGCAATAGTAAACGGGTATGCAATGGTAAATTATACTGCCTATGCAATAGACCCTCTTACAAACAGTCCAACCGCAACGGGAATACAAGATTTACCAATAATAACAGTTAAAGGAAGTTAATTATGGGAGTAGCAATATCAACACCAAACAATATAAAATCACCTAATGGGAACTCTTTAGCGGTATTTAAAAAGCCACTCGAAGATAATTTTTCTATTAAGGATATTAATGGTATTGTTGAAGATTTAAAGGTTCTACCAAACCCTAATTCATATAATGATAACGGTTCGATTGTAAGGTTTACTTCTTTTTCTCAACCATTTATAGATGCTACATCAACTCCTTTAATAGAGTTTGATTTTAGTACGCTTATTGAAAAGTATAAGGAAAGTACGCCAAACTGTCAATTTACGGGAACTATTTTTTGTACTCAAAGTGCTTGTGCTGATAGTCCTTCTAATGATGCGGGTACATCAAATTATTTACGAATATCTTTTAATTTACTAGTCCAAGTTAATCAAATCGGAGAGTTGAAGTATCTTTTTAGTGTATCAGAAGTTCCCGCAAGTCAAGAGCCAACTGCTCAAGCAATTAATAGTCTTGTTTTATTTTCGTTTTTTGACGAAGCTACTATTACAGATGTAAATGGTAATGCTATATCTCAAAACACTTTTAGTTCTATTAGTACATTAGTGTTTAACACTAAAACAAATATTACGGGAACTTCTGAATCAACGTCAGTAAAAAATAATAATGGTTGGGTAGAAATAAACCAAACATCTAGCGGAAGCACAAATGGTAATAGTGCAAGTGATTATTCTGAATCAGTAGATGTAAAAATAATAGGAAACAATTTAAACCCAAGTTAAATACAATTTTTTACATAAAAAAAATTAAGATGGAGAAATTACCAATACGATTACAGATACTAAACGACTTTATTTGGGAGAAACCTCAAGTAGTTGTTAAGTTATTAAAGGAAAACGGAATTAAGGTTTCAAGTAAACCAACGTTACCCGAAATAATAAGAAAGTCAGTACAAGCGGTAACAGATGAAAATCAAGGCTTTATTGATGATGTAGATAGAGAGATTAAAACAGAAGGCGAAAGCGGTATTGTATTTACTACTGCGTTAGTAGTATCATCTCTAATTAGTATTGGTGGTGCTATTCTTGGAGCAAGTCAAGCAAAGAAGCAAAGGAAAGCAATGCTTAATATGAAGCTAATGGAGTTGGCAAGTAATGAAAAACTTACTTATGCCAATATTCAAGCAATGAAAGAGCAAGGTCGTATAGAGATTCTAACTAACACTCTTTTAGAGTATGGTAAAGCACTTCAAAGTGAATCAACTCAAAGGCAAAAAGATACGGGTTTATTTATTGGTATAATGGGCGTGGGATTAGCAGTAGTATATGCAACAACACAAATTTTTAAAGAATAAGGTATGAAAAAGATTAAATATTTAAACGCATCGGGAGTTCCCTCAACCGCACCATCGGGTGGCGGTGGTGCAGACTTGATTGCTCAAGGTGTTCAAGTATTGGTTGGTCTTGTATCTAGTTCAATTTCGGCTAAAAAGAACAGAGAGTTGCAAGAACAATTAGCAAAACTAAGTTTAAAGCAACAAAAGGAACTAACCGAAAGACTTCAAGATGTAACTAGTGATGTAGACAGATTACGTATTATGTATAAGACTTTTGCGGTCTTGGAGAATCAAAAATTAATAGACAGTAGAAAAGACAAACAATTAACACTATTTTACTTTCTTGGTGGAGGTAGTTTACTTTTAGTAGGAATGGCAATAATATTTAAAAGAAAAAAATAATGGATAACGAAACAAAAAACATTTTAAAGATTTTAGGCGTAGCAGTAGTTGTTTTATTTCTTTTAAAACCAAAAAAGGTTAAGTCTTTACTAGGTAAATCCTCAAAAGATAAAGATAGTGTAGCACCACCAAAAACAGAATCAAGTAATGTTGCTAAAGTTGGCTCGGAGCAAGAGTTTGAAAACGCAACTGTTTCTTTAAAAGCATTTAGAAGTGCGGTTAATAATAAAGAATCAAAATCAGAGTTAGACAAGCTAAATAGAATACTTTTAAAAGATTACGGAATCAAAGTGTTTTTAGATGAAAAAAGCGGTAAATTAACCGCAAGAAATAGCAAAGGCGAAGATGTTGCTAAAGAAGAATAAATATGGCGGGATTATATGCTCCTATTATAACTGTATCTCCAACACCATTTATATCAGTAGATACAAGTGATTTAACATCGTATGATGAAATTCAAGAAACACAAGGTACAATAGTGTATCAAGCTGAATCTTTATACTTTCAAGCCAACACAATAGAGCAGATTAACGAACCTATTGATGTTGAAATTTATAATGCAGATGGAAAGCTAGAAAAAAACAAGCGTGTTAATGTTGCAGATACGAACCAATTCCAACCCATTAAAAATATAGATTTAAAAAAAGAGCCTATTATATTTGATGGTAGGACAAGAATAAATCTAAACCTACTTCCGCTAGAAAACATTAAGTTATATTTCAATACAAGGCAGTTAGAACCTACCGACTTTTTGAAAGGGGGGGCTGATTTCTTTAGTGAAGATTTCCTAGATACTTATGGTTTTTTTGATGATTACGATGACAAGATTCAAGAAAACATAAGAGAAATTAGACAAGGATTAGAAAATAATAGTGCAGATATAGGATTTTAAAATGGCTATAATTGAAAAAAAATATTGTGTTCTTTATAATAGTGATAAGTCAATCTTAACACTACTATTTTCTAAAAATCAAAGTATAAATACTTTGCATAAATCTTTTGGAACGGATAGCTATCAAGATTTAGTAGATTTCATCTATAATAATAACTTATACGAAGATGACAAAAGCAATATCAATTATAAAAAATTAAATCGTTTAGAGGAAAATGTAGAGGAAACTCTTTTAAAATATGATGACTAATGGCGGGAATATCGCAAGACATATCACTTCAAATAAAAAATAACCTTAATAGAAAAGCTACTTTTTCACTTTTAGGCGGTACACAAGACCCTTCTAATGGTCAAGCAAACGCTAAAACTCTTTATGATTGGGATTTGACTGCTGAAACATTTGCCAATACAAACGTTCTTACTATTGAAGCCTCTACAATTACAAATCCAACAGTAATTACCTATGAAGTAGTAAACCAAGATGGTGCTATAACAGACCTTCAAACAGTTGTAAGGCTTTTAAACACTCTTAATTTAGGGGTCTTTAATCTTGATGGAAATGTGGTTTGGATACTTGATGATATCAATATTTTTGGAAATATATCTATATTAATATCTTTATCATTTGATATAGATGATTTTGTAGAGGAAGCATATAACTACTTTGACCCACTAAATAAAACTCTTTTAGTAGATTTCAGTACAAATTACAAGGCATCTATTCAACAAGCGGTAAATACGATTCCCGATTTTGTGGATTTTGTAGAATCACAAGGTTGGAGTTTATGCTATCCGACTAATGCATCAAACATAGATTTGAATAGAGTTACTGCGGGAAGCATCTTCCTTACAACTGATACGGGTGGAGTTTTGGCAACAAACGAGTACACGAGTGGTACAAGTTTTAATATTGGGGGATTCGACAACGCTTTATTGTATGCACCCGATATTAATTCTTTTAAAACCTTACAGAGTTTAACTTTTGATGCTCCTTTGCTCACAACAGTTAATGCTTATATTTTTAAATATATATTTGAAGCACCCCTCTTTTTATCTTTTAATCAAAACCCCGCTTTAAATAATGGTTTTCAGTTTTTAGACCCTTCATATTTTCCAAGTCCAACTTTATTTGGAACTAATAGCTTTAAGATGCCACCTTTCGGAACAAACCAACTAAATCTATATGGTGCGGAATTTCCTAAATTAGATATTCAAGCGGGAATATATAACATAAGTGCATCTCAATCTGCACAAGATATTGATTTAATAAATGTTAATAGTAGTATAGTTTTTGACACTATGGGTCAAGGCACTACCTTAACATTAAGTAAATTAATAGAAAGTCTTACAAGTACCATTTTATTAGATTTTAGTTCATTGAGTTTAGTTGGCGATAGTCAAAGCATTGCTATTTCCACAACAGACACTACTAAACAAACAGTAACTCTTTCTAATGAGTTCAATTCAATTTTTAACTATGCTACGGGATTTAAAGGTGACGCGTTTAGACTTGGTTCTGTGGCGGGGGGAGGAACGGAATGTGATATAATATATAACGACAACATTACGCCATTAAATTTAGGGTTTCAAACAATTGATTTAGAGCAATCTTTAACAACCAACCTTCCTCCTATTGGTTCGGGGGGTGGTAGAATGGGCTTTGTTAATGGTCTTGACTATACACTTGCGTTAGATTTATCTTCTCAAACATTAATTATTGGTAGTTTTGCAATGGAGTATTTCAATAATTGGTTTTTGGAATTAGGAACACAAGAATTTCTATCACAAACTTCCGCAGTTACAACGGGGTTATTTGGAATTATACTTACTGCTGACTTTAATACATTTGTTTTAAGTGGTCAAGGCATTAGTGGTTATTATGCATTAATTGATAACGGATTTACAATAACCACACCCTTTGGTGCTATTACTAATAATAGATTTTCTTTTACACAAAGCGTAGGTCAAGAGTTGCTAATAAGGTCAACTTCGGGTCTTGGTCAATCTGTATTTGAAACAACAACTGCAATTAAAGGTAGT
>TARA_B110000879_G_scaffold115421_1_pt1 | contig 15665 bp, 18 predicted proteins | sample TARA_B110000879 | Tara Oceans TARA_B110000879 (sample SAMEA4398094) | marine metagenome | biome: Polar Biome; feature: [SRF] surface water layer (ENVO:00010504); material: water (ENVO:00002006), including particulate matter (ENVO:01000060) such as... | depth 5 m
TGTAAAAATGATTAAATGGTAAAAATATTCTAATATGTTTACTATAAATTTGACAGATAACTCTATGATTTAACATGATTATAATACATGTTATATTGTATATCCCATTGTTCTAATAATTCAAGAGAAATCGTTGGTATAATAGGATGTGACTCCCAAAAATATTTACAAAATGCCCATTGAAATTGAATATCATGCGCATATAAATGACTGTAATTTTTCTTTAAAAAGTCATCTATTTTTGGTGGTAATAGATTAAGATTTTGTGGAGGCAATACATAAGATAATTGTGTATATTGTGAAAAAGGAGTATTACCAGTTTTCAATGTAATAATATTATCGTGAATAAAGTTGGTATGAAAATGCGGAATATATTTGCAAAGATCCGTGAGTAATGGTGGATAATGATAATTATATTTCCATTTCCAATGAGGACATCCAGTAGAATAATATTTAAATACCCATTCTAACCCTTCAATATAATTAGTAGATATTTTACAAATATTATCATTATCTCTGCTACAATTAAAAAGTGTTTTATAATATCTATCTTCCCACTTATTATTTTCAGGTGATATATATAATTCATCGAACCGATATATAGTGGGTATATTTTGAAAATAATTATCAAGTTCAGTATCGGTAGTAGTCTTATATTTACGTTTACCAAATTTTGTTCGAGTTTCATATTCAATAGTTAATAATTCATGTTCCCGCTTAGCTAATTCATTAACAATTTTATTAACAGATTTCCATTGTATAGTGAAATCTCTACCAATGATAAACGAATTAACCTTGTTTCCAATATACATTCTATATACATCCATTAAAACTTGAATCCCATGTGTACGAATATTCATGGAAGGAAAATGTGGTAAAAAATCATTCCCCATAAAAAAACACAAAAATATATAATCATATATTCGATGTGAATCGATATTGGAACACCTCATTTCAGTTAAAATCGAAGAAGATAATACTTTCATATCTAAAAAATAAGGTAATGTAGGATCATGGGAAGATTCGATAGGAAAATACTGCTTTAAAAATTCAGGAGCTTCTCTAAAAATGTAAATATTATTACAAAATTGTAAATGAAAAATGGACAACATAATAAGATCAGAGTCTAAACCATACAAAGCAATGTTTTCATTTAAACAGGGGTTTTTTCGTAAATACGAGAATAACTTATGTTCGCCTTCACCTGGTTCATTCGACCCAGAAACAATAATTTTTTTAATATTATATTTATGTTCCATATTAGTAAAAGTATAACTAATACGGTTAGAAAGTGATGCCATAAAATTTGTGCCGGGAGTGATAGCAGATGTATCCCACTTAGGTAGATTATCATTATTAATACTAGAATTAGAAATATATTTATTTTTATATCGTCGAACTCTCTGTTGATCCATTTTGGCAAACGGTGCAACACCATCAAATGCAATAAATAAAGAAGACGTAGGTTTAATAATTTTAATGTAATTTTCAATCGACAATATAACCTTGTCAATAATAATTTTTTCATATAAATCACAACTCATATCAAATTTGGTAGAATGTACAGCATCATAAATGATAGAATTACAATCCATATATAAGTGTTGAAATCCAGTACATGAGAAGAATCCAATATTACGTATAATATTAGAATAATTTCTAATAATATGCGAAAAATAACTAGGTATTCCCATGGTGTTGTCTATAATAATAAGAATAAAAATTTTATATCATTTTTTTAATTAATTAAATTGCTCAAATTCTATTATATAGTGAATATAATGACAAAACTGAAAAAGGTAAATAGTTTTAGTGTACTAAAATTAGATATTAGTAATAAAAAAGAAATGCCAAGTGTTGTAAATTTTATAACATCAAAAATCTTGTATATACGCGAAATAATACAAAAAACTATATTATCAATAAAAAAGTATCGAATATACCATATATTTAGTGAGAATGATGCAAAATTATCAATAACAATATTAACCGAATTATATGAAAAAAATCAAAAATTGTACAATACAATAACAGAAGACATAGTAAATTTTTCAACCGAAGAGATGATAGATAATCTACAACAAATAATAGATAAATTATCAGTTATAATCTGTGGTTTTGGTACACAACATATATCAGATCTCTTATTTGTGAGTTTTGGTACAGAATTTAAAAATATGAAGCAAAAGAATGATATAATTCAATCAAAATATGATTTACTAACAAAATATGTTGAACCAGTTGGGTATAAATTAATCCATTGGAAGCCAGGTTATGTATATGATAAATCAGGGTCAACTATATTGTGCTGTAATAAACAGGGTGAAGAGATATTAGAAATGCATAAAGTAGCAACATTAGAATGTTTTGATCTAGATTATACAACAGAAGATAGTACAACAGAAACTTTTTTTCAAAATACGAATGGTGTACGTATAGTTATTCAAAATGAAAAGGCAAAAAAAACATTAATAATAACAGGTATGATACTAGATATACATATTGAATGTATAACAGGTGAATATATAGATGAGCGAATATGGCAATTACAGAATATGATAGATACATATTCAACAGACAAAGAATTATCAAAAACAATAATAGAAAATTTAACCATAAAAGAACTATTAATATTAGGAAATGAGGACATTTTAAAGAAAAGAAATATAATAAATACCGATGTAATATTATGTCAAACAACAAACATAGATGATTTATCAAAGAAATTTACAGAAATGACTACATATGAACAACGATGTATGATATTAAATTTATTGTTGTATGAACGAGACAAAGAGATAGAATATATATGTTATTTACTGTATGATTTATTACATAATGCGAGTGGAAAATTTAATGTCCAACAAATGATTTATGATAGTTTACCGTGGAAAGTTCGAGATCAAATGAAAGATGTAGTAAAGTATAATTTAAAATACTCAAACGATATGATAGCAAAATGCGAGAATAATAAAATATCATTAGAACAACAAATATGTTTAATGAAAGCGAATGAAAATATAAAAGAAAAGGCATTAATAAAATTAAAAGAACTTAAATCTCGACCAGATGAAATGGGTGTAAAAATCAAACAATACCTAGAAGGTTTGATTCGAATACCATTTGGTATATATAGAACAGAATCAATATTAACATTATTGAAGCAATGTAGTAAAGATGCAGTGAATTTGAACGAATACTTAATTAAATTACAGATCAGTCATACAGTAAAAAATAAATATACATTAAATGAATTGTCTAAATTTATTGAAGAAGTAAGAAAGGGAATAAGTAATCAATTTCACAAATATTTAACCTTACATTTGTCGAGTTATACGGTAAAAATATTAAATCAAGTAATAAGATACAAATGTAATGATAAAATATTACAAAAAACCTTACTCCGTATGCATAAAAATGATAAAATCAAATGGATAATTGAAGAAACTAATCATACAAATATAGGTGAACATTTACAAATGATTGATATAATAACACCAACTATAACCGGATATGAAGATTATTCGCATATAATAGATGTAACATTAAAAATAGATAGAGAGATAACAAATGTAGAAGAAAATATTACCCAAATAGAAGGCGTATTAGATGACTCGATATATGGACATACTTATGCAAAAACTCAAATAATGAAAATAATAGGACAATGGATTAATGGTGAACAGAAGGGGTATTGTTTTGGGTTCGAAGGTTCTCCAGGTATAGGAAAAACATCTTTGGCAAAGCATGGTATAACAAAATGTTTAGTTGATCATAATGGGGAATCTAGACCATTTGCATTTATAGCAATGGGTGGCGCAAGTAATGGTTCATCCTTAGAAGGGCATGGTTATACTTATATGAATTCAACATGGGGGCGTATAGTAGATATAATAATGGAAACCAAATGTATGAATCCAATAATATATATAGACGAATTAGATAAAGTAAGTAATACAGAAAATGGCAAAGAAATAATAGGTATATTAACACATTTAATTGATCCTACACAAAATGATTCATTCCACGATAAATATTTCGCAGGAGTCGATATAGATTTATCAAAAGTGTTATTCATATTTTCGTATAATAATGTAGAATTAATAGATAAAATATTACTAGACAGAATACATAGGATTAAATTTGAAAATTTATCATTAAATGATAAAAAGGTAATAGTTCGAAAATATATTTTACCAGAGATAAATGAAAAGATGGGATTTGATAATATTATAGAAATAGAGGATGATACAGTAGAATTTATAATTACAAGTTACACATGTGAACCTGGGGTAAGAAAATTAAAAGAAATAATATTTGATCTGTATGGTAGTATAAATTTAGAATTATTAAAATCAGGTAATAATACAATAAATTTACCAATAACATTAACAACACATGACATAGAAAATAAATATTTGACAAAATATACAAAAATAAAGGAGCAATTAATTTATAACCAACATCGAGTTGGAATAATCAATGGATTATGGGCAAATTCATTAGGTATGGGTGGAATAATTCCAATCCAAACCCAATTGTATCCAACTTCTACGTTTCTTGAATTACAGTTGACTGGATTGCAGGGTGACGTAATGAAAGAAAGTATGACTGTTGCAAAAACATTAGCATGGAGTCTAACCAGTGATGAAATAAAAAAAGAGTGGTTAGTGTATTTTAATGAAACAAAATGTCAAGGATTACATATCCATTGTCCAGAGGGTAGTATATCAAAAGATGGACCATCGGCTGGAACGGCAATTACAATTGCTATTTTTAGTTTATTAAATAAGAAATTAATACGAAATGATATAGCAATAACAGGAGAAATAAGTTTAAGTGGAGAAGTTACTGCGATAGGTGGTTTAGATATAAAAATAAATAATGGAATAAGAGCGGGTGTAAAAACCATATTATATCCACAACAAAACCATATTGAATTTATTAAATGGAAAAAATCAATAGATAAATGTAATCCTGATATTAATTTCATAGAAGTGTCATCAATAACAGAAGTATTTAACCATGTATTTGTGGAATCCAAAAAATAATAAGCTGATTAGTATATATAATGGTTGAAACTTCGTCACCTACTTATTTAATATACTTAATAACACCATATATTATTGTATCGTATTTCTTAATATATTCTATTATACACTCCCGAATAAGTGGTTTAATATATATAACAGGTTTAATAGTATGTATATTTTTTACTTCTTTTATGGGAAATGGTATAGAGAATATATTTCCATCAGGTATAGCAACACCCAGCAGCCCAACCTGTAATTCATTATCCATTAATGGATTATTTAGTGGTTCGCGAATACCAGTTAGTACAGCCATATATATGTTCACTATAATGTATTTATTATATACTATAATTGTTACAAGTTATATATTACCTAATATTTTACCATATTTATTGTTTATACCATTGGTATTATTCGATATCTACAATCAACTACATGAAGGTTGTTTTACTATACGTAAAATATCTATTACTGTTATATTATCTGGAGGAATGGGATTAATATGGGGATATTTAATAAATAAATCAAAAATCAAATCCTGGCAATATTTAACAGCAGACGATCGTGCAGCTTGTACAATTCCAAGGAAAAAGAATTTGAAATGTAAAAAAGTATACACTTAATGGAAAAATAGATAAACTTATATACTTATAATCTAATTATAAATATATAATAACTATAAAAATATGGAATTAAATATTAGCACGTTTATGTATTTATTTATACGTCTATTACCATTTATACTCGTATGTTTCTTTAGTATATCATCTATATTTAGTAATGACGTAAAGGGAATCGTATATTTATGTGGATTATTGTTAACAGTAGGTATAGGGTTTGGGGTAAGTGCCTTAATCGGTATGTTTACCCAGAAATCCAAAGAAACGAATGAATCTACTAATGATATAACAAGTGATGAAGAATCCAATAACAAAAAGGAATTAATTTGTAAAATACTTTCACTTGGATTTAGCTCGTTAACTATTCCTATAGGTGAATTAATTACTAGTTTTACATTCATTTATTTATTAGCAACAATGATATTAACATCAACTGACGACTCGAACGTTGTTTCAAATAACATACCAACTATTGTATTCTTTTCAATATTAATGATAATACAATTGGTATTCAGTAACAAATTTCTCAGTAATTATTTTAACTTAGGTAATATAATTTGTCATCCAACTGAGTATTCCGCGTTATCTTTAACTATTGGTGGATTAATTGGTTGGTTATGGGCATTTACAATAATAAGTACAGAAACCGAAGAATTACACTACTATAATACATACGATAATAATGAAAAATGTAAAGCGACTACTAGTGGTAATTATAAATGTAAAGTCTATAAAGATGGACAGCCAATCACTGATATAGGATAGCCTAGTAACGAGTATATGTTTTCACTACAAATATAAATTGTAGTGAGAAATCCTTAAAAATATATATAATATTGCACCTTTGAAAAATTTAAAATAGTGTTTTTAATCGTGAAATAGTTTAAGAAAGGTTGAAATGTTGAGTGTTGGCATGAAACCAATCTAATATACGTTTAGCTGAGTTTTTTCTATACATATTATCCACCATAGCACGTATAACATGATGTTCCATTTTATAATGGTGTAAGAAATGATTAACAATCTTAACAATATTACCCAGTTTATATTTAGAATTTAACTCATCGATAGAAAACTCTGGTTTGTTTATTCGCTTATTCACCGCGTTATGAAATGTGAATAACATTAACTTAAGATCATTACTAGAGTTGATATTTCTAAAATTAATTTTAGACATGTATTCTTCTGCATGTGACTTACAATAAGGGCATGGTAAATTTCTACACACATCTTTAATAATATCAAAAATATGAGCAGAAACAATATTAAAAGATTCCGGTTTCACCTTTTCTGCTAATATATGAAAAAAATACCAAAATGGAGCACCCCATATAATTTTTTTGGTAGTATCTGTAGTATTATGAATAGGTTGAACTTGATTAACAATAGGTTTAGGTGTAAGTTTTGGAGTTGGTATATTCATAGCAATATTATTAACTGTTTTAAATTTAGTTGTGTTTAAATTATTATTAGTAGTAGAAATACTACGCTTATTAGTAAATAGCATCTATATATTATAATAGATAAATATAAAAAGATATAATAATAAACTATATAATGTCAACCAAAGAATTATTAGTAAAAACTATAAAAGAATGGGTAAAAATAGATAATGAAATACGTAAATTAAAGAAAGAAGAAACAATTCGTAAAAAGGATAAGAAGATTCTTACAGAATCCTTAATGGAGATAATGAAAGAAAACGAAATAGATTGTGTGGATATAAAAGATGGACAATTATGTTATACTCAAACCAATGTTAAAAAACCAATAACAAAAAAGAATTTACTAAATATACTATCTAAATATTACAAGGGCGATGTAAATATGGCAAATGAAATGACGGAATATATATCAAATAATAGGGAAGAAGTAATAAAAGAAAATATAACACGTAAGATAAATTAATATCTATAATAAGACCGATGTATGATAAAATTGATTATGTTTTTTATATAAAATTATATATAAAAAAACAATATACAGTATGAAACGTAGCAATTATATAAGACCTCGCTATATTCAAACATTACACTCCAGATATTATCGACTACCAAAGGTTTTATGGGATTTAATTTGGACATATGATGACCGATACCGCATTGACTTTAAACAATGTGTGTTCGAACTCAATCATTATTTCAATCATAATAGAACCATGGATAGAATACTAGGTGAAGTTCCATTATATAACATTTATTTAACCGTAAGTAAAAATCGTTGGTCAGCATATAGACGCACATTTAATTCATTCGCGGAATATTTATTGAGTAAACGGAGAATATTTGGAGATCGAGTCATACCCGACGCTTTAAACAGTGTGTGCCTTCGCACTATCATAACAAAGTAGATTTCAATCAAAAAAAAATTTCTTTAATAATTAATGTGTAAAAGATTTTTATATTTTTATACTAATCCAAATTGAGGAATAGTAACTGTATCCCCATGTTTTTCATATGTTGCAATAATTGCTGGATTTTCTACTTCATTCATAATATCCTCGGTATCATATACATTTTTTGTATGATCAATATAATATACAATACCCATGATTTCTTTAGCATAAACCTCAACCTTTTTAGAAGAAGTACTATCGGTATCATCATTAGAGATTAAACCATGTGGTGTACCTTTAGTATGTGTTCCACAGAATTGATTACCGTCTTTGCGTCTACGAGTACACTGTTCATTATTAGCCCGCATTGCACTACATCGATTGGTAACTGGAATCGCGTTCTTGATCCGTTTTCTTTTAATAAAATCTTCCTTTCCTAGAACTAAACGAGTATACTCATAAACATATTCTAATAGTTGGTTGGTTTTATCATGTTCATTGAAATTTATTTCTTTAATTTTTCCACATATGTTATTTTTAATATCATTAACATATGTTTCTACCTTAATATTTAATCGCTTTTCCATGGTGCTACTATATAATGAAATTGTTTAATATGATATTTATCAATTTTTCATGAATATCATACATCACCAATATAATTGTTTTTATAAATATGAAATTTTAATAAAGTACTATTCTCACTGGTTATACATGTATGTTCCAAATCATAATAATGATCTAATTCTGGAAAGAATGTATCACAGTCATATACATTATCAATTTCAGTAATATAAATTTTATTAATATATTCAGGCATATCTAAAAATTGTTTATATATTACACTTCCTCCAATGATCCAAATATCATCATAAACAACATTTGTATTATTTTTATTAGTTTCTGTATTATCATGGCGCGACTTAGGTGTTATCTTATTATCATTTTTATTAGTAAGATAATCAAATAATTGTTTCATGTTTTTACATAAAATAGCACGTTTATCTATACTATCCAATGAACTAGATAATACAATATTATCCCTATGTGGAAGAGGTCCGTTTAAACTTAAATATGTATTTTTACCCATAATGATGGCATTCTCCCCTGCACCTTTAGTTAAATTTTTAAAATAAGAAAGATCTTGTCTAAAATTCCATGGTATTTTATTATTTATACCAATTCCTCTATTTCGGTCAATAGCAACTATAATATTAAACCGCATTTAATATTATACTACAAAAAATTATACAAATTTAAACATTATCAGGATACACATCGGTAACGGAAACATCAACTGTATCTGTATCTACCGGTTTATCATTAGATTTATCGTTAGATTCATCTGGTTTAATGATCATATCAGGATCAGCGTCATTAAATTGTAATCGTTTGCTTAAGTATGCTGAATAAAACACATTAGTACTTGTATTGGTGATAGAATATGTTTCGTTAACTTTCAATGCCATAAATAATATATTAGTAATCAATGCAGTAAGTGTTTTATTATCCAAATAATTATTGCTAATAACGGTAGAACTCAAACCCGCATTACAAATGAAAAATAACAATGCAACTTGACCCGATCTCAAATAACGTTTATCCCAAGTTAATAATCCCACTTTATGCTCCTCTGGTAATTTTTCTAGTGCTTCAGCAACAGCTTCATCGTCATTCGGTAATTCAACATTAACATGTAAGTCAGTAATCATTTTATTCTCACGTGTAATTTCAGCAAAATACATACATAAGAACATAACAAATGTTGCAATATTCATACCAAATGCAGCATCATAGTGAGAATCGCCATTTCCAATATTTTCAAAAGTAGTACACACTCCATCACCGCATTTTTGCGGGACAAAGAGTATTAAAAATGATCCCATAACAACACGATATAATTCAAATATGAAAGACGTATATACATTTACCTTTTGCATAAAATCCTGATCATTTAATTTGGCAGAAATTGTTGTACAACAGTCTGAACTATCAGGGGTAGCAACTTCGATAATTTCTTCATTTTTTGGTTTCTCATTTAATTCTACAATCATTGCATCAGATTCACCTGGATTCATTTTAATGAATATATAATATATATATATAAGATTAACCATATATTGTAGACATTGCAAATAAAATAATTTACTAAAGTACCATGAGTTATAAAATAGAAATAATACTATGATGCCCAATAGTACTATATACATGTACTAATGAATGGTAAAGATAAGCCACAGTAGAATTATCAAAACTAAATGTTTTTGTAAAATAACCATAAACGTACAAATATACAACAGTTAAAAATGAACCAATTGTAATAGCAGAGTTAGTTGAATATAAATTATTAGATTTCAATGATAAGTAATGAAAAAATTCACTACCTCCCTGATATACTACATTACATGCTAATAATCTATCCAAATAGCCTAACCACACAATATGTGGTAGTGAATGATGAACAATAGAACTAATTGTTAATAATAGAAAAGAGTAAAAATATATTAAATTAGATTTAAAATAGAGCCTAAAAGTATTGGTCAAAAATAATAGAGATGTTATTGCGTTTGTATATAAAATCATTTCTATATATAAACATTTTTTTTTGATTAGACTCTTTGTAATTTAAAACATTTTATGAATAGCTACAAATATAGCATTAGCTGTCATGCATGTATTATGTATTGTGGTTTTAATTAAATCTTTATCGGTTGGCTTAGTAAATGCTATCTGTAAAATAGAATCACTATCGTGAGGATGTATCTTTTTAAATCCACAAAATGATAGTTTTGTAGCATCGTCACCAACAAAGTGTTTTTCATATAAAATGAATTCTAGAACTTTACCTATAGTATAGTCATGATTTTCTAAAACGATATCAAAACAATTATCTATGGTATTTTCACTGGTTTTAATAATCAAATTATCTTTATCAATGATTGCAATAAGTTCGATTAACATGGTTTGTAGTGCTTCACATGCTTTTTTAACAATAACCTCGTTTGTATAAACGCCAACGGATTGAACAACAAAATCAAAACTGTCTGGTTTATTATGTCGATGAGCATCTAATAGATGAAAATTTTTCTTTTGTATATCTAATTCATTATCAGTAGCACCATCGGCTCGAATTTTGTTTTCATGTTCTTCCCATACATTATTTACCTTAACCATATCAATAGTGTTGCCATATGAACATGTAGAAACTACATTATACATATTATTTTCACCGGCGGTTCTAACTGAGAAGTCTGCTGCAAATTTGATTTTTTCACCGGGTATTGTATTTCCAATTTTAGGACGTAGTCTAGCAAAATCAATGTACATGTTTGTTTTATTTGATGGTGGATATATTTTCTTAACTTCTTCTCGTGTCAAATAATTATCATTTACCTTATTTCTAATACGGAAATCTTCAGTAGTAACAATATACATAGCATCAGTTTCATTAGTAATATCCACCTCTAGAACATAATTACCAGGTAAAACATCAAGGTCCTCCATATGAATTGGAATACAACCTAATCTGTGTTTTAGTATTTCATTGTGTAATCTAGATGAATTTGTATGGAATAGACACTTACTTTGATCACTATCTTCAGGATCAATAGCTAAAGTAGGAATATCATTTAAAATAGCACGTCGAATTGCATTTGCTAAACTATGATTGACACCCGACAATGTAAAGGTTAGTTTGTCTGCATCATGCGAAATATTAGAAATAGCTGGATCCATAATTGAATTAAGTCTATAAGTTTATATAATTTACATACATAATAACTAAATATCAATTTTCTAAAAGGAAATATATTATCTAGACATCTGTCTTCCAAATTGCTTATACCAAATATGTGAATGATATTCGACATAATTATAAATGCCACATCCTACCATAATAATACCAACTATGTAGATAGATATATTTGTTATTAGTCCCATTATCGATTATATATATATATTTATTTTATGATATTTACTTTTGCATTCTCATATTTTGCTAATATTGGAGAACATACGTATTTATGAATGTATTACGTTCTTCTGTAGATAATAATCCAAGTATAAACCGGGTTTTCCTATATATATTATTATTATTTTGAAAAAATGATACAATATTTTTCTCAATATTAGAATCGCTAATTGATGAATATAAAAAATGCCGTTTCCATATATCTTTATATTTTAGTTTCATGATGGTATCAACATCTCCATGATGGTCGGTAATAATTGAAGAATTGTTACAAAATGATTTCAACTCAAATAATAATATAACATCGTTATACTGAGTATGATACAAATTATCCAATATATCAATATCCACTCGATACCCTCTTATATCGCGTAATAATTCTGGTGATTGTAACTGATATGTATACGGAATGATACAAAATAATCGTAATTCCAGAGGAAGTCGATGAATGCGCCGAATAAATCGATTCATGCTTACATATAGAGTATAATAATCTTTATCTAATTCTAAAAATTACATAAAGTATTAGTTTATACCAGACCTATTGTAAGAATAACATTCCAATCATTACAAAGAAAAGTATAACAGGAAGTAAAACTAGAAGCCAAGCTATATGCGATGACCCAGACTTACAAATTAGATTTAATATCCATGTCCAAAATAAGATATAAATAAATTTAATAATAAATATCATAGATATACTTGCAACATTTGATACATCACAATTGTATGCACCTAGGCAGTAAACATCTGTATTATTCATGTTTTGATAATACATAACAGCTAATGTTATAACAGATACTGCTAAATACAAATGAGCAGGTCTACAAAGATTTCTTAATCCAACAACCATAGTTATATAATAATACACATAAAAAATTAAATCACGGTAGCATTTGTAGGAGCATCATACGCAGGAGAATTTGTGTAACCTTCTCCTGTAAGAGTCTTTGCTAAATCCATAGAACCATATATATTACCAAACGATGATATTGGATTTTTCAAATTTAAATCAGTTCCCATTAATACTCCTGCGCTACCTCCCTTCATAAGGATTTTTGATTTTCTGTATGTCTTTCTCTTTTTTTTGTTAGTTTTTTTACCACCACTCATATTTGGTTGAATACGTACAGACTCAATTAATCTAGATGGATCTTTTGACACATCCATTAGATCTAATGAATTGCTGTTTCCACCAAAAAAAGGTTTGTCACATCCACACCCACCCTTAATTTTTTTTCCGTTGGAACGTGCAGCTTTGTTTTTTTTAAATTTATATGTAATGTTCCTACGTTTTACTTTAGATTTATCTCCCTTCATTTTTTGTGATCGAATACTCGGCATTTATATAATAAATATATATTTTTATTCGATATCAACATGAGTAAGCATATGTCTTCTACAACATACATTAGTTAACCCTAATTCATCTAAAAGAGTACCTTCAATAGTTTTATCGGTATTTACCTTTGTTAAATATACAACATTATCGACTTTCGCTCCTTGTGATAACTTTATCCTGCGAACTTCATTTTGATAAAAACGATATTTATCAGCCAACACCATACCGCATGTGAAACACTTAACTGGAATAATCATTGTAACTATAATATATATAACTATAGTATATTTTATAAATCAATTTTACAGGATTTAATTTCTATTGCAGATTGTAAATAAAATACTAAAGTATATAAATGAGAATTATATTTATAATATTTTTAGTAATATTCAGTATTATTAGTTTAACAACAACAACATTAGTAGAAGGTGTAGAAAGTATATCCAAAATAAAAGCACAACGGGCATTTGATAAAGCACAAGAAATGGGATATGCGTCTGGATATTTTGAAACCGGTGCACCTCCTGCTTCACAAATGACACAGGCAGAGTTAGACCATGTCGACTATGTAAATAACATAGACAATTATGACGTAGAGTATCATGAATCGGCAGAAGTGCTTGCCAAAAAAGAAAAGAATGGACTTCCCCCTGATGTATCATGGGTATTTGATCCCACATTAAAAAAAGTTATTGCAGTTAATCGTCCAGCAATACAAAATCATCCAACTTATTATGACCCAGGTACATATCCTCTCGGTGCAACTAGTTATATACCAAATTATGTAGAAAGTATACTACTAAGTAAATCAAATGAATATTTAGTCGATAAGTAATGATTATACTAATTGTATACCATTCGTTGTTTTTTTACGTCTGGTAACAACGGTTGAATTAGTATCATTATGTAATTTTACATGGCAACTTTCGCAAACATTTAATAAATTAGCCTTATGATTTTTATGAAACGAATTAATAAATCCTTTTTCATTTGCATCCTGTTGGTGCTGCAAATGATGAACATCTTCCCCAATATTTATTTTACACAATTCACATACCCCTCTTATTTTTTTAGCATTATATGTACTGTGTTTATTAGACAATATACCACGTGTATCCGGATAATATTTATTACGAATTGAATAAGCTAATTCTAAGAATTCAGTATCTAAATGTAATGACTTACATACTTCTAATCCATATATGCGTGGACCAGAACCATGTTTTAACTTACGATCATATACTAAACAATCTAAATTCCTATCATAATTCACTTCCATGTGCATTGTAGAAAGTGTGTCTAGGTTAGTAATTTCATCATAATCCACAATCTCATGAAAATGTGTTGCAAAAATATATGATGACTTTTTTTCAGCCAATTGTATTAATCCAGCTACAAATATACTAAGTGCCGATTCACTTTCAGTACCTGAACATAATTCATCTCCCAAAATCAAACTATTATCATCAGCATGTTTTAATATAACCCGCAATTCGCTCATTTCTACTGCAAATGTAGATAACCCCTTAAATATGTTATCATTGCCTAATATTCTAGAAAAAATAGCGGTATATGGTTTATAAATAAAACTGCTACATGGAACATACATGCCGGTCTGTGCTAATATTAATGAAACACCGATCGATCTAATTAACGACGTTTTACCCACAGCATTTGTTCCATATAATAAAATTCCATCAGTAGCTTCGTCAATATTGCCAATAGAAATGTCATTCGGTACATATAATTCATTTTGCTGAATTTGTTCAATCAAACAATGTCGCATATCTTTTGCTATAAAATTTGCTTTATTTGAATTAGTATCTATAACTGGTTTACAGTAATTATATTTGTTTGCATTATAAGCTTTGCATTGAATTACATCTAACTTAGAAACATATGACGATATAGTCTGTAATGTACTAATATGAGAGTCTTCAAATTTAGATAAAACAGTCATATATGTATCTGCTATTAGTCGGTTTAATATGGATTTATAATATAATATTTCTTTGCATATTTCTGTAATTAATCCTGAAGATATCTCCATCGCAGAAGACGAAGCCTTAGATACTTTAATGTCATCTATATTAAATGTCCTTCCATCTGTTAAATCATAAATACGTTGAATACCTTCAGTTTCTTTAATATTTTTCAATAATGCAGACCGTTTTACTGTAATTTGTAAACTCAATCCAGATTTTTCAGTTTCATGAATTTTTACATATTCAATATTATCATCATATTTATTGTTTAATAATTCATTCAATATTTTATGTATTTGAGTAAACTGCATAGACGCGGTATTATATATATGTATTGATTCATCCAATTCTATCGAAATACCAGGTTTGATTATATTAAC